>Ga0007791_10000498_pt1 | contig 12608 bp, 8 predicted proteins | sample CryBogmetaGMA05M_FD_60368 | JGI IMG/M metagenome (GOLD analysis project Ga0007791, IMG submission 60368) | Freshwater microbial communities from Crystal Bog, Wisconsin, USA - MA0.5M | ecosystem: Environmental > Aquatic > Freshwater > Lake | place: Crystal Bog, Wisconsin, USA | collected 2009-07-06 | reverse complement strand
CAGACCTCCAGCCGGCAGGCCTGCCCAGCACAATCGCGAGCCTGCGCCTTGTGAACCAGCTGGCTAGCCAGGAAGAGCCAATGGGGCGGCGTAGACGAAAACCCTGGCAGGCCGACGATCACAGCATTGGCTGGCTTGGGCGCATCGCCATCAGCGGCTGCACGCAGCCGCAGAAAGGTTGCCGTATTCAGGGGCTTGGGGGTGCCGGCTGCAGCAAAGCCTGGGATTTGCACATATTCGGCGGTGACATCGCTATAGCCGGGCACAAGGCTTTTTGAATAATCCCCGGCCTGAGCTGAGCCCCCGAGGACGAGACTTCCCGCCAGGACAAAAGCCTTCAACGACATCATCTATTCTCCCACCCTATCGCGGCCTTCCCGGACGCTGATCTGAGTCGGACTATAGCCATGCCTGCGTGAAGGTCGCGGTGAAAATCGCCCTTACAGGCGGGTGCTTAAACGCCGGTGACGTCTTCCCAGAAACGCTTGGCCTTACCCAGGAAGTTAGCGGACTTGGGGTGCTGCTGGTCGCCACAAAGATCGGCAAATTCCCGCATAAGCGCCTTTTGCTGGGCGTTTAGCTTGGCCGGGGTCTCGACAAAGAGCTCCACCACAAGGTCGCCGCGCTCCCGAGACCGCAGGGATGGCATGCCCTTACCCTTCAGACGGATGGTTTTTCCAGTCTGAGCGCCTTCGGGAACCTTAACGGAAATCTTACTGGCACCGTCACAGTTGTCGCCGCCCATAAGGCAGGGCGCGTCGATCTCACCGCCAAGCACGGCAACCGTCATGGGCACAGGGACCGTACACAATAGATCAAGCCCATCGCGGTCGAAGAGCTCGTGAGGCCTGACAGAGAGGAAGATATAGAGGTCTCCGCGAGGGCCGCCTCGGGCACCGGCATCGCCCTCACCTGCCAGCCGGATCCGTGCGCCGTCGTCAACACCAGCCGGGATGCGAACCTGCAGGGTGCGTTCCTTGCGGACCTGGCCCTGGCCCCGACACACCGTGCAGGGTTCAGCAATGACCCGGCCCGCGCCACCGCATCGAGGACAGGCACGCTCAATGGAGAAAAAGCCCTGACTGGCGCGAACCCGGCCAGCGCCGCCGCAGGTGCCACAGACCGTTGGGCTGGTTCCAGCCTTGGCCCCAGACCCCTCACAGCCTTCGCACATCATGGAGGCCGGAACGACAATCTCGACCTCAGACCCGGCATAGGCCTGTTCTAGGTTGATTTCGAGATCATAGCGCAGGTCTTGGCCCCTAGCCGGACCGCTACGCCGCTGGCGGCCCCCGAACATGTCACCGAAAGCTTCACCGAACACTTCAGAGAAGATGTCGTTGACGTCGCTAAACCCGCCACCGCCACCAGGGCCACCTTGACCATTTACCCCGGCATGGCCGAAGCGATCATAGGCCGCGCGCTTCTGCGGATCAGCCAGAATGGAATAGGCTTCATTGATTTCTTTGAACTTCGCTTCGGACTCCGGATTGCCCGCATTGCGGTCCGGGTGGTGCACCATGGCGAGTTTGCGAAAGGCGGATTTCAGCGCGGCGTCATCGACATCACGCCCAACACCCAGGATTTCGTAATAGTCCCGCATCGAAGATCAGGTCTCTGTGGTTTTCAGCGTTAAAGGTGGGGGTCTTTGGACGCCGCCACAACAACGGACTTCGTCCGCGCTCAAAAAATCAGCCGCGACAGGGGGCAACCCTGTCGCGGCCTTGAGGCCCTTAGGCCGACTTCTTTCCGTCGTCGCTGACTTCTTCAAACTCAGCATCGACCACGTCATCGGCGCTTGCCTGTGCGCCGTCGCCCTCGCCGCCGCCCTGCTGGGCTGCATACATGGCTTCACCTAGCTTCATAGAAGCCTGGGCCAGGGTCTGGGTCTTGGCGGCGATGGACTCTGCATCATCACCTTCCAGGGCCGACTTCAGATCGGCGATGGCGGCGGTGATCGCGTCCTTCTCGGCCTGACCGACCTTGTCGCCATGGTCACTCATGGCCTTTTCGGTTGAGTGGACCAGGGCTTCGCCATGGTTCTTGGCTTCGACCACGGCCTTGCGCTTTTCGTCCTCGGCCTTGTTGGCCTCGGCCTCACGGACCATGGCCTCGATGTCAGCGTCTGAGAGACCCCCATTCGCCTGGATACGGATCGACTGCTCTTTTGCGGTCGCCTTGTCCCGGGCCGACACATTGACGATGCCGTTGGCATCGATGTCGAAGGTCACCTCGACCTGTGGGACCCCACGCGGGGCTGGCGGAATGCCGACCAGATCGAACTGACCCAAGATCTTATTGTCATGGGCCATAGGACGCTCGCCCTGGAAGACCCGAATGGTCACGGCCGACTGGTTGTCGTCGGCCGTGGAGAAGGTCTGGGACCGCTTGGTCGGGATGGTCGTATTGCGCTCGATCAGAGGCGTGAACACACCGCCCAGGGTTTCGATGCCCAAGGTCAGAGGGGTCACGTCCAGCAACAGGACGTCCTTCACGTCGCCCTGCAGAACGCCAGCCTGAACGGCAGCGCCCAGAGCCACGACTTCATCAGGATTGACGCCGGTATGGGGCTCGCGGCCAAAGAAGGCCTTCACGATTTCCACGACCTTGGGCATGCGGGTCATACCGCCGACCAGGATCACCTCATCAATATCGGACTTCTTGAGGCCGGCATCCTTCAACGCCTGCTCGCAAGGGCCAATGGTCTTGTTCACCAGGTCTTCCACCAGGGATTCCAGCTTGGCGCGGGACATCTTGATGTTCAGGTGAAGCGGGCCCGAAGCGTTCATGGAGATGAAGGGCAGGTTCACTTCGTAGGTGGTGGTGAAGGACAGTTCCTTCTTGGCCTTTTCACCCTCTTCCTTGAGGCGCTGAAGGGCCAGCTTGTCGTTCCGCAGATCGACGCCGGTTTCCTTCTTGAACTCATCGGCCAGGAATTCCACGACGCGCATGTCGAAGTCTTCGCCGCCCAAGAAGGTGTCGCCATTGGTCGACTTCACTTCAAAGACGCCATCGCCGATCTCGAGGATGGAAACATCGAAGGTACCGCCACCGAGGTCGTAGACCGCGATCTTCTTGCCGTCGTTCTTATCCAGGCCATAGGCCAGGGCCGCCGCCGTCGGCTCATTGATGATCCGCAGGACCTCAAGGCCAGCAATCTTGCCGGCGTCCTTGGTGGCCTGACGCTGGGCGTCATTGAAATAGGCAGGAACCGTGATGACGGCCTTCTCGACCTTTTCGCCGAGATGCTGCTCAGCGGCTTCCTTCATCTTCTGCAGAATGAAGGCTGAAACCTGCTGAGGTGAATAGTCCTTGCCCTGGGCCCGAACCCAGGCGTCGCCATTGGGACCCTTGACGATATCATAGGGCACCATGCCCCGGTCTTTTTCCACCAAGGGATCGTTCGCATTGCGGCCGATCAGGCGCTTGATGGCGAACAGCGTATTGGCGGGATTGGTCACAGCCTGGCGCTTGGCAGGCTGTCCGACGAGGCGCTCGCCGTCTTCCAGGAAGGCTACAACCGAGGGCGTCGTCCGAACGCCCTCAGCGTTTTCAATCACCTTAGGCGTCTTGCCGTCCATGATGGCAACGCACGAATTCGTCGTGCCGAGGTCGATGCCGATAATCTTGCTCATGATTGAGTCTCTATTCGCTCCAATAAGGCGGACCACGCTTTGCAGAGCCTTGAAATCAAGCGCTCCATTTTTCGTCATGGCCCCCGGTTCGATCAGGGTCTCGGGCGGTTAGCCTGTGAGCCACTCGCCGTCGAGTCGCGATATGGGGCTGATGCTGGCCGCTGCAAGGGGAAATGCCCCTAAACTTGATACGGTTTTGAAAAAATTGATTCAGGCCAATCGGCTAAGGCCACTGAATATGCATGTAATTTGAAGGGTGCCTCTGCCCCATGGGCTGCGAGAAAGGCATGCTGGATAATCATGGCCTGCTGTTCAATATTTAGACTTTGAAATGCCCGGCCCTCTGAAAGATCGTAGGTGTAGGCCCGACGACCATCCCCAGCGGCCAATTTGGCGAGAATCAGATTCACCCCCGATTGAGCCTGCCAAACATGGGTGAGCTCATGGATGAAGACGCTCTTCACCTGCAGGGGGGCAGAGGAGAAATCCAGACAAGCCGTCACCGCGGGCCAAACCATCAGGTGCCTGCCCGTCACAAAAGCCCGGTTCCAAAATGGCATGGCGAAGATGGTGACCTTGCCTGCCTCCAGTTGGTCGCCAAACACAAGCCGGGCAAGCTCGATCTCCCCAGGGGCCAGTTTACGAAATTCGCCAGGAGACATGCGCGGAGCCCTGCTCATGTGCTTAATATGATCGACCATGAGTTTCGAAGCGACCGCTGGATTTCGAATTTATCCTACACACCTTGATCCTGAGGCTCAGGCGCGCATCGTCGTGGAAATTCAGCACTGTATTGAGGGGTCACCGCTCTATCGGCCCGTGACCCCCGGCGGCAAGCAGATGAGTGTCGAAATGACCAACCTAGGGCCCTTAGGCTGGTGCACATCAGCCTCGGGCTATGCCTATCAAGACCGGCACCCGGGCACCGGCCAGCCCTGGCCCGATATTCCCCAGAGCTTGCTTGATATCTGGTCGGAGGTAGGGGAACGCGATGTCCCCCCAGATGCATGTCTCGTCAATGTCTATGGCCCTACAGCGCGCATGGGCCTGCATCAGGATCGGGACGAAGCTGATTTCCAGTTTCCCGTCGTTTCCGTGTCCTTGGGAGACACTGGCGTGTTCAGGCTCGGCGGAACTGACCGTAAAGACCCGACGCGGTCATTTCGGCTCGCCTCGGGTGATGTCTGTGTCCTCAGAGGGCCCGCCCGCCTTGCCCACCACGGTATTGACCGAATCCTGCCCGGATCTTCCCGGATGTGGCCAGGGGGCGGGAGGTTGAACCTGACCCTCAGGCGCGCAAGGCCAGGACCCTAGAGCCGGTTCTGGGCCATGATGGGCGCATAGGTCCTCGGAGTTCGCGTAAGCTCTGGTTGCACGAAGGGTTCGCGACCTTGACCTGTGCTGGCTCTGAAATCGCCAATTTGCTCCAAAAGTTGGGTGGCGTTATCGCGCATAGAGTGAGCGGAAGCCGTGGTTTTTTCCGCCAAGCTAGCGTTCTGCTGTGTTAGCCGATCCATATGATTGACGGCGAAGTTGACCTGACTAAGGGCCGCTGACTGAGCCTGGGTCGCGGTGGCAATTTGGCTGACCAGTGAGTCAATGCGCGAAACCTGATCGGCGAAGACACCCAGCGCCTTACCGGTTTTGCTGACATAGCTTACGCCATTGCCCACATGCCGTTCAGACACCTGAAGTAGGCTTTTGATGGCCTTGGCCGCGTCGGCAGACCTTTGCGCCAAGGCGCGAACTTCGGAGGCAACGACGGCAAAGCCGCGACCAGCCTCCCCGGCCCGCGCAGCTTCGACCCCGGCATTCAGGGCCAATAGGTTGGTCTGGAAGGCGATCTCATCGATAACCCCCATAATCTGCGCGATTTGCTTAGACGACGATTCAATCTCGACCATGGCCGAGACGGCCTGACCCACAACTTCGCCAGATTTATAAATGCCCTCCTTCGCCTCGCCAGCAAACTGCCGAGCTTCTAGCGCCACCACTGAGGTCTGATGGGCGGTGGCGGTCAATTTATCGATCGCGGCGGCGGTTTGACTGAGATAGGTCGAGTGTTGCCCGGTTCGCTGCGCAAAATCATCGGCGACCAGAGACAGCCCCTCCGCCAATTTCCGAACCACATCATCGCGGTTTTCATCGGCAACTGCCCGGGATTTTTCGTCCTGAAGTCGCTGGCTGTCCAGTTTCTGAAGGGTCGAAACGGCATCATTGAAGCCATGACGCAGATCTTCATATTCTGGCGGGAAGGGGGTGGTCAGATGTCGATAATAACGCCCTGTCGCCAAATCTGAGAGGCCAGCCGCCAGCTCTTGAATGACCCCATGGCGCTCGACCTTAGCCGCCTGAGCATCCGCATCGTTCCTATGGCGCTCGAGGTCGACGGCATCCTGCAGGACGAGCTGGTCTCTATTTTTGGCGCTACGATCTGCGTCACTGACGCGGAGAGCCTCAATTGATTTGGCCAGATTGCCCACTTCGTCGGAATGGTCGGTGAAGGGAACCTTGATGTTCACGTCCCCTGCAGCAAGTCGGGTCATCACCTCTGCCAGACGGATGACGGGGACGATCAGGACCTTGCTGGCGGCCATCAGCATCACGCAAGCCCCAGCCACGCCGATGATCAGGGCGGAGATCACAATGGTCTGGGTCATGGTGGCGACCGCATTCGCCGCCTGGATCTGTGCCGCAACACGCGCTTCGATCGCATCTGAAGCAATGCTCAATCGACCCTCAAGGTCTTGAAATTTAGCGACATATTTCGGCAAGGCTGCAATGGCGGCGCTGTGATTAGCTTCGGCAAGGGCGACCATGTCATTGGTCGCCTTAGCGTAGTCCTCGACAGATTGATCAAGGGTATGGAGGGCGACACCTAGGTCATCATCAGCCAGGGCTTCACTGGCGCGAACCGAGGCCCGAAAGGTTTGGGCATGATCGGCGGCGTCTGCCTTGATCTCTGCGAAGTTTAACCCCGTCGTGGCATCTCTGGCCAGCATGGCATTGAGCACATCACCACGCATAGCGTCGTGCATGATGTCGGCTTCGGTCAGGTTACGCCGAAGGGTTGCAATTTTGTGCGAAGCTGCCAACTCACCGGCTAATTTATTCGCCGTATAGACGCCGCAGCCGCCGATGATCGCGCAAAGCACCAGTATGGCCAAGCTTGCCATCAGGACCTTCGACCTTATCGACTGCGCCATGCGATTTAGGTTCCTGGAAAACGTACAAAGCCGAACGGTTCGAGGTGAAACCGATTTGATTAATCGCGTGTAAAACAAGCCCATTGAGAACTGGGTTGTTATCCTGTGCTTCGGCACATCCTGCCATCATAAATCAACTCATGGCTGAGTTCGATGGGGCGCATGATTTGTCGCCTCGCAAGCATTTATGGAAAGGCTGCGATGGCGATGACAGGAAACATGATAGGGAGGGTCAGCTTCATTTCCTGGACCTCGCCCATGCGTATTACCCAGATCGCCCTCGCAATCGGTTTCTCCCTGGTCAGCGCTACTGGCATTGCAGCGCCGGCAAAGCCTGACAAAATCCCGCCAATTCAATACACTGAACGGTCTCTGCCGAACGGCATGAAGGTCTTTGCATCCAAAGACTTATCAACGCCAAATGTGACAATTCAAGTTTGGTATGGGGTTGGCTCGAAGGACGATCCCCAGGGGCGATCCGGATTCGCCCACCTTTTTGAACACATGATGTTCAAGGCTACCCATGATCTGCCGGCCGAAAGCATGGACCGCTTCACCGAAGATGTGGGGGGCGTCAACAATGCCTCAACCTGGGATGACTTCACCAACTATTACGAGGTTGTGCCCGCCAACCATCTGGAACGCCTGATTTGGGTCGAAGCTCAGAGATTGGGATCTCTGGTGGTTGATGAGGCCAACTTCAATTCTGAGCGGGATGTGGTGAAGGAGGAATTGCGTCAACGGGTGCTGGCCAATCCTTATGGGCGGCTCTTTGCCCTCTATCTGCCGCAGGCGACCTACAAGGTTCACCCCTATAAGCGCCCCGGCATTGGCTCCATCGAAGATTTGGACGCCGCGACCCTCGATGATGTCAGAGCCTTTCACAATGCCTATTATCGTCCAGACAATGCCGCCTTGGTGGTTGTGGGCAATTTTGATGAAAAGCAACTCCAGGCCTGGGTCGACAAGTATCTTAGTCCGCTGAAGAACCCGACGGTTCCCCTGCGCCAGGTCACTGCCGTAGAGCCTCCGCGAACTGGCCCGGGCGTTTATGATGGCTATGGACCAAATGTTCCCCTTCCTGCTGTCGCCGTGACCTGGCTGGGCGCCAAGGCCGCCGATCCCGACGCACCGGCCCTGCGGGTGCTCGATGCCATACTGTCATCTGGAAAATCCTCTCGGCTCTATGACAGCCTTGTTTATGACCAGCAGATTTCTGCCCAGATCTTCTCCAATGCTGATCTGCCACAGCAGGCTGGAATGATTATGGTGGGGTCGATCATGGCCTCTGGCCATTCGGTTGATGAGGGCGAAAAGGCCCTACTGGCCCAGGTCAAACGCCTAAGGGACGCCCCGCCCTCTGCGGCTGAACTGTCAGAAGCAAAATCGGAACTGGTGTCAGGTAAACTCCGGGAGCGCGAAACCATAGACGGTCGCGCCTTTGCCCTGGGCTACGCCTTTCGTACGGAGGGTGACGCCAGTCAGGCCAATCGATCCTTGTCAGCCCTCCAGGCAGTGACCGCCACAGATATCCAGCGGGTGGCACGGAAATATCTGGCGGAAGATCGCCGTATGACCATTCGGTATCAAGCCGAGGCGACCAGCCCGAATAGCTCCAAGGCTCCCACAACCATCGCCCCGAAAGTCGAGTCCGTCGCCTATAATGGCCCCGTCAGCGTCTTGGCACCGGAAGGTCAGCGCGCCGCGCCGCCGCCTATCAGCGCGCCCGTCGCGGCCCAACTTCCCAAACCGGTGGAAAGGACCCTCGCCAACGGCTTACGCGTCATCGTCGCACGGTCATCGGCCTTACCCCTCGTGACGGCGAGCCTTACCTTGCATGCGGGTGCCTGGGCTGACCCGACGGGCCTTGCGGGAACCGCAAACCTCGCTGCAGACATGCTGACCGAGGGTACAAAAACCCGCAGCGCCCAGGCCATTGCCAAGCTGACAGAGTCCTATGGTGCCGTTCTAAGCTCAGACGGTGGCCAGGAATCGGCATCGGTGACCTTGAACGTCATGCCGAGCAAACTGCCCCAGGCCATGACGGTGATGGCCGATGTGGCGCGTAATCCGGCCTTCGCCAAGGCGGAGTTGGAGCGCCAGCGATCCCAGGCCTTGGATAGTTTATCTGTGTCTCTACAGGAGCCAGGGTCCCTGACCACCTATGCGGCGTCGCAGGTGCTGTTTTCCGCAACACCCTTTGGTCACGTACCTGGGGGAACTCCAGCCTCTTTGAAGAAGATCACGCCAGAAGACCTTCGCAGGATCCATCAGACCTATTTCAGACCCGACAACGCCACCCTGGTCCTGACCGGTGACATATCGCCTGAGCGGGGCTTTGCCCTGGCACAAGCGGCCTTCGGAAGCTGGACGCGCCCCAGGAGCCCTCTGCCCAAACTGCCGAAAATCCAGCCGACTGCCGGCCGCCGTGCGGTGGTCATCGACCTGCCAGGAACCGGCCAAGCCTCAGTCACCGTTACCAAGGCCAGTATAGCCCGCAATAGCCCAGACTATTACCCAGGTGTGGTGGCCAATACCGTGCTTGGAGGTGGCTATTCCGCACGACTGAATTCTGAAATCCGCATCAAGAGGGGACTGTCCTATGGGGCCAACTCCCGCCTCACCCCTCAGCAGACGACAGGACAGTTTCGGGCCTCAGCCCAGACCAAGAACGAATCCGCAGCCCAGGTCCTGGATCTGATCCGCGCCCAAATGCAGGACTTGATGGTAACCCCAGCGACCGTGGAGGAACTCAAGGCCCGCAAATCCTCCTTGATCGGCCATTATGGGCGCACTCTAGCGACCACTGATGGACTGGCCGAGACCCTAGGCGTCTTGGCGCTCTATAAGATCCCGCTTAGCGAACTTGGAGCCTATACCGACAAGGTCGAAGCGGTCACCGCCGATCAGGTGCAAAGCTTCTTCAAGACCTACCTAAACCCGGAAAGTGCGTCGGTGATTATCGCAGGGGATGCCAAATCCTTTGTAGAAGACTTGAAATCCAAGACGCAGACTCTCGAAGTGATCCCCGTCAGCGACCTTGATCTTGATGCCGCCAGCCTAAGGAAGGCTGCGAAATAGTGGGCGGCTTTCACTTCGACGCCCTCTCACTTTTCGGGTTAGCAGCCGTCTCATCGAGCCTGCTCTGCTATGTGATGGAGGCCCGCAGCAACTGGTGGACCTTGGGCTTCATGGCCGCCAATCTGGCCTCAGCCCTCTACGGTTTCCTGCAGGGTGCCTGGCCATTTGGTCTGATCGAGTTGTTCTGGGCCGGTGCCGCCTTCGCCCGGTGGCGAACGCCAAAATTTAGTGGCGGAACACCCTCACCCCCGTAAAGGCCATGGTCACGCCCGCCGCGTCGGCTGCTGCGATCACTTCAGCGTCGCGAATAGAGCCGCCAGGCTGAATCACCGCCGTCGCACCCGCTTCAGCTGCCTGGATCAGGCCATCAGCAAAGGGAAAGAAGGCCTCAGATGCGCAGGCAGAGCCCTTGGCCAGGCTGACCGGCAGCCCCGCGGTCTCGGCGGCCTCCCCGGCCCGGATGGCGGCGATCCGGGCAGAGTCCCGGCGATTCATCTGGCCAGCACCAATACCTGCAGTCTGGCCGTCCTTGGCAAAAACAATGGCGTTAGACTTCACATGTTTGGCGACGGTGAAGGCAAACAGCATGTCGGCGACTTCGGACGGTGTCGGCTGCCGCTTGGTGACGATCTTCAGATCCGCCGCCGTCAGGTGCGAAACATCCCGGCTCTGGACCAGGAACCCCCCCGCCACTTGCTTGAAGATGTCGCTGCCGGATCGCGCGTCGGGCAGACCGCCGGTCAGAAGAAGTCGAAGATCCTTCTTCTTGGCGAAGAGGGCGATCGCTTCTTCATCGGCGTCGGGGGCAACAACCACTTCAGTGAAAATCTTGATCATTTCCCGGGCCGCCGCCGCATCCAGGCGGGTATTGACGGCGACAATGCCGCCAAAGGCCGAGACCGGGTCGCATTGCAGCGCACGCTCGTAGGCGGACTTGAGGTCAGAGCCAAGGGCGACGCCGCAGGGGTTGGCGTGCTTGATGATCGCGACTGCTGGGCCTGACTTGGGATCAAACTCAGCGATCAACTCAATTGCCGCGTCGGTGTCAGCGATATTGTTGTAGCTGAGCGCCTTACCTTGAAGCTGGCGGGCCGTGGCAACACCTAACCGAGGGTTTTCGTCACGGTAGAAGGCCGCCGACTGGTGGGGGTTTTCACCATAACGCATGGTCTGCACGAGACTGCCGGCAAAAGCACGGCGACGGGGGGCGGCATCGCCAATGGCCTGGGCAAACCAGGTCGATATGGCGGCATCATAGGCGGCAGTTCGGGCATAGGCGCGCGCCGCCAGCTGCTTACGGAGGTCTAGGCCGGTGGTGCCCGTAGCCTCGAGTTCAGCCAAGACCTCTTCTAGGTCTGCCAACTCGGTACAGACAGCCACATAGCCGTGGTTTTTTGCCGCTGATCGGATCATGGCGGGGCCGCCAATATCGATATTTTCCACTGCGGTCTCAAAGTCGGCCCCGGCGGCGATCGTGGCCTCAAACGGGTAGAGATTAACGTAGACAAGGTCGATGCCGCCAATGCCGTGATCAACCATGGCCTTGCCGTGCTCTGGGGCGTCTCGCACCGCCAGCAGGCCGCCATGGACGATGGGGTGCAAGGTCTTGACCCGGCCATCCATCATTTCTGGAAATTGGGTCAGCTCTGAAATGTCCCGAACCGGCAGGCCAGCTGCAGCGATGGCAGCTCGCGTTCCGCCAGTTGAAACCAGCTCAACACCTTGGGCGGCCAGACGGCGAGCGGCATCAACAAGTCCGGTCTTATCCGAGACGGAAATCAGCGCCCGTTTCATCGGCGCACGATCGGCAGGTTTCGGGAAATCGGGTGCTGCGGGCAAGGCGCTCTCCTGACGTGATCAAAGAAGAAGTGCCCAGGCGAGCGGCGTCTATGGCCCCCGTGCTCCCCGGTGGTCACCCACCTTCATCGCCAGTCACACGCGGTCGTCACGGGCTCTAGAGCGCGCCTGACCGAACGTCAATCCGCGAACTGGATTGGGGATCGGCCGCCAGTTTCCAACGCACCCGCGCGCCGCTGTCGACTCTGGCCATGCCCCTGAGCACCACCTGCTGGCTTCGCCGGGTCCGCAGACTGTCGAAATAGACCGAGGCCTCGATGGAAATGTCTTGGGCATCAGACCGCAGCCGCCAGCCAATCGGCGCGTTGCCCGCCTGAAGGACGACGCTGCGGCCATCGCGACTCTGACTTGCTCGGACAGTCGGATGGAGGTGGAAACGCAGGGTGAAGGGCACAAGGCGTCGCTTGGTTTCAGCGGCGGCCCCGTCGACCAAGGGCGTCAATCGATCCTCACCGCGCAACTCATCAGCATCAAGATCCAGAAACAACCTCCGCTCATGCCGAAGCTGGTATCGCCGCGCCCAGGCATCATGTTGAAGGTCTAACCAAACACCCCCCTCAGCCTCATGACGCCGAACATCGACCTCTCGATAGGTGCTGTTCAGTCGGGTTCCGAGCACCTTGGCTGCGAACCCACTGAGAAGTACGCCGCATCCGCCATCGCCAACAGTGAGGGTAGATCCTGCATCCACAAGCCGGAGCGCCTGTGGGCCAAGAGCGCCAGGCGACCATCCGCAGGCGACAATCAGCCGCCGACTGTGAACCAGGACGTCCAAGCCAAGGGGCTGAGCACAGGCCCCCGCGCTCCACGGTCCTTCGGCTGGCGCTGC
>Ga0007791_10000495_pt1 | contig 12626 bp, 12 predicted proteins | sample CryBogmetaGMA05M_FD_60368 | JGI IMG/M metagenome (GOLD analysis project Ga0007791, IMG submission 60368) | Freshwater microbial communities from Crystal Bog, Wisconsin, USA - MA0.5M | ecosystem: Environmental > Aquatic > Freshwater > Lake | place: Crystal Bog, Wisconsin, USA | collected 2009-07-06 | reverse complement strand
TGGTCATCTGTATCAAGTGCATTCGTGCTTTTCGGCGTTTTGTTCCTAATCTATCTTGGACTCATGTATGCGGACGTAACAAGAGATATCAAAGGTGCATGGAATCCTTGGGTCATTTTTTGGATTCTCGTCATGAACATTCTGTTATTCTTCATTATCTCATGGTGTTTAGGTCCACTGACGATTTCCGGCCTTGAACTCTATTCATCAACGCCCAATACATGTGTCGGTGATCACGGTTCATCCGAAGGGGGTCTTTGTTATCAAAACTGCAGACCGGGATATCACGGGTTTGGCGTGAGATGTTATGCAGATACACATGAGATTGGAGTGGGTACAGTGTTAGGACTTGAACCTTGTCCTGACAATACAGATGGGCAAGGTGACTGGGTGAATATGGGCCTTACCTGCACTCGCTGGAAGAATAAATGTCACTATTGGGGTACCGATATCATTGGTCACTGGTGGACTGGGTGCGTGGAGACGGTCGGGCGCCTTGATCACGGTGGCCAATGTCCGGGTCCACAGGACTTTCCAGGAAAGAACTATGATGCCGAGATCAAAAACTGGAAGCGTGCAAATGGAAAGCCCGATCCCGTGATTGATCCAGTGACGAAGAAGATGGAAACAGCTGTTCAGGCGAACCAAGCTGGTCACAAGACATGTGCTGATATCGCAACCGTTGGTTCAGACATGCATACAGAGCGTATCGATGGGTTGTGTTACAAGAAATGTCCATCGGATTATCCGGAGCACGTTCCTGGTATGCCATATTTATGCTACAAGGGTGGTGAGTTATCTTATGATCGCGGCGGCGGTAAAGTACCTCCTATCATGAGAATATTAGGTAAGTACCCGTTTCCTTTTTAATTACCACCTCCATGCGTTGTTTTCATCGAATGTTCCATTCCATGAATTATTGGGACCGTTCATCCAGATCCAGGGTTTGTTGTCGCTATCAAACATCATACCAATAAATCCACCGGGCTTATTGGCATCTGCTTTAAAGAGAGTCCCGTAGTTGCCACCATCGTCGTACGCCTGGATAACACCGTTGCGAGGTGGTTTAAAAGGGTCTCCCTTGTCACCCTTTGCACCGTTTGCACCGGGTGCTCCATCCTTTCCGGGTGCTCCATCCTTTCCGGCAGGTCCAGTCGCTCCAGCTGCGGCGGCTGCACCATCTCGACCAGCCTCTCCCCTATCACCCTTATCACCCTTATCACCCTTTGCACCAGTAGGACCGGGCACCGTGCTAGCTGCACCATCATGCCCCTGAATACCAGCTGGTCCGGTGGGCCCAGCGATATTGCTTGTGCCATCAGCACCGCGTATTCCGGTAGGACCTTGTGGTCCAGTAGGACCCATCTCACCTGAATCGCCCTTGTCACCGCGTAGTCCGTACGGTGATCCAAGTGGAAGACCAGTTGTTGCAAGTGTCTGACCAGGCATCACCTCCATATCCGGAAAGTTCTCACGCATGCTAAAGTGTTCGACCTGATTGATGAACTGTTGACCAGCGGAAATGGTATTGGTAACCGGTGTTACAGGGGAACCAGACCAAACAGACCTAGAATATGGGTCAAGGTTGAATGACTTGATCATCGCCTTAAACTTCGCAACTGCATCTCCAAATGCAGTTGGATCTGTACCAGGCAGTGGTGTGGGAAGCTTCAGGTTCCCTTGAGGCTTGATACCGTAGCAGTTGACGCCAAACTTGGAGTTCGGGTCGAAGTAGCCACCGTTCACGCCCGGACGACCGCATGCAGTGCGCTTTGTCTGGTCGCTCTCCTGCTGTAGTGCATCCCATGTACCCTTCTGAGTGGGATAGAGAGCCATACCGCCTGCAGACCAGCCGTACCCACACCACTCGGCTCCGTGATTGTATGCATCGATGATCTGCTCAAGTGTTGCAAGCTGAGAATCATATGCAGCACAGACCGCCTGTGCATCATTGTATGTGAACTGATTGTCAGCAACGTGAAACACTTCGCTTCCGAGCATGGTGTTTGTGAGCGAAGACGCTGCCTGACCAACCGGCTGTGTAACAGGTGCGGCTTGAGATGTAAGAATATCAGCGGTGATCACACCGTATGTATAGAGGAGATACACTCCCATACTGAGCAGGACCCACAGGACTCCCACTGCTAGCACTGATCCTGTCGAGAGGATAGTGAAAAAGGTTAATAATAAAGTGACTCCGAGTCCGATAGCAAAGGTGACGCCAGCGTCCATTTCCTTATTCTTTGAGGCGATAATAGAATAGCAGACGCATATTATCTGAGAGAGGGAAGTGGAGCGGGCCGTGATCACGAAGAGTGAAATCGTCATACTCTGTCCAATTCTTACCTGGTGGCATGTCACGGCCATATGTCCACCAATGACCACCGTTGAAGCATACAACTGCGAACATTGCATACTTCTGTCCGTTGAGAACTAGCACCGTTGTATACGAGATCGATGTATTCGGTGTCGTGACGTGAAACATAAACACCTGTGGAAACGATGACATGAGAAGCTGCTTCGTACATCCCTTACTCTTGCACTTTTAACATGTCCAATCAGGAATCGTGGTAGGTGTCACGGCATGCATCACACAGTCCGTGAGACTCTGCTTCCGCTGAGTTGGATTCACTGAGAATTCGATCAATGAGTCGGTATTTGTATCCTTATAGGAGCACGATGGGTTATTACATCTTATTGTGTTTGCGATCTTGAATCTACAGAGCTTATCGAGAAACGGTAGCTTGTCACAGAGGAATTCGAGAAGTTCGTGAGAGTCTCCAATCCCTTCGCCTGCAGGCATTACAGCGGACTTGACACAGTCATAGAATGGTTTGAGACCCTCTTCTCCCTTAGTTGTCCATATTTTTTGAAGTGCCGAGTCTACGGGTGATGACTCCAGAGCCGCTTGTGCAATGTAGCGAGTCTGGACATCTGGAATACGAAAGATAGCTTGAAGAGTTGCATTGACCCAGCAGGACCCACGTTGGTTAGGAAGGCCGAAGGAAGTCATCTTAATTTTGGAAGGCAGAGAAATCTGCTAAGAATGGAACGGGATCCGTTTTCTGTGATCCATTGGCAAGTGAATAACTCGTCGACTGAATGTACGGGTTTGGATAGAGATCCATATCACCCGGAACACGTGACCTTGCAGCATATGCATTGGATGGATCTGAACCCGCAGATTCATCACTCGGTAACATGCTTATGTCCCAGCTGTTTGTTCCGATTGCACCTAAAGGAGTTGATCCAGACCCATCACCTGGACCATACAATGATGGTGCGGGCTGCGAGGACTTATTTGAGGTAGAAGAAGACGAAGCACCCGGTCCTCCCCAATTAGGTCCATTCACGGGCATTTTTGTACCCGAGTATGCAGACCCCTTTGACTTGGGGAAGAAGTGAAACGGATCCAATGTACCGTTTCCATACGTGTTTCCAGTAAGACCTGCTACTGCAGCATTAGCTGTATTCTGGCCATTTCCGCGACGACCAGAGAATGGACCGCTGGGACCAAAGACAGGACCCGTCGTCGATCGAGCAGCTACATCACTGGGGGGAGCAGTTTCATTGATTGCGGCGGGAAGTGCACCATTATCTGCATCTTGAACAGAGTTCAGAATGTCCCCGTACGATGTTGGGTCCGGTGTACTCGTGTCTGGAACGCATTTGTTTATGGAGTAGTGATAGCCTGCGGGACACGAAGGAGTTGATGTAATGTTTGATGAATTTATACAGTTCGTCCCATCGAACGTTGTTCCATCTGGGCATTTCGGTGTAGGACTCAGCGTAGTGCTAACACCCTCGCGAGTTGAGAGAGTATACATCAGGACAAGTCCTACAAGGGCAAACAGGAGCCACTTCCTCATTGTGTCTACATAACATTTTCGGCACACGGACAAACAGAAGCGGGACGGGGGCCTTTCCACCGAACAGTTCCATCTTCCCATTCACCTGGATTCAGGGGCTTTGACTGGAGAGTAGGTGCATAATCACCTTCTGAGAATTTGATCGATGGGAATGGATTTGCACTTACATACTTCTCTTCTTCGCGCGTCCGAACTTCGTCACGCCCCATGCTCGGTGCAAGATTCGCATCAGATGGTTTGAACATCTGAGTCTTACCCTCTCGACTAGCGGCTGTCCCCGTAACATCAATATGAAACCCATCCATGATCAGTGTCTTCATGGATGAATTATCAACGCCTCCAACCGTTCCAGCAGACGATGCTAGAAACGTATCAACTTGTGACTCAGTTGGCTTTGTATCTGCGGGAACGTACACACTGTCATAAAAGGCCGCCAAGACTGAGATGTAGTCCGAGATGACCGCATTCGTTGGCGCAATCGCCCGAACTCGACTCTCCCATGCGGAACACGATGAATTCAAACATGGTCCAGACGATGGACATGTGCACGGACGTGTTACATTGGTGAATTCGGTGTCCGTGAAATGTTCAGTGCGTAGGGCAGCAAGTAGGATCAATAGTCCAATCACGAGGAGGACCCACTTCATTGTATTGAGCAAACATCGTTTGTCTGGGGCGCGGGCACGGGTGCCGGCGTTGGCTGAGGCTTCTTTTCGCGAATCCGTGCAGGTTCAGCCGAATCTTCAGTGAACAGCCCCTGCTTTATCGCATCTTCTGACGCTTTGGCTCCCTCCCATTGATCAGATGTTGCATCAAATCGTGCTTGTGTTGCAGCGTCACGTGGTTTGAACTCGAGAAACCCGGTGGTGTGGTGTTCTTTCCTGCATTTGACTCGACATATGGCGATGGGCGAACCGGTTGACAGCCGAGAGCCTCCTGATATTGCTGAAATTGACCGAGTGTCTCGAACTTCTTCATGTCACCCGTTGCGCGGGAAATTCCGATCCACGTCTTGTCAGCAGATTGGTTCAATTCATCCAGACACGCCATTTTCTAGTTGTTGATATAAATATGAGCGTGTTCGCACCAGTCCGCGATCAATTTCCCGGAACTGAAAAATCATCCATCATGGGCGGCGTCGAGAAGCGTCTCAAGCGTCGTCCACTGTTGGTTTTGTTTTACATGGATGGCTGCATGCATTGTGAAGCAAATAAGCCGAAGTGGGATGAGTTCAAAAAGAAGCATTCCAACATCGCAGTCGAGGAGATCGAGTCTGCCGACGTTCCCTCAAGTGAGCACGTGAATGGATTTCCGACGATGAAGTTTAAGCCTCGTAAGGGTCGTGAGCGTGTGATTTCTGGTCAACAAGAATCAGCGAGTGAGATCGAGAGGAAGTTCGGTCTGGTCAACAGTCTCACCCGGCGTCGTTCCCGTCGGCGCAGTCGCCACGTCAGCCGCCGGCGTCTTGACCATTGAACCCTTTGCTACCACATATCCCTCGTTGAGCAGTTTACCTGATGCAGCACCCTTTCCGAGAAACTGAAGAAGGCCCTCATGATCATCGGCCGGAACAGTGTAGAAGTTGCGCTGGGCAGTCATGAGCTGAAAGACATCTGTCGTATCCATGTACATGTTTGATGTCTGTGCAAACTGCTTGTTCACCTTGTCACGAACCGACACATCTGTCGGATCTGCTGCGGGTGCCTTCTTTGGGTTCTCGTTGATATCCACTAAGGTTGGGTTCATGAACGGGTTATCTTGTGTAGGAAGTGTCAGATCCGTGCCCGTGTATCCGCTCACCGCCGTCCCCATGCGAAAAGGCTCGGTGATCTTTTTGGCATTCGGGTACAGCTGATGAAGCGCCACCGTAATTGCCATCACGACTGGAACATATACGAAATACTTCACTTCCATCGAACACAGAAACAGGAGAAAGCTAAGATAGACCGTAAAGCGAACCACAGAATTTAAAGCATCATCAACGCTCATTCCCGCAGTCGGCACGAATGCATACCACGTGTCTGGGCGAAACAGAATGCTTGGATCCGAAAACCAGAATGTCATCTCTTATCTTCACCTGCGACCTTTTTCACGCAGTTTACGCTGGAGGCGGGCCTGCATGCGTGCACGACGAGCCTCCGGAGAGTTTGACATAATCTGCTCGGCCGTGTTTCCCGTCGCCGGTCCTTCACGGGCCACACCGACCATCTCATTCATGTACTTTCCGAAACTAGACTGAAACTTTGCCTTGAGGGTCTCGATCTCACGGATCAGCTCGTTCTGGTTAATACGACCAGCCTTGACTCGCTCCTCGAGCATTGACTTTACCTGCTCCATGATATGGCGAACCGCCTGGCTTCGCTCGGGGTGCTGAAGAGCTTCCAAGATCTCCTCAGGCCTCTCGAAGTCAATTCCAATATCATCCAGCTTGATTGATGCAGCAATCTCGCCGACGATTGAAGCTAACCTGGTCTTCATGAGAAGCTCAAAGATCTCAGTCAATGATGAGCTCGTATCCTCCGTTGCCAGAATCTTCAGAATCTCGCTCGTATCACCGTGTGTCTCAGGTAATACATGCTTCATGGCCTCCATGACCTGCGCAACTTTCTCGCGGGGATCACCACGAAGAAAGGAGAAGATCATGACCATGTGAAGACCCTTCCAATCCTCTTCGGTTCCTTCCCATACGACACGCATGTCCACATCGGGAAAGATCTGAACTGCAGAAGGTCCACGAAAAATGGAGTTGTCTCGCTGCATGAGCTTAGCGGCATGAGGTGTGAGCGCGTCTGTCAGCTGAGTGTATAACTCGTCTGACGCACGTGGAAAATTGATGTCGGGGTGCTTGTCCTTCAAGGACTTGATGAAGGCGCGGAGATGATCCATTATTAACTCTACTTACTCTTATTTCCAAACCGGGACGCGAAGCCACGACGATCTGCATCGCTTAAACAGATGCATCCTGCACCCGATGAAAAAGGGGACGGGCAGCACTCGGGTCCAATCTTGTTGTTCATGAACTGACCAAGTGCCGTATCGTCTGCAACATCATACGGTAACTCAGGAACAGGCTTGGCCTGGCTTCCCAGAATCGGAGAGGTACCTGCCATCGGGGTAAGCTCAACGTCGAGGGGGGCCATCTTATCACTCGGGAGCGTAAAGGTCTCAACACCGCCGGTCATATCCGTAAAGCGAAGAAAGAGTCCGACAAGCGCCGCAGCGAGGAAAAAGGCAAGAACAACAGGTGTACGATTCATTATTTGAAGCCCGGAAAAAAACGGATTCTGGTACGGACAGGATTATGTATTTCAACATGGAGTCCCTATCTCTCGTAGAGCTCAAGAAGCTCGCTAAGGAGCGCCGCATTAAGCAGTACTACATCCTTAAGCGGGTCCAATTGATCCAGATCCTCAGCCTGCCCGAACTACCGAAATCATTCATCATCGAGAAGATGACGATCGCCCAACTTCGCGAGGAGGCCAAACGAAAGGGGGTGCGTGGATTCTGGACGCTTCGTCGCGAGCAGTTGGTCGAGCTCCTGTTTCCAACCGAAACGAGCGAACCTGTGAAATTTGTCTGACGACATGAATAAAGTATGAAGCTCTCGTCTCAAAAGATTGTCCGACTGGGAATGGTGCTGGTTGGAGTTGTCGTGGTCTATTCCCTTTTTTCATCCTACTCATCTGCGAAGGGTGCCGTCCTGGACAAGGCGGAGGAGCTCGGTGGCAGTGGTTCGATGGCACCCCTGTCGGGACAGGGCCCCCTGTCGGTTGGAACCTCATCAGTCGGCGGTAATGCCCTGTCGGTTGAGGATGTGCAGGGCCGCACCCCGTCGTCCCAGCAGACGTACACCCAGAACGTGCTGTCGTCGGGTGAGCTCCTCCCTAAGGGTGAGATCGGTGCCTCGTGGGCCGCCGTGAACCCGGTGGGCAGCAAGGACATGGATGGCCAGAACTTCCTTCAGGCCGGGTACCATGCAAACATCAACATCATCGGCATTGCGCAGCACAACCGCAACCCGACCTATGACATCCGCTCCGAGACGCCGAACCCGCAGTCAAAGGTTGGCCCGTTCCTGCAGACGACGATCGACCCGGATCCGTTCCGCGCCAACCGTGCACTGGAGGGCCTGTCCGCTTAAACTCGCAGTGATACATAATGTTGTCGGTTGCAGCGGCCGTCGTTGGGGTCGTGATCATCTCTCAAGTAATGGGGCCCGGAAACACAGTCCGTATGACGGGTCCAGATGGACATGACTATGACATGCAGAACTTACCAAACAAGGAAGAAGCGGTGACGCTCATGTCAAAGATACGAGCTAACTTAACCAAACTGCGCAACTCATATGCAGATGAACCTGCACTTATGAATGACCCTCCTGTTGCTCGGTTTGTCGCGAGGTATCAACCCGATGTATTTTCAGAGAACGAGATGAGTTCTCCGGACACGTCATATTCAGAGAACAAGGGACAGCGAATCGTCGTATGTCTTCGCGATAAGACGAAGCCACCGCAGTATCCACTTGTCGACGTCAATACGATCATGTTTGTGATGCTACATGAGATGGCACACTTGATGACGGAGACGATCGGCCACACACCCGAGTTTTGGGAGAACTTCAAGCGAATCCTTCACGATGCAGTCAAGATCGGAATCTACACGCCGGTCAACTATTCACATCAGCCGCAGCCATATTGCGGGATGATGATTACGGATAGCCCTCTCTGAGAAAACCTAAGTCAATTATAATGTCAAAGTCCGTGCCCGTCGCGGGAACAGGATCTTCCATATCATTCTTTGAGGATGATACCCTAGAAACTGTGCGTCAACACATTGCGGTCGCGGTCAACAGTCACCCCGATCGACTGTTTATCGAGATCAATCTTCAGCTTCACGAAGAGTACTACGAGGACCCTCGCAACTGGGATGCGTTGTTTCTACGTATGTCCGTAGATGGCGTGCGTCTCGATACAGGTCTTTTCAAGTATTACCTTGAGAAGATCCGTCCTGGAACAGCGGTCAAGGAATCTGCATGGTCTCGCGAGGATTGGAACGGAAAGCCCGATGCATTGTCTGAGCTCTTCTCACCGGGTGCAGGGTTCTCAGAGTGGAGGGTCTTTGGTGTTGCAGGTGAACGGTCTGTCGTCTTACCGCTTCCACCGAAGGAATCAGCACTTGCATCCACTCGCATTCCAATCGGAAACATGCAGCTTCTGTTTGAGACACTCTACACCGATGTCAATGAGTTCAGGGCTACCGAAGGCAAGGATACAACGCCAGGTATTCGGCGCATCTACTTTCCACTGTTCCGCGAAGACACGCCCAATCGCCTCACCGATTCCGCAGTCCGTTCGCTCCGTTCAAACGCCGATCAGTTGAAGAAACTACTTGCACTTGATGTTCCTGAACCGAAGCCTTCCATTCTTCGTGCAAAGTGGTACCTCCCTCTCGTAGAGACTGCGTTCACTGCACCCCGCGCACGGTTTGAACAGATGTTCTACGGGCTGACTCTGTCGACTAAGACTCCGTATGTTGGTTACTTCACATCAAAGCAGGAGAAGACTCGTCACAAGTTCTATGTCAAGGATCCCGAGAACAAGGTTCCATCTCTCGATGTTGCGATGTGGAAGTCGTGGACATCAACAACTCTCCCACAGCGCCGCCTACCTACACTCCTTCTCTATCGCGGAACATCGCGTACATCCTTCGACCGCATTGCGATCACACCTCGCGACATTCAGTTCACAATCGTGCGCGGAAAGGACTCAAAGGCATCGTTGGATGAGATTCGTCTTAGCTTATACGATTGGTTTACTACATTGGATGCAGTGACCCCGTTCATCGAAGGAAATGACCTTGCTATTTCTCGCTGGGAACTGCAGGACATGACATTGCTTGGAACCTATTCGAAGGAGGTCTCTGAGTTTGATATGCGCAGGTTCTCCTGCCTGCAGACGCTGTTCAGTTACCAAGATGAGACATTCCGTCTTCTCCGTGCTGATCGTCTTGCAGAAAACTTTACACCCCTACAGGTCCAGGCGTTTCAGGCTCTACAAGAAGCAGATACCCCATCGGCAGCTACATTGGTTGATATTGGCATGACACAGGAAGATGCAGAGGATCTCTTTAGGATGTTTTTGAATTTAGGTGACGATCTCGATCTGGAGCGTGTTCTCAAGGGATTTCCCACACTGCGATTCTCAAATAAGGAGGTGATTCTATCCGCAGTGACGACAGTCGACCGTGCTCTCAAATACGCAAGCATCCTGCGCCATGTATTAACTGCAGAAGGGGCTGAAGTAGATGAGGTGTGTCCTCGTCGCGTTGAAGTGGTTGAAGCATCTGCCGCGCCTCAACCAGTTGCTGTCCACGAAGGAGAGTTTGACGTTGATGATGATTTCCTCGCCGATCTTGGATTAACCAATGAAGAGGCCCCAGTAGAGGTTGTGACCGAACAGGCGCCCAAGAAACGCATGCGTCTTGCAGACAAGACCAAGTCAACCTACAACTACTTCAATAAGCGACTGCAGGAATTTGATCCAGATACGTTTGACAGCACTGTGTATCCGGGTAAATGCGATAAGAACAAGCAGGTTGTCGTCTTGACACCCGAAGACGAAGCACGCATTCCCCCCGAGTACAACCCGCGCAATTATCCAGCAACAAAGAAGCAGCTCGATGTTCAGCAAGATGACTACAATGTCCATATCATTCCACTGACAAACAAGCCAGGTATCGCAACCTGTCCACAGTATTGGTGTATCAAGGATGAACTTCCTCTCCGCGAGGATCAGCTTGTAGACGGTGCATGCCCAGTGTGCAAAGGCAAGGTCCGATCTGGAAAGGATGAAGATATTGTAGAATTCTCTGTGATCAAGCGTGATCAGACATCAGTGTTTCCGAACTACATTGGTACGATAAAGGACAAGCAGATCCCTTGCTGTTACAAGGTTGAACAGCCATACAAGAAGGCATTGGTCCAGTACGAGAAGAGTGATGATTCATACATTCTTAGCTCCACCAAGACACCGGCCATGCGTATGGGCTATTTATCTGAGCAGCTCGCAGCCTCTCTTCACATTCCCATTGCATACGATCGGTCCATCAAAAAGAGCCGACTTGACAGTGGAAAGCACGACTTCTTTCGTGTCGGATTAGGGCGGCCGCACAAGACTCTTCCATTGTTCGTTCTTGGTAAGAAACCGACACCGGTACCTGAACCGAAAGACTCGCCTAAGAATGTCATGCTCTGTTCCTTTGCACGGTCCTGGACAGAAATGGGTGAAGGAGACACTCAGGTTGACCGAATCGTAGCGGGTGTTCAGCGGGCATACAAGGAGGGTCGTCTGCCTATTCTTGACGAGCTCGAATATGTAACATCTGTTATCAAGTGTAATGTGATTCGCATTGACACTACAACATCCTCAGTTAAATGTGGCTTCTGGACGGAGATGCTTAGTCCACGCGAACGTACGATCGTGATGATCGACGATGACATTCTTGCACACGTTGCTCGCGGAACAGATAAGGCAAGGGGGTTTGAAAAGTACACATATACAGTCAATATCCGGGATCCACTGTTTCCCAAGAAGGCACTGTCTACGATTACATCGCTTCATTCACGCGCATGTGCATCGGATCGGCCGCGTCTAGCGGATGCACTTCATGAACTACAAAGCAAGGGTCTAGACTTTCAAGTCATCCTCGATCCGTTTGAGCGTGTTCAGGCAGTCTTTGTGCCGAAGGTGGTTGTGTTGCCCGTTCAGCCTTCAACATATGAACATCTTCCTGGTGTCCCTGTTCGGTCTGGATATGCAGATATCAAGCCAGAAGAGCTTCCAACTCGACAGGCTCTCCGTGCATTCTTGGATAAGACAACACATAAGGGGTTCAAGTGGGTGGAAGATCTGCGCGATGTGAATGGTCGATTCACAGAGTCCCTTCTTTCCTCCGAGTTCCGTGCACCCTTTCAGCCAGAGGCAGGGGATACTGGTTCTGTCAAAGAAGTATTGTCAACAATGAGTCGTCACCCAGAAAGTGAATTAACAGAAGGCAGTCCTAATGCAGAGGATGAACTTCAAGCAAACTCAATCTCGTATGCAGCCGAAGTATTTGACTTCCTCCTGTTCTCACTGTCAAAGGACATTCAAAAAGAAGAGTACGCGGACCTCAGGTCATCGATCGCATCTCCCAAGAACACACTGTACAAACAGCTCGATGGATGGCTCAAGAAGGAATCACATTGGGATGCCACTCAGGGTCCACGTGCGTTCGTGAACAAGGTGCGAACTCCATGTGGCCAGTTCTCACAAAAGGACGCATGTAATACGTCATCCTTGTGTGGATGGAAAGCTGGTAAATGTAAAATTAAGGTCGACTCATCGGTCGACCGGACGCAGATTTTGCGCCGAGTCTTTAAGACCCTCGTTGAGAACGAAAAGCAGCGCGCATTGGTATTAGATGAGCGTCTATCGCCCTTTTTCAGCACCGTTCTTTATATGGAGATGCCGCACGAGTTGATCACGACATCTGTTTAATGGCGAGGGAGTGAGGAGTCCTAGCGGCGACGAGTGTGGTAGCGGCGGGTCTTGCGGTGACGGCGACCGCCGGTCTTCTTCGTGCTGCGTTTCCACTTGTTATATCTGCGTGTGGCCTTGTGGTACGTATCATCCATATGAACAGGTCCCTCGGGATACATGTTAGGATGCTTATTCTTTTCCCCGCGGGTGAAGGAGGAGACGGCGTGCGGGTGCATGA
>Ga0007791_10000494_pt1 | contig 12637 bp, 13 predicted proteins | sample CryBogmetaGMA05M_FD_60368 | JGI IMG/M metagenome (GOLD analysis project Ga0007791, IMG submission 60368) | Freshwater microbial communities from Crystal Bog, Wisconsin, USA - MA0.5M | ecosystem: Environmental > Aquatic > Freshwater > Lake | place: Crystal Bog, Wisconsin, USA | collected 2009-07-06 | reverse complement strand
CGCGCCTTGCAGGAACATGTGGTTCGCAGTGGCATCCGCGACGGTTTGGCGGCATTGATTACCGAGCAAGCAGCCTACCGGGGAAGGTTCATGGACATCGCCGCGTCCAGGAAATGGGCACAGTCCCGGTGCGATTCCAGCGAGTACCTTTTGGTCGGTCACTCCATGGGGGCTGCAACCGCCATGATGGAGGCTGGGGCGCACAACAAGCTGGGCATCCGGGGAACGAACGCGTTCAGTGCGTACATTGCTTTGTCACCCCAAGGCGCCGGAATCATTTTTCCAGACGAAGCCTGGGCGGACATACGGCAACCCGTCCTGTTACTCACCGGCACGCGGGACGACGAGTTGGGAGGCGCATCATGGCAAACACGGACAGACGCCTTCAGGAGCATGCCGGCAGGCTGCAAGTGGCTGGGCGTCATGGAGGGGGCCACGCACATGAACTTTGCTGGCAGAGGAATGTCACGGCTCACCGAAACCCGCACTGCCCAAACGATTGCCAGCTTTCTCGACGCGCTGCATGGAGGCGGGTGCCGGCTGGTACGGCCAATTGCGGGCGTTGAAATCGATACCAAATAGCCGCTTACGCCGTTCAACAGGCAGCCTTTACCAACGACCCAAGTCGCCTCATCGATCCCGCCTCATCGGGCAGAGGGTCCTGCGCAAGCCACAGGCCAAACCGGATCAGGGTCACCGCGCGTCCAGCAAAAAACTGCCGTCGTGCCGGGCTTGGGGACAGGTCAGTGTTTCTACTGATAGGCGTAACTTGTTCCCCCACACATAATTTCCAGCGAAACCTGGGCTTCGGGGCAAAGTGTCCTGTTGTTTTGGGTTTCATGGTTTTCTACCAACCCCTGGGTACAGCTTTGAATAGAGGCAGGCCTGTATAAACAACATGGAGACAGCATGAATTTTTCAACACCAGTTCGATCAGTGTCGGCGCCTTTCCAGCTGGCGCGGTGCAGTTTGATGTACTCCAGAGCGCAGCGCTCGAAGGTCCATTCAACGGTGGATCGGCTGCGGGTCCTGGCGGCTACTGGGTCAATGCCTTGCTTGATGCTTTCCTTGGTGGCCTGGGCCTTCTTATGCGCCAGCGCCAGCGAGACAGCGGGATAGGCCCCGAGGCCGATATCTGAGCGCCTGGTGCCGATCTTGGTACGCAGAATCCATGACCTGGCGCCGCTGGCACTGATGGACAGGTGGAGACCGGACACGGTGCCAACGGCGTGTAGGCCTTCAATTGTTTTGCGTTCGCCTTCTTTGACTTCCTGCTCTAGTTTTCGTTTTAGGTCCCTGACGGCCAGCGCCCCGAGAGGCTTTGCGATCTTTGGCATGGTGTTTTTCCTCGTAACAACATCTATCCCCACATAAGATTCTAAGACCTGGTGAGACACCATGCAAGCCCTTAAAACAGGCTTCCAGAGGAGAAACAGAGTGTTTGGCGAGATTTTGAGACGAAAAAAAACCCCTTGGTAGGGGTTTTTGGCGGAGTGGGTGGGATTCGAACCCACGGTACCTTGCGGTACGCCTGATTTCGAGTCAGGTACATTCGGCCACTCTGCCACCACTCCTTTAGTTGCATCGCCGGGCGAAGGCTGGATTCTAGCAGGGCATTGGATCAAGCCTGCAGGGTCTCCAGGCCTCCCATGTAGGGGCGCAGCACGGCAGGCACGGTGACAGAGCCATCGGCATTCTGGTAGTTTTCCAGGACCGCGACCAAGGCCCGGCCCACGGCCAGTCCGGAACCATTGAGGGTGTGGACCAGCTCGTTTTTGCCCTGGGCGCTCTTGTAGCGCGCCTGCAAGCGGCGCGACTGGAAGGCCTCGCAGTTGGACACCGAGCTGATCTCGCGGTAGGTGTTCTGCGCCGGCAGCCACACTTCCAGGTCGTAGGTCTTGGCCGCACCAAAGCCCATGTCCCCTGTTGAGAGGCTCATCACCCGGTAGGGCAGGCCCAGTTTTTGCAAAATTGCCTCAGCGTGGCTGGTCATTTCCTCCAAGGCGGCATAGCTGTGGTCGGGGTGCACGATTTGCACCATTTCCACCTTGTCAAACTGGTGCTGGCGGATCAGGCCGCGCGTGTCGCGCCCGGCACTGCCCGCCTCGGAGCGAAAACACGGAGTGTGGGCAGTGAGTTTGATTGGCAATTCGGCCTCGGCCAGCACGACGTCGCGTACAAAGTTGGTCAGCGGCACCTCGCTGGTGGGAATCAGGTACAGCGCCGTGTGGTCGGGCTGGGCCTCGCCTTCCTGGCCGCCCTTTTTGGCGGCGAACAGGTCGCCCTCAAACTTGGGCAGTTGGCCGGTGCCACGCAGGGTTTCCCCATTGACGATGTAGGGCGTGTAGCACTCGGTGTAGCCATGTTCCTGGGTTTGCACATCCAGCATGAATTGGCTCAGTGCCCGGTGCAGGCGCGCCACCGGCCCTTTCATCACGGTAAAGCGCGAACCGGTGAGCTTGACGCCCATCTCGAAGTCCAGGCCCAGGGGTTCACCCAGATCCACATGGTCTTTCACAGCAAAGCCGAATTGCCCGGGCGTGCCCCAGCTGCGCACCACCACGTTGGCATGTTCGTCGGCACCCACCGGCACGCTGGCATGCGGCAGGTTGGGCACGGCCAGCAGCAGGGTCTGCAGCGCTTGCTGGATCACGTCGAGCCGCGCTGCCGAGCTTTCCAGCGCCTCCTTAAGTCCCGCAACCTCGGTCATGACTGCGTCCACTTCGGCGGCACCTGCGGCGCCTTTTGCCTTGAGCATGCCGATTTGCTTGCTCAGGGTGTTGCGCTTGCTTTGCAGTTCCTCGGTGCGGATCTGGATGGTCTTGCGCTCAGCCTCCAGCGCCTGGAATGCGGGGACATGGAGGAACGCCTGAGGGCGCTTGCGGGTTTCAAGGCGGGCGACGACCGCATCGAGGTCTTTGCGCAGTTGGGTGATATCGAGCATGGTGTGGGCAGAAAAGTTACAGGATGGAAAATCGCATCAGGGTCAATCAGGCGTGTGCGGGCGGGCGGGCATGGGCATCAGGCGTCGAGTCTCAGACCTTTGGGCAGCGGGAACTTCACCGTCTCTTCAATGCCAGCCATCTTTCGCACCGACACGGCACCCAGCGCCTTGATGCGGTCTATCACCGCCTGCACCAGGATTTCCGGGGCGGAGGCACCTGCCGTCAGACCCACCCGCTGGCGGCCCTCAAACCAGGCGGCCTGCAGTTCTTCAGCGCTGTCAACCATGTAACTCTCGGTACCCAGCTTGCGGGCCACCTCGCGCAGCCGGTTGCTGTTGGAGCTGGTCGGGCTGCCGACCACGATCACCACATCCACCTGCGGGCTCATGACCTTGACGGCGTCCTGGCGGTTCTGGGTGGCGTAGCAGATGTCTTGCTGCTTGGGCTCGCGCACCTGCGGGAACCGGGCCTTGACCGCGGCGGCAATCTCCGCCGCGTCGTCCATGCTGAGGGTGGTTTGCGTCACCACCGCCAGCTTGGCGGTCTGCCCCGGGTGCACACGCTGCACATCGGCCACGTCCTCGACCAAATGGATGCCGCTGTCGAGCTGGCCCATGGTGCCTTCCACCTCCGGATGGCCCTTGTGGCCAATCATGATGAACTCGTAGCCTTCCTTGTGCAGCTTGGCCACTTCCACATGCACCTTGGTGACCAGCGGACAGGTGGCATCAAAAATACGGAAGCCGCGCGCAGCAGCCTCTTCCTGGATCGCCCGGCTGACCCCATGGGCCGAAAACACCAGCGTCGCGCCGGGCGGCACATCGTCCAGCGCCTCGATGAAGATGGCGCCCTTGGTCTTGAGGTCATTGACCACATAGGTGTTGTGCACGATCTCGTGGCGCACATAGATCGGCGCGCCAAACTTGGCCAGGGCCTTTTCGACAATCTCGATGGCCCGGTCCACCCCGGCACAAAAGCCGCGCGGCTCGGCGAGCAATATTTCCTGTGGCAAAACACTGTTCATAGGATTCCAATCAAATGCACTTCGAAGGTCACCGTCTGGCCAGCCAGCGGGTGGTTAAAGTCAAACAGCACGGCGCCATCTTCGCGCACCTGCAGCACCACGCCGGCAAACTGGCCCTGGCCGTCTGGCGTGGGGAACTGCACCACATCGCCCATGCGGTAGGTTTCCAAGGGGTCGCCCATGTCGCGCAGCACCTTGCGTGCCAGCCACTGCTGCATCTCGGGGTTGCGCGCGCCGTAGGCTGCACCCGCCGGCAGGGTGAAGGTGCTGCGGCTGCCCTCCTCGGCGCCCACCAGGCACTGCTCCACCGCCGGCGCGAGCTCACCGGTGCCCAGACTCAGGGTGGCAGGCTTGCCGCCGAAGGTGTTGATAACGTCCCCGGCCGGACCACTGAGCCGGTAATGCAGCGTGAGAAACGATCCCGGCTGAACACGGGGGAGCACTGAGGTCATAGAAGTCCCGATAAACTGGTCACTATTGTAGAAAGCTGGACCCCATGTCCGTCAAAGACCTTCCGCCCGACGCCCGGCCACGCGAGAAACTGCTCGCGCGCGGCCCGGCTGCGCTGAGCGACGCCGAGTTGCTGGCCATCCTGCTGCGTACCGGCACGGCCGGCAAGGGGGTGCTGCAAATGGCCCATGAGCTGCTGCAGATCCGCACCCAGGGCGACGGGGCCGACCGCCCTGGCGGCTTCGGCGGCATTGCGGGCCTGCTCAGCGCCACCGGCCAGGACCTGCGGGGCGTCAAGGGGCTGGGGCCTGCCAAGTGCGCCGAAATCACGGCGGTACTGGAGCTGGCGCGCCGCGCCATGGCCCAGCAACTCAGCGAACGCACCCTGTTTGCCGACCCGGGCGCCGTCAAGCACTACCTGCAGCTGCACTTGGCGCAGCGCACCCAAGAGGTGTTTGCAGTACTTTTTCTGGACGTGCAAAACCGCCTGCTGACCATGAAGGAGATGTTCTTCGGCACCCTCACGCAGACCAGCGTCTACCCGCGCGAGGTGGTGGTCCAGGCGCTGCACCACCAGGCCGCAGCCGTGGTGCTGGCGCACAACCACCCCAGCGGCACAGTACAGCCGTCGCGCGCCGACGAGGCCCTGACGCAAACGCTCAAGGCGGCGCTGGCGCTGGTGGATGTGCGGGTGCTCGACCATGTGATCGTCGGGCCGGGGCAGGCCTTGTCCATGGCCGAGCGGGGGCTGCTGTGAAGATCACGACGCTGGCCGACCTCAAGCAAGTGAAAAAGGCCATCGAGGCCCAGTCCCGCCGGGAGGCGGCTGCGGTCGCGCAGCGGGCGCTGGAGGCCAAACGGCTGGCGGCGCAGCGCAACCTGTTTGTAACCGCAGTAGGCAAGGTGGCGCGGCTGCCGGACCGGGGCCTGGCCAATCTGGCACCGCCACCGCCCGCGCCCGTGCCCCAGCAGCGCCAGCGCGACGAAGCGGCTGCCTACCAGGAAGCCATCAGCGACGCGGTGGACGTCAGCACCCTGCTCGACACCGATGAGCACCTGAGTTTCCGCCGGCCCGGGGTTGGGCCCGATGTGCCGCAGAAGCTGCGCCGAGGCAAATGGTCGATCCAGCGGCAGGTGGACCTGCATGGCCTGCGCACCGATGAAGCCCGCGAGGCGCTGACCGCCTTTATCCGCGAAGCGCACCGGCACGGCATTCGCTGCGTACGGGTGGTCCACGGCAAGGGACTGGGCTCTCCGGGCAAGACGCCGGTGCTCAAGGACAAGGTGCACCGCTGGCTGGTGCAAAAGTCCGAAGTCGTGGCCTTTGTGCAGGCGCAGCCGGCCCATGGCGGGGCAGGGGCGCTGCTGGTGTTGCTGCAGCCGGTCAAGCGCTGAGGCCGGCGCCCAGGCCAAAGTCCAGGTGGCTTGTTATTTCGCCCCTGCGTTGGGGATGAACAGTTGCTGGCCCTCGATCTTGTAGCTGGCGATCACACCCTGGCCGGCGGCGGACGTGACCCAGTCGACAAACTTCTGCGCGCCGGCGGCGTTGACCTGCGGGAACCGGGCCGGGTTGACGGCCAGCACCCCGTACTGGTTGAAGAGGCGCGTATCGCCCTCTACCAATACCGCCAGATCGGCGCGGTTCTTGAAGCTCAGCCAGGTACCGCGGTCCGCCAGCACGTAGGCGCCGGTGGCCGCAGCCATGTTGAGCGCCGGCCCCATGCCACAGCCGCACTCCCGGTAGCCGGCGCCGCGGCTGGCGGCATCGCCCAGCATTTTCCAGAAGCGCAACTCCGCCGCATGGGTGCCGCTTTTGTCGCCACGCGACACAAAGCCGGCGTTGGCGGCGCTGATACGGCCCAGCGCCGCCACAATGTCCCGGCCCCGGGCCTTGGCCGGATCAGCCGCCGGACCGACGAGCACGAAGTCGTTGTACATCACGGCTAATCGCTTGACGACAAAGCCCTCGGCAACGGCCTTTTCCTCGGCCACCTGGTCGTGCACAAACAGCACGTCGGCATCGCCCCGGCGCCCCATGTCAATCGCCTGGCCAGTACCCTGCGCAATCACCTTGACGTCGATTCCGGTGGTCTTCTTGAATTCGGGCAGGAGGTGGGCAAACAGGCCCGACTGCTCGGTCGACGTGGTGGACGCCATCACAATCGATTCCGCTCGCACCACACCAGATGCTATGAATAACATAGCGGTAGACCCAATAGCGACAAGGGCTTTGGGTAACTTATGCTGAATAAACCGGAACATGGCTACTCTCCTTTGACAAACCAGTGGGCCTGCGGATACTGCGCTTGCAGCAGCGGCCCAGCAAAAAAATCGTTCACCGGCAGGTCAGCCAGTACCTGGCCCTGCTCCAGGTACAGCACCCGGGTCGCCAGGCGCTTGACCTGGCCGAGGTTGTGGCTGGCAAAGACCAGCGTCATGGCGGCATCGGCATGGGCCAGGTCGTGAATCAAGGCTTCCACCTCGCGTTTGGCGTGCGGATCCAGGCTGGCTGTGGGCTCGTCGAGCACCAGCACCTGCGGCGCCAGGGCCCAGGCGCGTGCCAGCGCCACGCGCTGCTGCTGCCCGCCCGAGAGTTTGCGCGCCGGACGCTGGGCCAGCGCCTCCAGGCCCACGCGCGCCAGGGCCAACAGCGCCTGCTGCTGCGCCTGGCGCCAGGGGATGCCACGGAGCCACAGCGCCAGCGCCACGTTGTTGCGCACCGAGGTGCGCATCAGGTACGGGCGCTGGAACACCATGGCCTGCGCCAGATCCGGGTTGCCGCGCAACTGGCCGCCGGTGGGCGCCAGCAGGCCGTGCACCAACCGCAACAGTGTGCTTTTGCCGCTGCCGTTGGCCCCAATCAGTGCTACCCGTTCGCCGGCAGCAATCGACAACTGCACGCCACGCAGGGCTTGCACTGCCTTGGGGCCGCGCCCGAGTTGCACCGACACGTTCTCCAGCGCCACCACCGGTTGTACGCTGGCCGTCATGCCCGCGCACCCGGTGCAGTGCGGGGCGCTGCCCACTCTTCCTGCAGCCGCCAGTGCCGGAGCAAGGCAATGGCGGCGTTGAGCAGGAGCACGACCAGCAGCAGCAGCAGGCCCAGCGCCAGCGCCAAGGGCAGGTCGCCCTTGCTGGTCTCCAGCGCAATCGCCGTGGTCATGACCCGCGTAAAGCCATCAATATTGCCGCCCACCACCATGACCGCGCCGACTTCGGAAATCGCCCGCCCAAAGGCGGCCAGCCCGACCGTGAGCAGGGCGTAGCGTTCGTCCCAGGCCAGCAGCAGCGCGCGCAAGTGGGTGCCTGCGCCCAGCGACTGAAGCTGCTCGCCATGCAGGGCCTGGGCGTCTTCCACCACCTGGCGGGTCAGTGCGGCCACCACCGGCCACACCAGCACCGCCTGTGCCAGCACCATGGCCTTGAAGGAAAACAACCAACCCAGAAACCCCAGGGGCCCGGAGCGCGACAACAGCAGGTACACCACCAGCCCCACCACCACCGAGGGCACGGCCAGACAGGTGTTGAGCAGCAGCAGCAGCAGCGGCTGGCCAGCAAAACGCGCCACGGCCAGCCAGGCGCCCAGGCCCAGGCCCAGCGCGCAGGCAATGGCACAGGCGCAGGCACTGACCCAGAGCGAACGGGCCACGATGGCCAGCAAAACAGGATCCCAGGAGACGATGAGTTGCAGCGCTGTCGCTGCGCCTTCGGTGAAGCCAAGCATAAGTTGCGGTATCGTATCTGTCCTACCCCTTCCCACCGATATGTTCCCACGTGCATAGGCTCCAGCTCCACTACACCCTGTCGCGTGACAGCAGCCCGGCGCAGGTGCGCAATCCGCTGATCGATCTGCTGCAGGCTGTGGCTGCGCATGGCTCCATATCCGCCGGGGCACGGGCGATGGGCCTGAGCTACCGCCATGTCTGGGGAGCACTCAAGCGCTGGGAGCAGGAACTCGGCCAGGAACTGATCGTCTGGGACAAAGGCCACAGTGCCCGGCTGACCGAGTTCGGCAGCAAACTGATGTGGGCCGAACGCCAGGCGCAGGCGCGGCTGGCGCCGCAAACCGAGGCCCTGCGCAGCGCGCTGGAGCGTGCTTTTGCCGTGGCCTTCGACCCGCAGGCCCATGTGGTGGCCCTGTACGCCAGCCACGACGAAGCCCTGGGTGCCTTGCGCGACCGTGCGCCTGGCAGTGCCAGGCCGGACAAGGGCGCCGACCGGCTGCACCTGGACCTGCACTTTTGCGGCAGCGTGGATGCGATCCGCGGACTCAACGAAGGCCGCTGCGTCATGGCCGGGTTTCATACCCTGCAAAACCCGGCACCCGGTTCGCTGGCAGAACGCACCTACAAGCGGCTGCTCAAGCCCGGGCTGCACAAAATCATCGGCTTTGCGCAGCGGGCCCAGGGGCTGATGCTCGCGCCCGGCAATCCGCTGGGGCTGAACGCGCTGGCCGATGTGCAGCGCACCCAAGCCCGTTTCCTGAACCGGGCCCTGGGCAGTGGCACCCGGCTGGTGCTCGACGAACTGCTGGCCCGGGCCAGCGTGCCGGTGGAGCAGATCCAGGGCTACGACCGCACCGAGTCTTCGCACAATGCCGTGGCAGCAGCGGTGGCGTCCGGGCAGGTAGATGTGGGCCTGGGCATTGCCGCCGCCGCGCAGGCGCATGGGCTGGACTTTGTGCCGCTGGTACGTGAAAACTACCACCTGGTGTGCCTGAAGTCGGCGCTGGAGGAGCCCTCCATCGTGGCGCTGCGCAGGTTGCTGCAAAGTGCGCCCTGGCAGGAAGAACTCGCGGCGATTGCCGGCTACACGCCCTGGCGCTGCGGCGAGGTGCAGAGCCTGCGGGCAGTGTTGCCATGGTGGGATTTTGCGCGCAAGCGCAAAATGGTCAGCGCCTAGCCGCCGCCGCGCTGCATGTACAGGTCAAAGCGCTTCATGAACTGGTAGCGTGCAGCCTCGTCCACCCCGGCGAAACGAAAATTCACCAGCAAGCGCGGCATGCGCACCAGCGCGATGACCCGGGGCGCGGCCTCCTGCCACTTGAGGCCCAGCGCACCGTCCCCAATGCGCACCCCGGCCGTCTGGCCCTGCATTTTCCAGTGGTGCGCGCCGATGGCGTCAGGCAGCCAGCGCAGCCACTCGGTTTCGGTACAACCCATGTCGCGCTCGAAGCGCTCGGCGTAGAACGATTGCATCCGACCCTGAAACTAGCCGCCAGCGATGGGGGGCCAGATCGCCAGCGCATCGCCTTCCTGCAGGATATGGGTCAGGCGCCGCTCAGGCGGGATGTAGGTGCCGTTGACCAGCACCAGATGGACCAGCTTTTCGGGCAGGCCATAAGGCGCAATGGTTTCGCTGATGCTGGCGCCGGGCGGCACATCGATCTCAATCACATTGGTATAGCGCGCCTGCTGCGGCAGGAACTCCGTCAGCGAGGCAAACAGCTTGAACGTGATCTTCATGCCAGCGGCCTGCTAGCGCCGGCGTGCATCTTCCGCACCCGACCAGGCTTCCTGGCCTTGCGCGGCGGCCAGGTAGGCCTCCATCAGGCGGGTCGGGTCCTTCTGCAAGGCGGCTTTCCAGGCACCCAGGTGCACCTTGCCCTCGACCAGCCCGCGCATGACGCCCACGTGCTCGGTCCAGCCCACGCTGTTGCAGCCAATCAGCACATCGTCCTCAAACTGCAGGCTCAGGTGCCGGCCCGCCGGTACATCGGTCAGTTCCACATGCTCGCAGCCGGGCCGGCCCTGCCACTCTCCAAAGCTGGTGGAAATCAGGCCCAGCGTATCGAGCACGTTGATCTGCGTCACGCCTTTGAGCGTGGCCGTTGCCGGCCGCCCCAGGGCGCAGTCCGCCATGTTCAGGGCCGCAATGCGCGCCTGGTCTGCCGCATTGGGCTGGATGGCACTGACCACAGACGCACCGGAAACCAGGTCAAAAGCCTCGGCGCAGTCGCCCGCGGCAAAAATGCCCGGCACATTGGTTTGCAGGTGCACGTCGGTCAGTACGCCGAGCTTGCAGGCCACGCCCGAGCCTTCGAGGAAACCCACCGCCGGGCGCACACCAGCGGCACTGATGACCAGGTCGGCCTCCAGCACCTTGCCGTTCGACAGCGTCACCTGCAGCGGGGTGCCTGAGGCAATCGACTCCACCCGGGTGCCAGTGAACACCTGCACCCCCTTGGTTTCGCACCAGTCGCGGATCATGCCGCCCGCCGTGGGACCCATCATGCGGGGCACCATGCGGTCGCCCATCTCGACCACGCTCAGCGCAACGCCGCGCGCCGCCAAGGCCTCCATGATGATGCAGCCGATGAAGCCTGCCCCGAGCTGCAGCACCCGCGCACCCGGCTTGGCCAGCGCCAGGATGTTGCGGGCATCTTCCAGCGTCCAGCAGGCATGCACCCCGGCCAAGCCGATACCGGGAATGGGCGGGCGCACCGGCTGCGAGCCCGTGGCAATCAGCAGGGTGTCAAAGTCGAGCGTCGTGCCATCGCTCAACGCTACTTTTTTTGTAGCGGCATGCAAAGCATTGACGCGGGCTCGCACCACATGGATGTTCAGATCTGTCCAGTGCGAGGGGCTCTTGCGCAGGTAGGTACCGCGCTCGTCGATGTTGCCGATGAGCAGGTAGGGAATCGCCATGCGCGAGTAGGGCGGCTCCGGCTCATCGCCGACGATGGTGATGGCATCAAGGGGGGCAGCCTTGCGCAGGGTTTCGGCCGCGATCACACCGGCCGGACCGGCCCCCAGGATCAAATGGTGCTTCACAGGCTCAGGCGCTCACGCGTCTCGGCGGTGGGGCGCCCTTCGGCATCCCAGCCGCGTGCCGCATAGTACTTGGGCATCATTTCGGCCAGCATGTTGACCTTGCCGGTGGCCGGGCCGGTCTTGCAGGCTTCGCTGAGCAGGCGCTTGGGCAGGCTGTCGTCCTTGGCGGTGAAGCCGGCGCGGTTGTTGAACTCCCGCTCCATGTTCCAGATCCGCTCGCCGATTTTTTCCAGCTCTTCGGTGGTGAACTCCTCGCCGCAGGCCGCCGCCATCTGGGGTGCCAGATCGGCCAGGCCCCAGGCAAAGGTCGTGAAGATGCACAGACCCGATGAATCGAAGGCTGCAGTCGCATCCTGGAAGGCCTTGACCAGTTCGGGCTTGCCCTCATGCTCCAGCGGGTCGGTCTTGACCGGAATGCCCAGCACTTCAGAGGCAATGGTGTAGCCGCGCAGGTGGCAGCCACCACGGTTGGAGGTGGCGTATGCCAGTCCGATACCCTGGATGGCCCGGCCGTCGTAGGCGGGAAACTCCTGGCCCTTGCTGCTCATGGACAGGTCGGGGTGGCCGTATTTGGCGGTGAGCCGCTTGGAACCCTGGCCGATTTCCTTGCCAAAGCCACGGCTGTTGACCGTTTCTTCCACAAAGAACGCCAGCGCTTCGGCCGAGCCGAACTTGGCATCAATGCCGAGCTGCTCCTTGGTCAGCACGCCCATGTCGTAAAGCTCCATGACCGCGCCCACGGTGGCACCAAAACTGATGGGGTCGATACCCTCTTCGTTGCAGATCATGGTGGCGTACTGCAGGGCTTCGAGGTCTTTGACGCCGTTGGCGGCGCCCAGCGCCCAAGCCGCTTCGTACTCCAGTCCGCCAGAGGCATTCCAGTACTGGGGCTTGTTGGACACCGTGAAGTGGCCCTGGTCCATCTTGCTGATGCGGCCGCAGGCGATGGTGCAGCCAAAGCAGGCCTGGTTGGTCACCAGCTGCTTCTTGCCGTCGGTCGCACGGGGCGTGGCCATGGCTTCGGCAGAAATGTCCTTGGCGCCCTCGAATTGGTTGTCACGGTGGTTGCGGGTCGGCAAGCCACCGACCTCGTTGATGACGTTCATCAGCACCTGGGTACCGTAGGCGGGCAAGCCCGCACCGGTGACGGCGTTGTCCTTGAGAATCTGCTTCTTCTCGGCGATGGCCTTCATGAAGGCCTTGGGGTTGTGGATATTGCCCACGCCCTTGGTGCCGCGCACTGCAATGGCCTTGAGGTTCTTGCTGCCCATGACGGTGCCCACGCCGGAGCGCCCCGCAGCGCGGTGCAGGTCGTTGACCACTGCAGCGTACAGCACGCCGTTTTCGCCGGCCTTACCAATGCTCGACACCCGGGTCAGGGGATCCTGCAGGCTCTTCTTGAGGGTTTCTTCCGTTTCCCAGACGCTCTTGCCCCACAGGTGCGA
>Ga0007791_10000492_pt1 | contig 12664 bp, 9 predicted proteins | sample CryBogmetaGMA05M_FD_60368 | JGI IMG/M metagenome (GOLD analysis project Ga0007791, IMG submission 60368) | Freshwater microbial communities from Crystal Bog, Wisconsin, USA - MA0.5M | ecosystem: Environmental > Aquatic > Freshwater > Lake | place: Crystal Bog, Wisconsin, USA | collected 2009-07-06 | reverse complement strand
CGGGTCGACGGTCGCAACTTCGTCGTTGCCGGTGCGGGCATGGGTATGGGACGCCAGACCTCGCACGCGCTGGCCCAGGCCGGCGCCGCCCACATCATCTGCGTCGATGTTGACGCCGATCGTGCCGCCGAGGTTGCCGCTGAGATTGGCCCGCAGGCAATCGCGTGGGTTGGCGATGTCACCACCCGTGAAGGCGCAGCGCGTCTGGCCACCGAAGCCGAAGCGGCCATGGGCAGCATCGACGGACTTGTCGACATCATCGGTATGGCCCAGTGGCAATCCATCCTCGACATGACCGACGAGACCTTCGATTGGGAGATCGACATGTGTCTCCGGCACGCCTATCTGCTGTCGCAGGAGCTGGGCCGGCGCATGGTGGCCACAGGGGGCGGCACGATGGTCTTCATCGCCTCGGTGAGCGGATTCACCGCCGCTCCGATGCACGCCGCCTACGGGGCCGCCAAGGCCGGTCTCATGGCCTGGGTGCAGTCGGTGGCCATCGAACTCGGGCAGCACAACGTGCGGGCCAACGCCATCGCTCCGGGCACCATTCTCAGCCCCCGCATGGATGCCGTGTTCACCGATGAGCAGCGGGCCTCGAATGCCGGTAACGCCCCGCTGGGCCGCATGGGAGAGACCTCTGACATCGCCTCGGCAGCCCTGTTCCTCTCCAGCGACATGTCCCGGTACATCACGGGCCGCACGGTTGTCGTCGACGGTGGCGTCGATGCCAAATTCCCGTATCCCGTCACGCTGGAATAGCGCCCTCGCTTTTCGTCCGGGGGCCTCGGCTGACTAGTGTCCGGGGCGTTCTGCAATCCCACCGCACTGGAGATCCCCCCGTGAAAACCCCCGTACGCGTCGCCGTCACCGGAGCAGCCGGCCAGATCGGTTACAGCCTTCTGTTCCGCATCGCCAGTGGCCAGATGCTCGGCGCCGACCAGCCCGTCATCCTCCAGTTGCTCGACATCACCCCGGCCATGGATGCCCTCAAGGGTGTGGCCATGGAGCTCGAGGACTGCGCCTTCCCGCTCCTGTCGGGCATCGTGTGTAGCGATGATCCCAACGAGGCATTCGGCGACATCAGCTACGCGCTGCTCGTCGGTGCTCGCCCCCGTTCGAAGGGCATGGAGCGCAAGGATCTCCTCGAGGCCAACGGCGCCATCTTCACCGTGCAGGGCAAGGCGCTCTCCGACAATGCGGCTGCCGATGTGCGCGTCCTCGTCGTGGGCAACCCGGCCAACACCAACTCGCTCATCGCCATGAACAATGCGCCGAACATTCCGAACGAGCGCTTCACGGCCATGACCCGTCTCGACCACAACCGTGCCATGGCGCAGCTCGCCACCAAGACCGGCACCACCGTGAACGACATCACCAAGATGACCATCTGGGGCAACCACTCGGCCACCCAGTATCCCGACCTCTTCCACGCCGAGGTCAATGGCCAGAACGCCGCTGCGCTCGTCAACGATCAGGCCTGGCTCGAGGGTTCGTTCATCCCCACCGTGCAGCAGCGCGGCGCCGCCATCATCGAAGCCCGTGGGCTGTCCTCGGCTGCCTCGGCTGCAAATGCCGCCATCGATCACATGCACGACTGGGCGCTCGGCACCCCGGCCGGCGACTGGGTGTCCATGGCCATTCCGTCCGATGGCAGCTACGGCGTGCCCGAGGGTCTCATCTCCTCGTTCCCGGTCACCTGCACCGATGGTCAGTACTCCATCGTGCAGGGTCTCGATATCGACGACTTCTCCCGAGCCCGCATCGACGCCTCCACTGCCGAACTCGGCGAAGAGCGCGATGCCGTTCGTGAGCTCGGCCTCATCTGAGTCACCTGCTCGACAAGCCCGACCAAAATCGGAGCATCGCTGAATCTCCGACAAACCCGGGGTGCGTTAAAAATAGAAAATCTATATCATTGAGGAATCGTTTCTGTTAGGTTCCGAAAATGAGTTCATTTCGGCTTCCTCGGTTCATCACGGAGCGAGCAAATACCGTGGCTCGGCTCTTCGGAGCTGTTGTCGTGCTGTTGATGCTGTCAGGTGTATTCGCGGTCCCGGCATCTGCGGGACCATTGGCGATCACTTCGTTCACGGGCGATTCAACCTTGATCAGTCACACCGGAGGAACGGTGAGCCTCCTTGCCTTCGCGCAGGGCACCACGACCTGCACCTTCTCGGTTTCCCCAGCCCTCGTTGGCCTTCCGACGTCCATTGGTTGCCAGAATGGCTCTGCAAGCCAGCAGGTCTCGATCCCTGCCAACACCGGAAAAGCAAGGTCGTTCACCTTCAAGGTCCGCGGCACCACTGGAAATACGTCAGTGACCAAGACGTTGATCGTCAATCAGGCGAACTCCTTAGAGGTCGTTGGCTTGTCTGCCGGCAACAACCACACCTGTGCCCTCGTCAAAGGCGCGACCGTGAAGTGCTGGGGTGCCAACAATTACAGTCAGCTCGGCTTGGCGGCCTCCACCTACATCGCCACCCCGGTGGCTATCAGTGGTCTTACGGGGGTGAAGAGCATTTCTGCCGGCGGTGAGCACACCTGTGCGCTTGACAATGGGGGGATCGTGCGGTGTTGGGGGGGTAACGACCACGGGCAACTCGGCGACGGCACGCTGAACGATGCCGCCACTCCGGTGACTGTCACTGGTTTGGCGGGGGTCAAGGCCATTTCCGCAGGCGACTTGCACACTTGTGCCCTTCTCACTGCCGGGACGGTGAAGTGTTGGGGCTGGAATGCAATGGGACAGCTCGGCGACACAACGCAGACGAACCGGCTCGCCCCGGTGGCAGTAGCTGGCCTATCGGGGGTGAAAGCCATTTCTCTCGGCGATGGGCACTCCTGTGCTCTTCTTGCCGGCGGGACGGTGAAGTGTTGGGGTTGGAACCTCTTCGGACAGCTTGGCAACGGTTCGAGCCAGTTCGCCACCTCCCCGGTGGCTGTTAGCGGTCTAGTGGGGGTAACCGCTATTTCCGCGGGCGGCTATCACGGTTGCGCTCTTCTCAATGCTGGAACCGTAAGGTGCTGGGGCTACAACGACTACGGACAGCTCGGGGACGGCACGCTGACGAACCGCTCCACCCCGGTAGCCGTACCTAACTTGGCGGGGGTGGTCGCTTTGTCTCTAGGAAGCGAGCACACCTGTGCGTTTGTCAACGGCGGAGCCGTGAAGTGCTGGGGAAGGAACATGGAGGGCGAGCTCGGCGACGGAGCGCGCACCTATAACGAATCCAGTCCGGTGGCCGTCACCGGCCTTACGGGGGTGACCGGCATCGATGCTGGCGGAAATCACACCTGTTCTTATGTCCGCCTTGGAATCGCGAAGTGCTGGGGCTCCAACTACTCCGGAGAGCTTGGCAACCGCACGCTCACCGATTCCGCGTCGCCGGTAGAAGTTTGGAGTTGACCTCGGTGCCGCCGTACCCCGTTCGTGAGGCAACGCTCACGAACAGGGCGCCAACTGTTGTGTGAACGGCCCGCCGCGAGGCGGGCCGTTGCGCGCATGTTGTTGGTTAGGAGCGCAACGGAGCGAGCGCGTCGTTCAGCGTGGACAGCAGTGCGCTGTTGGCGAGCAGCATGCGCACATCGCCGCCGAGTCGCAGGCGGCCGGCCATGAATGCGGTTTGGGCGCTGTGTTCGCCGTTGCGGATGTCCTCGGCGGTGGCGCGGTCGCAGCTGAAGGTCACGGTGGGTGATGGAGTGGCGCCGCGGTGCAGCCCCACCACTCCGTCGGCGAAATGGACATGCCAGACGAGCGTGTCGTCCCCGTCGACCACGGACTGCTGGAGCGTGAGGTGCACCCCGCCGGAGGCTGCTCGCAGTTCGGTGCTCGCGGCGATCGCAGCAGCCGCCGCGTCGAACCATTCATCGGACAGGTAGGGGATCACGCCTGCGATGGTAGGCGCCGGTGCTCAGTTCCCAACGCTCCGCACTCAGGTACCAGCACCCAGTCCCCAGCAGTAGCGTCTCGGAAATGTTGCGCATCCTGAGTCAGGTCGGTCGCCTCGAAGCCATCGATATCCCCGTCGAGATCGCCGAGCAGATCGAACTCATCGCCATTCCGTCCGAGGGAGAACTCGAACCGGGCCTCACCGGCGATGTGCTGCTCACCCGGCCGTCACTGGTGCCCAACCTCGCTCATGTTCTGTCGCGTGGCCCGCGCTGGGTGCACCTCATCGGAACAGGAATCGATGATTTCCCGCTGGAACTGATTGGTGAGGATTGCATGCTCACCAACTCCCGTGGCCTCAGCGCCATGCCCATCTCCGAATGGGTGATGGCGTGCATGCTGTCGTTCGAGAAGCGCATGCCGGGTTCGTTCATCACCGAACCTCCGAAGATGTGGAATGTGCCCCGACCCGGTTTCGGAACGCTGTACGGCGGCACGCTCGCATTGCTCGGCCTTGGCGGCATCGGAACCGCAGTCGCACAGCGGGCACTGCCTTTCGGTATGAACATCAAGGCCCTGCGCAATACCGATGCCCCCAGTCCGGTTCCCGGCGTGGAGATCGTGCGCACCATCGATGAACTGGTCGCCGATGCTGATCACATCGTGATGGTGGCGCCGCTCACCGAAGCCACTCGTGGTCTGTTCGACGATCGCGTGTTCTCACTGATGAAACCCGGTGTGCATCTCGTGAACGTGGCCCGCGGTCCGATGATCGACGAGGACGCCCTTCGTCGGGCCCTCGATGCCGAGATCGTGGCCTGCGCCAGCATCGACTCCACCGATCCCGAGCCGCTGCCCGCCGGCCACTGGATGTACAGCCATCCCGGTGTGCGGGTGAGTCCGCATTCCTCCTGGAACTGGCCCGGGGCATTCCCGGCCATGTTCGAGATGTTCATCGAGAACCTCCGGCGCCATCTGGCCGGCGAACCGCTGCTGTCGGTGGTCGATCCCGCGAACGGTTACTGAGCAGTCGGGAATGACTCCAACCGACTGCCGCGGGCGCACAGGGGCGCCCAAGTAGTGTCACCCGGATGCATGCACACCTGCTGAGCGTCATCTTCGCCGTCGGACCCGATCCCCAGAAGCTGGTCCAGTCGATCGGTCTCATCGGTCTGTTCCTGGTGATCTTCGCCGAATCAGGCATCCTCATCGGCTTCTTCCTGCCCGGTGATTCCCTGCTCTTCGCCGCTGGTCTGGTGACTGCCGGGCTCGTCACCGGCGACAAGACCTGGACCCTCGCCAACGGCAACATCGCCGTCGTGGCCATCGGCTGTGCGCTGGCTGCGATCATCGGCGATCAGGTCGGGTACGCGTTCGGCAACAAGGTCGGTCCGTCGCTGTTCAAACGACCCGAGTCGAAACTCTTCAAGCCGGCGTACGTCGATCAGGCCGAGGCGTTCTTCGAGAAGCACGGTTCGAAATCGATCGTGCTGGCTCGCTTCGTGCCCATCGTTCGTACCTTCGCCCCCATCGTGGCCGGCGTGTCCAAGATGCACTACCGCACCTTCGTGAAGTTCAACATCATCGGCGGAGCAATCTGGGCGATCGGCTTCACCCTGCTCGGCTACTGGCTGGGCAAGTCGTTCCCATGGATCGGTAAGAACATCGAGTACGCGGTGGTGCTCATCGTGCTGATCTCGCTCATCCCGGTGGCCATCGAGTTCATCCGCCACCGCCGTGGCCGTAACACGCCCATCGGCAAGCACGCCAAGTAGGGCCCTGCAGATTTCGCGCAGCAAGCGCTGATGCGGGTCTGAGAAGTCGCCCGCACATGACGCCGGCGCCGCTTACTCCCATATGGGAGAAGTTCGGCGCCGGGCGAGGTGTGTTCATTCAATTGGCTCGGGCGGTTCCCCGCCCGGGGGTCAGCGCTTCTGGCCCGAGAGCTTGCGGTTGGCCAGCTTGGACTTGAGGAAGTCGCGGTTCATCATGGCGATGAAGTCGATCGGGATCTCCTTCGGGCAGGCTTCCTGACACTCGCCGTAGTTCGTGCAGGAGCCGAAGAAGAGTTCCATGGTCTCGACCATGTCCTCGGTGCGCTTGTAACGCTCTGCCTGACCCTGGGGGAGCAGGTTGAGATGCGCCAGCTTGGCGGAGGTGAACAGCTGGCCTGCGCCGTTGGGGCAGGCCGCCACGCAGGCACCGCAGCCGATGCAACCGGCGGCGTCCATGGAGGCGTCGGCTGCCGGCTTGGGGACGAGGATCTCGTTTGCATCGCGAGCCGAACCGGTGTCGGCAGTGATGAAGCCACCTGCCTGCACGATGGCGTCGAACGCACTGCGATCGACCATGAGGTCCTTGACCACCGGGAAAGCCGCAGCACGCCACGGTTCGATGGTGACGGTCTCGCCATCACGGAACTTGCGCATATGCAGCTGGCAGGTTGTGGTGCCCTTCTGCGGTCCGTGGGCCTGACCGTTGATCATGAGGCCGCAGGTGCCACAGATGCCTTCGCGGCAGTCACTGTCGAACACAATGGGTTCGCGACCGGCCTCGATGAGGTTCTCGTTGACGGCATCGAGCATCTCGAGGAAGGACATCTCGTCCTTCACGTCAGTTGCCTGATAGGTCTCGAATCGGCCCGGGTCGTTGGGGTTGTCCTGACGCCAGACCTTCAGAGTGAGTTGCATGTGAGTTCTCCTGAGTGACAGCGCCGGCTACTTGTAGCTGCGCTGGGTCGGCTTGACGTTCTCGAACACGAGCTGTTCCTTGTGGAGGGTCTGGGCGGTGCCATCACCGTTCCATTCCCAAGCACCGACGAACGAGAACTCGTCGTCGTTGCGCTGGGCTTCGCCGTCATCGGTCTGATGCTCGACACGGAAGTGGCCACCGCAGGACTCCTCACGCATGAGGGCATCACGGCACATGAGTTCGCCGAGGTCGAAGAAGTCAGCAACACGGCCAACCTTTTCGAGTGACTGGTTGACGCCTTCGGCGCTTCCGAGCACACGCACGTTCTTCTGGAACTCCTCGCGAAGCGCCGGGATCTCCGACAGTGCCTTCTCGAGACCGTTCTGGTTGCGTTCCATGCCGCAGTAGTCCCAGACGAGCTTGCCGAGTTCACGGTGGTAGTACTCCGGCGACTTGGTGCCACCGGTGGACAGCCAACGGCGGGCTTCGTCGCGCACGACCTGCTCTGCCTCGGCGAACACCGGATCAGAGGTCGGGACAACGCCTTGGCCCAGCAGCCCGGCGAGATAGTCACCCACTGTGTAGGGAGCCACGAAGTAGCCGTCGGCGAGGCCCTGCATGAGCGCCGATGCGCCGAGACGGTTGGCACCGTGATCGGAGAAGTTGGCCTCACCGAGGGCGTAGAGGCCAGGCACTGTGGTCATGAGGTTGTAGTCAACCCACAGGCCGCCCATGGTGTAGTGGCTGGCGGGGTAGATGCGCATCGGGACCTTCATGGGGTCCTCGTCGGTGATGCGCTCGTACATGTCGAAGAGGTTGCCGTAGCGCTCGAAGACGGTGTCGTGACCAAGACGTTCGATCGACTCGCTGAAGTCGAGGTACACGCCGTTCTTGAGCGGGCCCACGCCACGACCCTCGTCGCAGACGACCTTGGCCGCACGCGACGCGATGTCACGGGGAGCAAGGTTTCCGTAGGACGGGTACTTGCGCTCGAGGTAGTAGTCGCGGTCTTCCTCAGGGATCTGATCGGCCGGACGGTTGTCGTCGAATTTCTTCGGCACCCAGATGCGACCGTCGTTACGCAGCGATTCCGACATCAGCGTGAGCTTGGACTGCGACTCATCGCTGGCCGGGATGCAGGTGGGGTGGATCTGTGTGTAGCAGGCGTTCGCGAACAGGGCGCCCTTCTTATGGGCCCGCCATGCCGCGGTGACGTTGGAGTTCATCGCGTTGGTGGACAGGTAGAAGGCGTTGCCATAGCCACCGGTGCACAAAAGGGTGGCGTGACCCGACCAGCTCTTGACCTCACCGGTGTTCACGTTGCGGGTGACGATGCCGACTGCCACGCCGTCCTTCTTCACGACGTCGAGGAGTTCGGTCTTGGTATGAAGCTCCACACGGCCGAGCGACACCTGCTGCATGAGGGCCTGATAGGCGCCGAGCAGGAGCTGCTGACCGGTCTGGCCACGGGCGTAGAACGTGCGGCTCACCTGGGCGCCACCGAACGAACGGTTGTCGAGCAGGCCGCCGTACTCGCGAGCGAACGGCACACCCTGAGCAACGCACTGGTCGATGATGTCGACCGACACCTGGGCGAGGCGGTAGACGTTGGACTCGCGGGCCCGGAAGTCGCCGCCCTTCACGGTGTCGTAGAAGAGGCGATAGACGCTGTCGCCGTCGTTCTTGTAGTTCTTGGCACCATTGATGCCACCCTGCGCCGCGATGGAATGTGCCCGGCGGGGGGAGTCGTGGAAGGTGAAGCACTTCACCTGATAGCCGAGTTCTGCGAGCGTTGCCGCTGCAGCTGCTCCGGCGAGGCCGGTGCCGACCACCAGAACCGTGAACTTCCGCTTGTTGGCGGGGTTCACGAGTTTCATGTTGAACTTGTGGTTGTCCCAGCGGTCCTGGATCGGACCTTCGGGCACCTTGGAGTCGAGGACGACGTTGCTCATGGATTCCTCTTTCAGCCGATGGCGCCGGTCATGGCGGCGATGGGGAAGGTGATGTTGGCGCCGGCGACGACGATGGCGAAACCAGCGGCAATGCCCTTACGCAGTGGGTTGTGACGCGGGTTGAAGCGGGGGCTCAGCGAGCCGAAGGTCTGGAACAGGCTCCAGGTTCCGTGGAACAGGTGGAAGCCCAGTGCCAGGTTGGCGACGATGTAGAGAACACCGACGATCGGGTTGTGGAGGCTGGCGGTGATGGTGTCGTAGGGGTTGCCGGGAACGAACTCAGGGTTGGCCCAGCCCCAGGTGATGGTGGCGAGATGCCACAGGATGAACAGGCCGACGATGATGCCGCTCCAGCGCATCGTGCGGGCCGCCCAGTTGACCGCCACGTAATCACGGGAGGACTGGTACTTGATCGGGCGGGCTTTGCGGTTCATCTGGGTGAGGCTGTAGGCGCAGGCGATATGCAGCACGAACGCCGTGAGCAGCCCGGCACGCAGGATCCAGAGGACACCGGTGGGCGGGATGATCGGCACGAGCAGTTCGCGCAGGAACTCGGCGTACTCGTTGAAATGCGAGGCACCGAGGTACATCTTGAGATTGCCGATCATGTGGAAGAGCACGAAGCCCATGAGCATGACGCCGGTGACGCCCATGATCCACTTTTTGCCGACCGACGACTTCCAGAGGTCGATGACCGGGTATGAACTGCGCTGATGGCGCTTCACGATCGGTTGCGACGTGATATCGGACGTGAGTGCGGGCGGTTCCTTGGTTGCTGTCACGTGCAGACCTTTCCTGCGTGGGGCTGGTGACGGGGGACAGACCGATCCGCAGGCAGCGGGGTCTTGTCCTCTCTGAATGACGACACGCTAGTCAGCGTTCAGCGGGGACGACGAACCCTGCCAGCACAGTTGACCCTCGGTGTTCGGTGGTTGACTCGGGCGAAGGGTTCAGCGGCGAACGAGGCGGTGGTGGATACGTTCCCGGCGCTCGATGCCGTCACCGGTGAGCACCACCGAGATGGCGAGGGTGTCGTTGGTGGAGGGGGGCTGAGGAACTCTTGCTCGCAGAACACCGACCCGGACGACGTCATCGGGTCCTATGGCACCAGTCCATCCCGCTCGATGAAGCACCCGATCCGGGTCCGAGAGCCAACTGAGCGTGACGATCACCCGGAGGCCGTCCACCCCGTGATGAAGATCGCTCACGAGATGGACCGGGAGGACAAGTCGGTCGTCGGTTCGGAGTTCGATCGGGGGGGATTCGAGTACGGCGATGATCGGGGCGCAAGCAGCGACGAACCCGGCCCACGCTGGTTTCGGTCTTCGATGATGATCGAGCAGCGCAGCAGAGATGGCGGGCGCAGTGTCGGCCAGGGCGAAGGCGGAGAACCCGCCGGTGGGCCGGTACTTGAGGCGGCGCAGGGTCTCGACATGGCTCACGACGAGTTCGCGCTGATGTCCCTGCATGGCGGTGACCCACTCCGCGGCTGAGGCGAAGTCGGCAGGGGGCACCTGTTCGTTCAGAGCGGGAAGCTCGAGTGCCGTGCGATCCGCGATCCCGGGCCAGTCCAGTTCGGGCCACTGCTTTTCGGGTGGCTGCATTTCGGCTGATAGCGAATCGGAGGTCTCGGGTGAGGCGAGGAGGTGCACATCTGCAGGTGCCTGGGCGCCGAACTCGGCCACGAATCGACCGAGGCGGGGCCACCAGCGCAGCAGTCTCGCCAAGTCGTGGGTCCGGCCCCAGCGCCAACCGATCCACAGGTGCGAGGCTTCACCGGAGAGGCGGGGAAGCGCAGGCCAGGAACCGCTCTGCGCGAGGACGGGTCGTGTCGGGTCGCTCGCTCTGAGCGTGTCGGCCACCGACCGATCGAGCAGGCTGCGGTTCCAACTCGGCAGCAATTGGGCGGTGATCATGCGCAGCCGCATCGCCCGGCGATCGGCTGGTCCGGTGCTTCGCCATGACGCCGGTACACCGGCCCATGGCTCATGGTGGGCGTTCCAGACGAGGATCGACGGATGGTGGGCCAGTTGGTCGACGACCCATCGGGCCACCCGTCGGGCCGCCGGCTTGGCCTGACGCAGCAGCGCCCACTGGATGGGGAGGTCCTGCCAGATGAGGATGCCGAGGCGATCGGCTTCGGCATACAGCTCGGGGCGGGCCAGATGTCCGTGGACCCGCACCAGATCGAGTCCGGCATCGGCCACTCGTGTGATGTCGGCGACGACCTCCTCGGGGGAGCAGTCGCCGATGGCGAGGCTCGTGGGGCCGAGCGAAACTCCCTTGAGGAACATCCGGCGACCATTGATCGTGGCGATGAAGTTGTCGAGCCGGACGGTACGTAGGCCGGTTCGCCAGCTACCGATGTCACTGGGGACCCCATCGATGAGGATCTCGATGCCGACCTCGTAGAGCGGCTGATCGCCCAGGGCGCGGGGCCACCACAGCGCTGGTTCAGGAATCTTGACGTCGAACTCGGTGCGGTTCTCGCCGACCGCGAGGGTGTGATCACGTTCGACGATGATCGATGCCGACTCGCCGGGCTCGAGCAGTGAGAGTTGGTCCTCCACCCGACGGACCCAGGTGCGGAGGGTGACGACGCCCGCTCGTTCGGCGTCGAGAACAACACGCAGCGAGAGCGTGGCCTGCTCCTCGGTGGCATCGGTACAGCGCAGACGGCAATGTTCGATGCGTACGGGACCGGTCGAGCGCATTTCGACACCGCGCCAGATGCCGCCGGGATTGTGACCGGAGCCGATGAGTGCCGAGCGGCCGAAGGCCCCGGAGAGATCACGCACCCTTCCGGTGCCCACGGGTTCGAAACCGGCTTCGATGGCAACCACATGGTCATCGGTTGATGTGGATCCGCCCAGCAGGCCTGTGACCTCGAATGTGTGCGGAATCGCATAGCCGCGCGTATCGCCCAGATAGGTGCCGTCGAACCACACGTCTCCCGCTGCCATCACGCCATTGATCACAAGGAATCGGCGTTCGTCGGGTCCGGGCGGCTCGGTGCGGAAGGTGCGGCGGTAAAGCACGGGACCATCGCTGGTCGCGAAGGATTCGTGCGAACGCCAGTGGCCGGGGACGGGAAGTTCGGGCCAGGAACTGTCGTCGACAGTTCGTGCTGCCAGGCTGTGCGCAGCGTCGGCTTCCGAGCCGGCGTCGTTGTCGTCGATCGGCGCTCCGAGATCGAATGCGCGCCATGTTCCCGACAGGCTCTGCACGCGGGAATCAGTCATCGCCCCACGCTAGCGATCAGGGTCGACCGGGGGTTCGTGGCTGCCGCTCGGGGCGCCATGGCGCAGCGGTGGGCGATAGGTTGAGTCCCACGCCACTGCGAAGGATGATCGATGTCGGACAGCTCCACAACCACAAGTTCCTCAACGCCGGCCCCCACAACTCTTGGTGCCCTCCGGGCATCGGGTTGGATCAGCCGACCGGTCAAGGAAGAACTGCGCGCCAACGCGATCCAGCGCATCCGGGCCGGCGAGGCGCTGTTCGCCAATGTGTTGGGTTACGAGGACACCGTGCTCCCGCAACTCGAGAACGCGCTTCTTGCTGGTCACGATGTCATCTTCTTGGGCGAACGCGGTCAGGCCAAGACCCGCATGATCCGTTCGCTCACTGGTCTGCTCGACGAATGGATGCCCATCGTCGCCGGGTCTGAGATCAACGATGACCCCTACAACCCGGTGTCCAAGCACGCTCGAGATCTCGTTGCCGAGATGGGCGACGACGCACCGATCACCTGGGTCAACCGTGAGGATCGATTCGGCGAGAAGCTCGCCACGCCCGATACCTCGATCGCTGATCTCATCGGTGAGGTCGACCCGATCAAGGTTGCCGAGGGTCGCTATCTCTCCGATGAACTCACCCTCCATTACGGCCTGGTGCCGCGCACCAACCGTGGCATCTTCGCCATCAACGAACTTCCCGATCTCGCCGAGCGCATCCAGGTGGGCTTGCTCAACGTGCTCGAGGAACGCGATGTGCAGGTGCGCGGTTACAAGGTGCGCCTTCCCCTCGACGTCATGCTCTTCGGTTCGGCCAACCCCGAGGACTACACCAACCGTGGGCGCATCATCACCCCGCTCAAGGACCGCTTCGGTGCCCAGATCCGCACGCA
>Ga0007791_10000491_pt1 | contig 12671 bp, 10 predicted proteins | sample CryBogmetaGMA05M_FD_60368 | JGI IMG/M metagenome (GOLD analysis project Ga0007791, IMG submission 60368) | Freshwater microbial communities from Crystal Bog, Wisconsin, USA - MA0.5M | ecosystem: Environmental > Aquatic > Freshwater > Lake | place: Crystal Bog, Wisconsin, USA | collected 2009-07-06 | reverse complement strand
GTGCTGGAACGTGTTTTCCCGGTGAAGGACTGAGCATGCGTTGGCCCCCGGACCGCCAGGGCGGCGCGGCGATCATCACCGCGATGCTGGTGGTGACGCTGGCGGCGGTCGTGGTGTCGGGCCTGTTCTGGCGCGAGCATGTCGCGGTCAGATCGATCGAGAATCGACTGGCGCTGTCGCAAAGCCGATGGATCGAACGGGCTGCGGTGGATTGGGCCAAGGTGATTTTGCGGGCCGATCAGCGTGCCGGTGCGGTGGATCACCTGGGCGAGCCCTGGGCGGTGCCGGTGGTCGACACCCGCCTCGATGAAACCGTGACCGCCGGCGCCAAGCTTGATGAGGGTGCCCGCAAGGCGATGCTGGCCGGACAGATCGCCGATGCCCAGGCGCTGTTCAACCTGAACTCACTCGTCGGTGGCAATGGCGCGGCATCGGCGCCGCATGTGGCCGCGCTGCGAAAGCTGCTGTCGCTGGTCGGGCGCCCGGAGTCGGCGGCCGATCTGGTGGTCGACCGGGTATTGCAGTCGGCGCCGCGGGTGCTCGAGGGCCGGGTCGTGCCGCCGCAGCGCGAGCCGGTGCTGCGGCTGGCCGACCTGCTCGATATCCCGGGCGTCGACCTGGTGACGGTCAAGGCGCTCGAGCCCTTCGTGACCGTGCTGCCGCGCTCGACCAGCGTCAATATCAATACCGCGCCGCCCGAGGTGATTGCGGCGGTGATTCCGACGATGGAGTTGTCCGGGGCGCGCCGATTCGTCGCGCGTCGTGAACGCACCTTCTACCGGACGCTGGGCGATGTGTCGGCCGATATCGAGGGGCAACCGGTGCTGAGCCCCGAAATGCTGGCCGTCGGCTCGGCCTATTTCATTGTGACCGGGGTGATACGCTACGACCGAGTCGAATCGCAGAGCGAGACCCTGTTGGAGCGTGGAAGCGACCGTGTCGAGGTGGTATGGCAGTTGCGCCGATGAAGCGGGGTAGGGCAGTCGTCTGGCTGCCGCCGCGCAGTGACGGCGAACGCGCCTTCGGCACCGAGGCGCACCTGCTCGCGTTTCGGGGAGGCCAGGTCGCCGGCAGTGCGATCGAGAAGGTCTCGCTCGACGGGCTTGCCGGCACGACGCAGGTGCAGCTGATCTTTGATGCCCGCGACGTCACCCTGCTGATGCCCGAGGTGCCGATGCTCTCCGGAGCGCGCCTGGCGCAGGCGGTTCCGAATATCGTTGAGGATTCGCTGCTGCAGGATGCCGCCGCTTGCGCCTTCGTGATCGGCCCGCCGCTCGATTCGGGGCGACGCCTGATTGCGGTCATCGATCGGGCCTGGCTTGAGTTTACGGTCGGCGCCTTCGAGCGCCGCGGCATGAAAGTACGCGCCGCCTGGCCGGCCCAGCTGGCGCTGCCCTGGCGCCCGGGTGTCTGGTCGATCGGCTGTCTGCGCGGTGGCATTGCCTTGCGAACCGGGCCCTTGCAGGGGCTCGGCTGGGGCGCCTCGGACGATGTCGATCTGCGGACCGAGTCAGTGGTGGCGCTGCTCGAGGCGGCGATGGCCGGGGGCGATCGACCTGAGAGCGTATCGGCCTGGGTTGACAGTACTGCCTGGCATGCGCCGATCGAGCGCGCCGCAGCCCGCCTGGCCTTACCGCTCGAGATGGCGCCGATCCTGCCGCCCGAGGAGGGCGGCATCGACCTGCTGTCGGGTCGGGTGGCGGCCTCGCGGCGGATGCTGGCCGCCTTCGATGTTCGCGCCTGGCGACTGCCGATGGCGATTGCCGCAGCCTGCGCAACGGCCTGGCTGATCGGTCTGAATCTGCACTGGATCCAGATGGGTCGCGAAAAGGATGCGCTGCGGCGCAGTCTCGAATCGACGTTTCGCAGCGCATTTCCGACCGCTCAGGTGGTGGTCGACCCGCTGCTGCAAATGAACCGGCAGATCGCTGACCTGCGGGCGCGCAGCGGCCAGAGCGGGCCGGACGACTTCGTGCCGCTGATGGCGCAGCTCGGCCAGGCGCTGGGGCCGGCCGGCGTTGATGCGATTGCGGGCGCCGAGTATCGCGAGGGGCGTCTGAAGGTGCGTTTTCAGACGCAACGGGTTGATGGCCGTGCGGCCCGCGAAGCGCTGCGCGATGCCTGTGCCAAGGCCGGACTGAAGCTGCAGTTCGACAATGAACGCGATCCGACTGCGGTGGTCGGGGTGCAGCGGTGAGCGGCGGTCGTCATGATTGAAAAGCTGCTGCGCTGGTGGTCGTCGCTGCAGACTCGCGAGCGGCGGATGCTCGGCTTTGGCGGGGCCGGCGTGCTCATGGTGCTGGCCTATCTGCTGGCCTTTGAGCCGGCCTGGGTCGGGCGCCAGCGCCTGCAGGCCGAATTGCCCCAGTTGCGCGGGCAGCTTGCCCAGATGGAAGGCCTGGCCGGCGAGGCGCAGCGACTGGCCGGCCAGACCAGCCAGACCGCCGAGACGCCGCAGCAGCTCAAGCTGGCGCTTGAGCAGTCGATTGCCGCAGCCGGGCTCAAGGGATCGATGACCCAGCTGACGGTTGCCGGTGAGTTGATCGACCTGCGTTTCAAGGGCGTGCCCTTTGCCGGCTGGCTCGGCTGGTTCGACTCGGCCTTGCGTGAGACTCGGCTGCGAGCGGTCGACGTCGCGCTCGAACGCGAGTCGGCCCCCGGTCTGGTCAGCGTTCGGGTCACGCTTGAAGTGCCGAAGCGCGGGCCGTGAGTCGGCCCGGCGCGAGGCTATCCAACAAGCCCTCCTGGCGAGCCCGCAGGCTGGGGGGGCTCGGGTCCGGGATGGGCACCGGCTGGCTGATCGCCATGGCGCTGACCGGACTGCTCACGGTTGCCGGTGTGGTGCTGTGGCGGGCGCCGGCCAGCTTTGCCGATCTGGCTCTCGAGCGGTTCACCGCCGGACGAATCCGGCTGGCCGACGCCAGTGGCTCGATCTGGCAGGGCAGGGGCCGACTGGTGCTGGCCGATGTCCGGGAGGCGAGCGCGGATGCGCCGGCGGATATGGCGGCGAGCGTGCCCGGGGTGGTCATTCCGGGGTTGTTTGACTGGCAGATCTCGCCCTGGTCGCTGCTGGTGGGCGTGCTCGATGCCCGCATCGAACACGACAGCATGCGTGAACCGGTGATCCTCACCGGACGCGCGGGTGAGTTGCGAGCCACACCCGGCGAGTTGCGTTTGCCGCAGGTTGCGCTCGACCGGTTGGGGTCGCCGTGGAATACAATCCGCCCGACGGGCTCGCTGACGGTGTCCTGGGACAACATGACACTTCGCAGTGGACGTTTTGAAGGGCGCGCCGCGATCGAGTTGTCGCAGGTGGCCTCTGCGCTCACCCCGGTTCGTCCGTTGGGCGCCTACCGGATTGAGGCGGTCGGATCCGGCGAGCAAGCCAAGGTGACTATGTCTACACTGTCAGGTCCGTTGCGCCTTGATGGCAGCGGGGTCTGGAATGCGCGTTCGGGTTTGCGTTTTACCGCGCAGGCGATGGCTGATGAACCCGAGCGGGCTCGACTTTCGCCGCTGCTTGGTTTGTTGGGTCGCCGCGAGGGTGAACTGACCATCATCAAGATTGGAGCCTGATTGATTTCTGTCGAGCAGCAGCGTCCGGCATTGAGCCGCCTGGCGCACCTCATGGTGCGGCTGCTGGTGTTCGTCGTCGTGTGTGTCGGGCCGATCGCCGCAGGCCCTGGCATGGTGTCGGCGGCCGATATCAAGGCCGGCGGCTCGCAGCCGATCACCCTCAATTTCAAGGACGCCGATATCGACTCGGTGGTCGGTGCCTTCGGTCATCTGCTGAACCGGACCTTCATCATTGATCCGCGCGTTCGCGGCAAGATCACCGTCGAGACCGCGCGTGCGGTGACCCCGCAGGCGGCCTATGAGTTGCTGCAATCGTCGCTGCGCCTGCAGGGTTTTGCCATCGTCGAAACCGGGTCGATCTCCCGGGTGGTCCCCGAGGCTGATGCCAAGCTGCAGTCGGGGCCGGTCAATGCCGGTCGCAGCCCACAGGCAAGCGGCGAGCAGATCGTCACCCAGGTCTTCCGGCTGGTATACGAGTCGGCGAGCAATCTGGTGCCGGTGCTGCGCCCGCTGATTGCGCCGAACAACACCATCGTCGCCTATCCGAACAACAACTCGCTGGTCATTACCGATTACGCCTCGAATTTGCAGCGGCTCGCGCGCATCATCGCCACCCTCGACAGCCCGGTGGCCGGCGAGGTCGAAGTGGTGGCCATGCGCCATGCGCTGGCCAGCGACGTGGCCCTGCAGGTCTCACGGCTGCTCGACGACCCGAATCGGGCCGGTGGCGCGCCCGGTGCGGTGGTCGATCCCGGGCAACGGGTGACCTTGCTGGCCGATACCCGCATCAACGCGATTTTGTTGCGATCGGGCAGTGCCGCTCGCATGAATCTGGCCAAGGGACTGATCGCCCGCCTCGATCAACCCTCGAGCGAATCCGGCAACATCCGGGTCGTCTATCTTCGTAATGCCGAGGCAGTGCGGCTGGTGGGTGTTCTGCGCTCGGTGCTGGCCGGCGACGGCGGCACCGGCGGGACCGGTTCGAGTGGATTCGGCACCAATGTTCAGCAGGGTGCGGGTGCTCAAGGCATGCAGCAGGGCGGCATGCTCGGTCAGCAGCAACTCGGTGCGTCACCGGCGACTTCCGCACTGGCGCAAACCGGCCTGGGCGTTGCGGTGACTGCGGTGTCGGCCGGCGGCGCAGTGATTGCGGCAGATCCGGCCACCAACTCCCTCATCATCACCGCGCCCGAGCCGGTCTACCGCAATCTGCGCGCGGTGATCGAAAAACTCGATGCCCGTCGCGTCCAGGTCTACATCGAGTCCCTGATCGTCGAGGTCAGCGCCGACCGCGCGCTGGAACTCGGAGTGCAGTGGCAGTTCCTGTCGCAGCCCACCAATGGGGCGAATCAGGCGATTGGCGGCACCAATCTGCCGCCGCGTGGCTCGGGCTCCAACATCATTGATGCCGCCCAGAACATCGGCAGCCTGGGCCGGGGTCTGAACGTCGGCATCGTGCGGGCAGCGCCCCTGATTGGCGGCACATCGGCCAATGGCACCGCGACCATCGGGCCGATCAACCTCGGCTTTCTGGCACGGGCACTCGAGACCGAAGCCGGGGCCAACATTCTTGCGACCCCGAACCTGGTGACGCTCGACAACGAGGAGGCCCGAATCATCATCGGCCAGAACGTGCCCTTCATCACCGGCTCATTTACCGCTACCGGCGGCGCAGGCGCGATCAATCCCTTCCAGACCATCGAGCGCAAGGACGTCGGTACCACGCTGCGCGTGCGGCCGCAGGTGGCCGAGGGCGGCACGGTGCGCATGCAGATCTTCCAGGAGGTCTCGAGCGTGCAGGACGCCACGCTCGCCGCCGGTCTGATCACCAACAAGCGGGCCATCGAATCGAATGTGCTGGTCGACGACGGCCAGCTGGTGGTCCTCGGCGGCCTGATTGAAGAGCGGGTCGAGGGCAGCGTCAGCATGGTCCCGGGTCTGGGGCGTCTGCCGATCATCGGCAACCTGTTTCGCTATGACACCCGCAAGCGGGTCAAGACGAATCTGCTGGTGTTTCTGCGCCCGGTGGTGCTGCGTACAGCCGATTCCTCCTACAGCCTCACCGCCGATCGCTACGACTACATCCGCATGCTGCAAGGCGATTCGCGGGTCACGCCAAGCGAACTCATGCCGGAGTCGCAGCTGCGTCAGCCGGTGCTCTCCCCGATGCCACCGCGTCCCGGTACGGCTGGCACTGCACCGCCCGGCGTCTCGCCGACCTTCAACGATACGATGGTCGATCGCTGGAAGGCGGTGATCCCCCCTGCGCCGGGGCAGCCTGCGCCGACCTCGGCAGCGCCGGGCCTGGCGCCGACTCAAACCGCTGCGCCACCCGGTACCCCGCCCGGGATGCAGCTTGCGCCATCCGGTTCGCCAGGCGCCGCCGATGGCGGGGCCGACGGGCGGGTGATGCAAACTGCGCCGAATGAGGTGATCATCCAGCGCAATCTGAGTGCGCCGGCCTCCGGCAGTCCGTCCCAGTGAGCGAGCAGCTCTTGCCGCCCGCGCTGTCGTTTCAGCTTGCTTCGCTATCCTCTGACATTGCGCCGCGCCTATGAGTCAGGTCTCGCCCGCCCGCTACGTCCCCTACGGTTTCGCCCGCCAGAATCAGATGCTGGTCTCGGGCGTGTCGGGTGACTCGATCGAGGTCTGGGTCGGTGACGCCACCCCCTCGCATGCGCTGGCCGAACTCGCGCGCACGCTGCCCCTGCGGGTGGTGCCGGTTCGCAAGGACGGCCCCGAACTGTCGGCGGCCATTGCGCGGGCCTATTCGCAGCAGGAAGGCTCGGCCGCCTCGGTGGTCGATGAGGTCGAAAGCGACCTCGATCTGTCGCGGCTGCTGCAGGACATCCCCAAGATCGAGGATCTGCTCGAGACCGAGGACGATGCGCCGATCATCCGCATGATCAATGCGCTGCTCACCCAGGCGGCGCGTGACGGCGCCTCCGACATCCATATCGAGCCCTTCGAGTCCTATTCGATGGTGCGGTTTCGGGTCGACGGCGCGCTGCGCGATGTGGTGCGACCCAAGCGCGAACTGCACGCCGCCCTGGTCTCGCGCATCAAGATCATGGCGAGCCTCGACATTGCCGAAAAGCGCCTGCCGCAGGACGGCCGCATCACGCTGCGCATCGGCGGGCGGGCGGTCGACGTCCGGGTCTCGACCCTGCCCACCGGGCATGGCGAGCGCGCGGTGCTGCGTCTGCTCGAAAAAGAAGCCGGTCGGCTCGACCTGGCCAAGCTTGGCATGGCCGATGCGACCCTGGTCAGCTTTGACCGCCTGGTCCATCAGCCCCACGGCATCGTGCTGGTGACCGGGCCAACTGGCTCAGGCAAGACCACCACGCTCTATTCAGCGCTCAACCGCATCGATGCGACCACGGTCAATGTCATGACCGTCGAGGATCCGATCGAATACGACCTGGAAGGCATCGGTCAGACCCAGGTCAACGCCCGCATCGACATGACCTTCGCCAAGGCCCTGCGGTCGATCCTGCGCCAGGACCCGGACGTCATCATGATCGGCGAGATCCGCGATCTCGAGACCGCGCAGATCGCGGTGCAGGCCTCGCTCACCGGCCACCTGGTGCTCGCCACCCTGCACACCAACGATGCGGTCTCGGCGGTCACCCGTCTGATCGATATGGGGGTCGAGCCCTTTTTGCTGTCGTCGAGTCTGCTGGGCGTGGGTGCGCAGCGGCTGGTGCGCCGGCTGTGTGTGCAATGCCGTCAGCCCGATCCGGTGGCCAAGGGCTGGCGGGCGGTCGGCTGCGTGGCCTGCAATCGCACCGGCTACTCGGGGCGCACCGGCATCTACGAACTGCTGCAGGTCGATGAAGACATTCGCGCCATGATCCATCGCAATGCCAGCGAAGGCGAAATCCGCGCGAGTGCGCAAAAGAGCGGCATGCAGACCATGCGCGACGACGGTTTTCGCTGGGTGCACGACGGCACGACCTCCTTTGACGAGGTGGTGCGCGTGACGCGCGACTGATGCCGGCATATCGCTTCGAGGCCGCCTCGGCCGCCGGGCGCATCGAACGCGGCATCGTCGATGCCGACAGCCCGCGCCAGGCGCGGGGCGTGCTTCGGGAACGGGGTCTGACCCCGATTTCGGTGGCGACCGTCGAGGACCGGGCGGCGGGCGGCGCCGGGTCGATGGTGATCGGCGGCCGTCTGAAGGATGCCGATCTGGCGATGGCAACCCGCCAGCTGGCCAGTTTGCTGTCGGCGCGATTGCCGCTCGAACGCGCGCTCGCCGCAATCGTCGAGCAGGCCGAGCGCCCGGTGGTGCGCGACCGCTTTGCGGCGGTGCGAAGCGAAGTGGTGGCCGGTCAGACGCTGGCGGCGGCGATGGGCAAATATCCGCGCGACTTTCCGGATGTGTATCGCGCGCTGGTGGCCGCAGGCGAGCAATCGGGTGATCTCGGGCTGGTGATGTCGCGGCTGGCCGACTATGTCGAGTCGCGCACGGCACTCGCTCAGCGGGTCACGATGGCCTTCACCTACCCGGTCATCGTCACGATTGTGGCCGCCGGCGTGATCATCGCCCTGCTGACCTATGTGGTGCCGCAAGTGGTGGGCGTCTTTACCCAAACCAAGCAGAAGTTGCCGCTATTGACCGTCATCCTCATCGAACTGTCGGCGTTCGTGCGGCATTGGGGATGGCTGGTGGCCCTGCTGCTGGTGGGCGCAGCGGTCGGCGCGAAGTCGCTGCTCAAGACACCGAGCCTGCGTCTGGCCTGGCACAAGCGGCTGCTCAATCTGCCGCTTTTCGGGCGCCTGATCCGGGGCGTGAACACCGCCCGCTTTGCCTCGACCCTGGCGATCCTGACGGCCAGTGGCGTGCCGCTGATCCGCGCGCTGGATGCCGGCGCCCAGACGCTCACCAATGAGGCGATGCGGGCCAATGTGGTCGATGCGGTGTCGCGGGTCCGTGAAGGCGCGCCGCTGTCGCGCGCGCTGGCGGCCGGCGGCTATTTCCCGCCGGTCATGATCCACATGATTGCCAGCGGCGAGGCCACCGGCGAGTTGCCCGACATGCTTGAGCGCACAGCCAAAACCCTGTCGGGGGAAGTCGAGCGGCGCACGCTTGCGCTGACCAGCCTGCTCGAACCCCTGTTGATCCTGGTGATGGGCGCGATCGTGCTGATGATCGTGCTGGCAGTGCTGCTGCCGATCATCGAGATCAACCAGCTCGTTCGCTGAGCGCCTCCCAGACCCGGGCGGGCGTAAAAGGCATATTCATCGGCGGCACGCCGCGGCTGCGCAGCGCGGCGCTCATCGCATTGACCAGCGCCGGCAGCGAGCCGGAGCAGCCCGATTCGCCCACGCCCTTGGCGCCCAGCGCATTGAGCGTGGTCGGCACCGGGTTGTAGTCGTTGCGGATGTTCGGCACCCAGCCCACCCGCGGCATCGGATAGTCCATGAAGCTGCCGGTGAGCAACTGCCCGGTGTCGTCGTCATAGATGATCTGTTCGCCGAAGACCTGGCCGGCACCCTGCAACACGCCGCCGTGGACCTGGCCCTGCACCAGTTGCGGCGAAATCACGGTGCCGAGATCGTCGACCGCGTTGTAGGCGATGACCTCGGTCACGCCGGTTTGCGGATCGATCTCGACTTCGGCCACATGGCAGCCGTTGGGGAAGGTCGCACCCGACACCGCCTCGCCTTCGCAGTCGAGCGGATGCGCGCCGTCGGCGCTGCGAGCCAGCTTCCCGGCGAGTTCGAGCAGACCGATGCGCTTGCCTGGGTCAGACGTGGCCGAGCCGGTCTGGAAACCACCGTCAACATACTGAAGCGATTCGGGTGCGGCATCGAGTGCGCGTGCCGCCGCCGCGCGAGCCAGTTCAAGGATTCGGGCTGCCAGCATCTTGCAGGCGCTGCCCGCGCCATAAAGCGATCGCGAGCCGCCGGTGCCGTTGCCCACCAGCTCCTGCGACGGGTCGCTTGCGCGGTATCGGATTGCGGCCGGCGACACGCCCAGGCCGTCGGCCACGATCTGCGCAAACGAGGTCTCGTGACCCTGGCCCGACGAGCCGGTGACACCGAAGACGTCGATGCGACCGTCGGCGGCGAATTTCGCACGCACCACGTCTTTGGGAGCGCCACCCGCGCCGGAGGCTTCGAGGTAGCAGCCAAAGCCGATGCCGCGCAGTTTGCCGCGCCGTGCGGCCTCATCGCGGCGGGCGGCGAAGCCCGCGTAGTCGGCCATGACAAGCGCCTTGCTCATCGTCCCGTCAAAGTCGCCGCTGTCGTAGACCGTGCCGTTGGCAGTGGTGTAGGGGAAGGCATCGTTGGGGATGAAATTGCGTCGGCGCAGCTCGACCGGGTCGATGCCGTGTTCGGCGGCAGCCTGATCGATCAGGCGTTCGATGGCATAGGCGATGTCGGGGCGACCTGCGCCGCGATAGGCCGAGACCGGCGCGGTATTGGTAAAGATGAGTTCCTGACGGGCAAAGAGCGCCGGGATACGGTAAACCCCGCCCATGGTGACCGAGAGGTTGCGCGTGCCGATGAAGGCCTGGAAATAGCAGGTGTAGGCGCCGAGGTCGGCCTGATGCTCCCAGCGGATGGCCAGGATGTTGTGCTGCGCATCGAGGGCAATATGACCGATCAGGCGCAGTGCGCGGCCGTGCCACTCGGAGGTGAAGTGCTCCGAGCGCGAACTGACCCATTTCACCGGCTTGCCGAGACGGCGTGCTGCCAGCATCAGCAGCGCCTGCTCCGAGGCACTGCCGCCGCGCAGACCGAAGGATCCGCCCACGTCTTCGGCAATCACCTGGATCTTGTCGCCTGTCACACCGCTGATCTGCGAGAGCGAACCGCGCATGCCGAGCATGCCCTGGGTCGGCGTGTAGACGGTGTAGCGATCGGCGCTGGCGTCGTAGTCCACCAGGCAGGCGCGCAGCTCCATCGGTGCGACCGCCAGCCGCTGGCTGTCCATGCTGAGGGTGGTGGTCATGGTGGCCCGGGCAAAGGCGGCAGCGACCGCAGCCTCGTCGCCGGCAATCGCCACCGCCGACAGATTGCCGGCGGCGACACCGTGCAACTCGGGCGCGCCGGGCCTGCGGGCAGCGTCCATGCTGGTCACCGAGACCAGATCCTCGTAATCGACCATGATCTGCTCGGCCGCGTCCTGTGCGGCGCGAGCCGACTCGGCGATCACCATCGCAATCGGTTGGCCGACGAAGCGCACGCGATCGGTGGCCAGCACCGGCATGGCGCACTTCACCTGCATCGAGCCGTCGGCGGTCTTGACCGGTGCGCCGGTCGGGATGTCGGTGTAGCCCGCGGCTTTGACGTCGTCGGCGGTCAGGATGGCGACCACGCCGGGCGAGGCTTTTGCGGCTGATGTGTCGATGCCGCGCACGAGGGCATGGGCCCGGTCGGATCGGACCATGTGGGCATGCAGCTGACCGGGCAGGTTCCAGTCGGCGGTATAGCGGCCGCGGCCGGTCACCAGGCGCAGATCTTCGACGCGCGAGGGGGTGAAGGTGGCAGTGTTCATGGTCTTGTCTCTCTTGAGGCCGATATACCGGCCAACTCAGGCAGATTGGCTGCCGGCGGCGCGCATCAGGCTGGCGGCCTGCTTCACCGCGGCGACGATGTTGACGTAACCGGTGCAGCGGCACAGGTTGCCGGCCAGGCCTTCGCGGATCTGCTCGTCGGTCGGGTCGGGATGGCGTCGCAACAGGTCGGTGCTGGCCATGATCATGCCGGGCGTGCAGTAGCCGCACTGCAGGCCGTGGCAGGCGGAAAACGCCTGCTGAACCGGATGCAGGGCGTCGCCGTGCGCCAGACCTTCGATGGTCGTGATGCTCGAGCCATCGGCTTGCGCGGCCAGCACGGTGCAGGACTTGACGGCTTGTCCGTCGAGATGCACGGTGCAGCAGCCGCACTGGCTGGTGTCGCAGCCGACGTGCGTGCCGGTCAGGCCGATCTGCTCGCGCAGCAGATCGACCAGCAGGGTTCGGTCTTCGCACTGCATCGATTGGGTCTTGCCGTTGACGGTCAGTTCGAGGTTCATGGGGATATCCGAGGCTTCAGTGTGAGGGGCGCGGCGCGCGGGTTTGGCGGCCTGAGACGTTCAGTTGGATCGTTCGCTTGCGTCTTTCAGTTCAGCCGGTCGAGGGCCTGCGCGGCCATGACCCTGACCAGCTGGGCGCGATAGGCGGCGCTGCCATGCAGGTCGGTGTTCAGGGCGCCGGCATCGAGCGCGCAACCGGCGATGGCATCAGACGACCACTTGCCTGCGAGCGCGGCTTCCGCCTCGCGCCAGCGAAACACGCCCGGACCGGCGCCGGTGACCGCGACGCGGATGCCGGCATCGAGCTGCGCCACCATCACGCCGGCCATCGCATAGCCTGAGGCCGCCTGCGCGAACTTGGCATAGGCCGCACGGCGGGGCAGCGCAAAGCGCACTGCGCGGATGATTTCGTCGGGCTCGAGTGCGGTGGTAAACAGGCCGAGAAAGAAGTCGGCAGCGGCAATTGAACGCCGGTCGGTGATGACCGTGGCGTCGAGCCCGAGCAGGGCGGCCGGATAGTCGGCCGCCGGATCATTATTGGCGATCGATCCGCCGAGCGTGCCGCGCGCACGCACCTGGGGGTCGCCGATGTGGCCTGCCAGCTCGGCCAGCGCGGGGATGGCGGCGCGCACCGTCGGGTCGGCGGCGACCTCGCAGTGTCGTTGCGCTGCACCGATCACGATCGTGTTGCCCTCGCGGGTGATGCCGCGCAGATCGGCCAGACGGGCGATGTCGATCAGCCGAGAGGGCGCGGCCAGACGCATCTTCATGGTGGGCAGAAGGGTCATGCCGCCGGCCAGCAGCTTGGCCTCGGGGTCGCTGCGCAATCCCTGGACGCTGTGTTGCAGGGAACTGGCGCGTTCGTAGGTAAAAGGGTACATGGACGCAGGCTCGATGAAAGTACGGCAAGGGTTGGCGAGACAGGCCACTGAACGTGCCCGCCGACAGTCCTGAGAGTAGCATCGGTCTTTGCTGCACTTGATATTCAGCCGGCCGGCCTCATTCCATTCCGAGCGGCGCGCACGGTCAATTCCCGGGGCGCTCCGGGTTGACCGCTTCCGCTTCC
>Ga0007791_10000487_pt1 | contig 12717 bp, 14 predicted proteins | sample CryBogmetaGMA05M_FD_60368 | JGI IMG/M metagenome (GOLD analysis project Ga0007791, IMG submission 60368) | Freshwater microbial communities from Crystal Bog, Wisconsin, USA - MA0.5M | ecosystem: Environmental > Aquatic > Freshwater > Lake | place: Crystal Bog, Wisconsin, USA | collected 2009-07-06 | reverse complement strand
ATCGTGATGGATGCCGATCACTTTTGTATGCAGTGGCGCGGTGTTAAAGATCGTGACTCTAAAATGGTCAACAGCGTGATGCGGGGATCCTTCCTAAAAGATTCTAATTTGCGCCGTGAGTTTTTATCTTTACTAGAAAAGCGCTAGTCAATCCTTAATGCAATTACGTAAATATTTTGCTCTAACGATTGCATCAGGTCTTGTCGCCTGTGGTGGCTTTCCTACGACCCATCCCGATGCTGCGAAAAATAATGCAAGTACCTATAAGGGAGATCTAAAAGATTGTGCTCAAGCCTATCCCGAAACTCCCGATGGGATTTATCTCAGGCAACGCGTTGCTTGCTTAAAACTCAAGGGTTGGCAATAGCTTTAGTTAGGTATGCACTAGGGCGCTAGCTTGCTGAGAATAATTCTCAACTATTAATCTATATAAATCAAAGACTTGTACTAGCCCCTGCAAGTAAAAATCTTCTCCACTATGATCACCTCTAGCTTTATAGGTGCACATTATTTGCACGCCATTTACTGTTTTATTTTTTGGAGAATCCATGAAAACTAGTCGTCGCCAATTTATGATTTTGTCCGCTGCTGGTGCTTGCACCTTGGCATTGAACGGTAAAGTTCAAGCTCAAGCAATGGTTTCTGAATCTGATCCACAAGCTAAGGCTTTGCAATATGTTGCCGTTTCTAATGTCGCTGGTAAGAATTGCGCTAACTGCGCTCTTTACCAAGGCAAGCCAGACTCAGCTGCTGGTGGCTGTGCGTTGTTCGCCGGCAAGCAAGTATCTGCTAAAGCCCACTGCAGTGCTTGGGCTAAGAAAGCTTAATATTAGTTATTTAGTCTTTTGAATGAAAAGCCACCCTCGCGGTGGCTTTTTTTATTGAATGTTTTTGGTTTTCGAGACGCACTTAAGGTTTAACATAGATCTAGCTTGCATTAATAAATTCATATTTTTAAAAGGGCTTTATGAGTTCAGTTTGTAAAAACTTGGAAGAGTTAGAAATTTATAAGGCTTACCTTAAGTCTCCCTATTTATCGCTCAAGCATTCGGCTTACTTTCAGGTATATGAAGACCTACTGAGTCAATATCGTAATAAGCCGATTACCTTTGTTGAGGTTGGCGTCCTTAACGGTGGTTCCTTATTTATGTGGCGCAATTTCTTTGGGCCACAAGCCAGGATTATTGGGTTAGATTTCAATCCCCTCGCTAAGCGTTGGGAAAAAGATGGTTTTGAGATTCACATTGGCAGTCAAAGTGACCCCAAGTTTTGGAACCAATTTTTCAACGCTGTTGGAATGGTGGATGTCTTATTGGATGATGGTGGCCATACGAATGAGCAGCAAATCGTGACTACCCATCAGTCCATTCCTTTTATTAAAGATGGTGGCTTATTGATTGTGGAGGATGTGCATGCTAGTTACTTCAAAGACTTTGGCAATCCCTCTAAATATTCATTCATCAACTACGCCAAACTTTTTATTGATGGCATTAATGCGCGTTTTCCTGGTGTAGAGGTTGTCCAGAATATGTTTAGAGATGCGGTTTACTCTGCACACTTTTATGACTCGATCGTGGCATTTAGCATCGATCGCCGCAAGTGCTTTACTAGCAGTTGGACCTCTAATGAGGGCAAATCTTTTGAGGCAGAGGATTATCGTCATCACGATAGTTTGGCCCGTAAGACCAATCAAGCCTTGATAGCTGGCTTTAGAAAAGTCGGTATCAAATTTAGCATGGGCAAGTTTTTAAACATACTAGAAAAGCCTGTTGTGAAAAAACGCCTCAAGCGGTATTTTGAGTAAAGAGTCACCGATAAGTCCAAAGGCTAGATGAAGCATACTTTTGCCCACTTAACAAAACACCTCGCCTTTTATTTAGGAGGAGATCAGCCCCCAGTACCTTGGGTAGAGCGCTTAAGGTCTGTTCTAGGCGCCTTTATTGGCCTGATGTTAGTGTTCACTGCCGCTAAGTACCTTGGTGAACTTAGCGGTATCGATGAATGGCTGATGGCATCCCTTGGTGCTAGCGCCCTACTGGTTTTTGCTTTGCCAGGTAGTCCTATGGCTCAGCCATGGGCAGTTATTGCAGGAAACACCCTCTCAGCCTTCGTTGGCATCAGCTGCGTTCACCTATTTGGAGAGCCCTTGGTCGCTCTGCCGGCGGCAGCGGCCCTATCTATTTTGGGCATGTTCATCTTGCGTTGCCTGCATCCGCCGGCAGCAGCAGTCTCGTTGATTGTTGTTTTAGGCCATATTGGGGCCTACCGCTACGCCTTATTTCCAGTCATGGTCGACTCTGTTTTATTGATTTTGGCTGGGGCGGCCTACAGTAATTTGACTGGTAAGCCATACCCCAATAGACCGCCTAAGTAAGAAGACTAGGGCGCTTACTTAATTTTGCCTGCCGCAATTGAAGCTTTACAGTCCAAAATTGCGTAGTTTTGGAACTTTCCAGCATTTTCTTTGCGAATGGACTGACCGCATTCGGTTAAGGAATTACGAAGCTGAATTTTGGGGATAGTACTCATCTGAAAGACTCCTGTATTGGTTTTACTCTAGCGCTATTGTGCGCCTTCCAGCAATTCATATTCCGAATCTACATTATTTGAATAAATCCCAAGACTTGCAAAAGTGGGTCAATAAACCCTTTAAAATGGACTTTCCTTTATAAAAAGCATAGCAATTGCTTCAAACCATTTATGGCTTTAGTTATTCCAGTGATCTTGTGTGGCGGCTCCGGTACCCGGCTTTGGCCTTTGTCACGCTCTGGATTCCCGAAGCAATTTTTGGTGCTCTCAGGTGACGGCTCATCACAAAGTCTTTTTCAGCAAGCCGTTAGTAGAATTAATTCAGTAGCCAACTCCAAAATTACCTTAGGTAATACTTTGGTTGTCACTAATGAAGATCATCGCTTTTTAGTCTTAGATCAATTACGTGAGATCAAATCAGTTCACGCTACTTTATTGCTTGAACCTGCAGGTCGTAATACTGCGCCTGCACTGAGCATGGCAGCATTTTGTGCGCAGCAACTAGCGCAGGGTAAAGACCCAATTTTGGTGATTACGCCTGCTGATCAAACGATTCAAAATCAAAGTGCATTTACTAAAGCCTTACAAGATTGTGTTGCGACTGTTGAATCCACAAGCGATGCTATTTGTATTTTGGGTATTACGCCCAATGCTCCAGAAACGGGTTATGGTTATATTGCACGCTCGGGAGCCAAGGATCAAAACAACGCCTATATTGTTGATCGCTTTGTTGAAAAGCCTGATCTCAAAAAAGCCCAAGAGTACATAGCAAACGGAAGCTATCTATGGAATAGCGGCATGTTCGTTTTAAGAGCGAGTACTTGGCTTGCTGCTCTGAAAGAATTTCGCCATGATATTTTTGATGCTTCTCAAAAAGCCTGGCAAGCTAAATCAGAAGATAGTGCCGATGGTGTAAGCTTTGTGCGTCCGGGTAAGGAAGCCTTTATAGCGATCCCAAGCGAGTCTATTGACTATGCCGTGATTGAGAAGTGCCCAGAATCTAAATATCCCATCAAGATGGTGGAGTTAGATGCTGGTTGGAATGATCTCGGCGCTTGGGATGCGGTATGGCAAGTGGGTAAACAAGATCAAGATGGCAATGTGATTAGTGGTGATGCCTTGCTCACGAATTCTAAAAACTCTTTAGTACATGCAACAAGTCGCCTAGTGAGTGCTGTGGGCGTAGATAATTTAGTCATTGTAGAAACTGCTGATGCAGTATTGGTAGCTGATCGCTCTAATAGCCAAGACGTAAAACATATTGTGTCTCAATTAGAGGCCCAAGGGCGTGAAGAAAAGACTCTGCATCGCAAAGTCGCTAGACCTTGGGGCTGGTATGACAGTGTGGATGAAGGTGAGCGTTTCAAAGTCAAGCGGATTCAGGTGAAGCCGGGAGCCAGCCTCTCCTTACAAATGCATCATCACCGCGCCGAGCATTGGATTGTAGTGAAAGGCACTGCTGAGATTACCAATGGTGATCAAGTCATCACGCTCAAAGAAAATCAAAGCACCTATATTCCACAGGGGCAAACACATCGATTGGCTAATCATGGTGCGGAGCCTCTAGAGATCATTGAAGTGCAATCGGGTAGTTATTTAGGTGAAGACGACATTGTTCGTTTCGAAGATACATACGGAAGAAGTTAATGAATATGACGAGTCAGACGATTGGCAAGCAAAAAGTAGCCCTGATCACAGGTATTACGGGACAAGATGGCTCCTACCTTGCCGAGTTCTTATTGGAAAAAGGTTACATCGTTCACGGTATCAAGCGGCGAGCTTCCTCTTTTAACACCGAGCGGATTGATCATATTTATCAAGACCCACATATTGATCACCGCGATTTGATTTTGCATTACGGTGATTTGACAGACACCAGCAATTTAGTGCGCATTATTCAAGAGTGTCAGCCTGATGAGATTTATAACTTAGGCGCTCAGTCACATGTGGCTGTTTCTTTTGAATCTCCCGAGTACACAGCGGATGTTGATGCGATTGGGCCACTGCGCATGCTTGAGGCAATCCGCATTTTAGGTTTAGAAAAGAAAACCCGTTTTTATCAAGCATCCACATCGGAGCTTTATGGTTTGGTTCAGGAAATTCCTCAAACAGAAACTACGCCGTTTTATCCGAGAAGTCCTTATGCAGTAGCCAAGATGTATGCTTACTGGATTACTGTGAACTACCGTGAGGCTTATGGTATTTACGCCTGTAACGGCATTCTCTTTAACCATGAATCCAGGCGCCGAGGTGAAACCTTTGTTACCCGTAAGGTGACCCGTGGTTTAGCCAATATTGCTCAAGGCTTAGAGAAGTGTCTTTATATGGGCAATATTGATGCATTACGTGACTGGGGCCATGCTAAAGACTATGTGCGTATGCAATGGTTGATGCTTCAACAAGAAAAACCAGAAGACTTCGTGATTGCAACAGGCGTACAGTTCACAGTGCGCGAGTTTATTACCCGAAGCGCTAAACAGCTGGGTATTGCTCTTAAATTTGAGGGTACAGCGGAAAACGAAAAAGCCATCGTAGCTGCCATAGAGGGTGATAAAGCCCCAGCTCTCAAAGTGGGTGATGTGATTGTGCAAATCGATCCACGCTATTACCGCCCTACAGAGGTAGAGACGCTTTTGGGTAACCCTGCAAAGGCAAAGGCAAAGCTAGGATGGGTTCCAGAAATTACCTTAGATCAAATGATCGTCGAAATGGTGGCTAATGACCTTGATAAAGCTAAGCAGCATGCCTTACTTATTAAGCATGGTCATAGCGTTACTGTTGGTAAAGAAAACTAATCCATTGACCCATACCAAAAAATAAATCAATACATGAGTTTAGATTTAAGCCAAAGAATTTATGTTGCTGGTCACCGTGGTATGGTGGGCTCGGCTATTGTGCGAATTCTCCAAGCTCAGGGATATAGCAATATTGTCACTAAAACCCATGCTGAATTAGATCTGACCAATCAAGCCGCAGTAAAAGCTTTTTTTGAACAAGAAAAACCTGCACAAGTCTATTTAGCAGCTGCAAAGGTCGGTGGTATTCATGCGAACAATACTTTTCCAGCGGAGTTCATCTATCAAAATTTAATGATGGAGGCCAATGTCATTCATCAAGCTTTTAAGAGTGGCGTTAAGAAATTATTATTTTTAGGTTCTAGCTGTATTTATCCTAAGCTTGCTCCTCAGCCCATGGCTGAAGATGCTTTGCTTACAGGATTGTTAGAGCCTACTAATGAGCCTTATGCTATTGCTAAGATTGCTGGTATTAAATTGTGTGAGAGCTACAACCGTCAATATGGGCAAAGTCATGGCATTGATTACCGCTCAGTTATGCCGACTAATTTATATGGTCCTGGCGACAGCTATCATCCCGATCACAGTCACGTTATTCCAGCATTAATTAGGCGCTTTCATGAAGCTAAAGTAGCTAATGCCCCTGAGGTATTGATTTGGGGAACGGGTACGCCAAAGCGTGAGTTTCTGTATGTGGATGATATGGCTGCAGCCTCTGTCTTTGTGATGGATCTTGCAAAGGAGGTATATGACGAACATACTTCACCGATGCAAAGCCATATTAATGTGGGCTTTGGATCTGATATCACGATTGCAGAGCTGGCAAGTGCAGTTGCAAAAGCAACGGGCTATTTGGGAAAAATCAGCTTTGATTTATCCAAACCTGATGGTAGCCCTAGAAAGTGGATGGATTCATCACGTTTAAATCGTCTAGGTTGGCAACCTAGCATGGATCTTGAGGCGGGATTAAAAATGGCCTATAAAGATTTTCTGATATCTGCTAGATAGAAGATATGGTATTGATAGCACTCGGCAGATTTATTCAGTATGCACTGCTGCTATTAACGCTACGAATTTCAACTACCCTATTGCAGCCCGATGAAATGGGCAAGGTTTCCATAGTAGTCACTACGGTTGGATTTTTCTCACTTTTCTTTATTAATCCAGTGGGAATGTTTATTAATCGTCGATTTTTAAATTGGCATGCTAGTGCAATGGCTAAAAAATATTTAAGTTTTTTTTGGCTCTACTTAGCATTAGTTAGTGTAATTGCAGCCATCATCTCTCTTGGGCTTGTATTTTTTCGGGTGGTAGATCTTGGCATTCATCCATTGATGATCTTATTTTTAGTTGGTGGCTCTCTATTTTTTGGAACCTTGAATCAAACTGCCATACCAACCCTCAACTTATTAGGCTACAAGCGTTGGTTTATGGGTTTAACAATCACTACATCCTTGCTTAGTCTCTTATGCGCCACTGGATTAGCGCTAGGGTTTATGAAGGATGCTCAATTTTGGTTGGTCGGTATATTGATTGGGCAAGCGGTAGCGGGTGTGTTTGGTTTGCTGGTTTTTTATCGAAAGTTAAAGAGTCCAAAGCAAACGCAGACAGATCCATCAAGTTTGGATGCAGACTCAATAGTCAGATTGATGCACTTTGCATGGCCTATTGCCTTGGCTGTAGGCTTGGGATGGTTGCAAAGTCAGGCTTATCGCTATCAACTCACTGAAGATTTGGGATTGGCGAAACTTGGTCTTTTTGTTGCTGGTTTTGGAATTAGTTCGGGCCTCATTGCTGGGTTTGACTCTATGGTGACAACTTATTTTGGCCCCATTTTTTCACGTCGAATTAGTCATATGGATAATGAGCATTATGGAATGATCTGGCAACGCTATGCTAATGCGGTAATTCCATCCTTGATGCTGACGGGTTTTTTAATTATTGCGCTTGCACCGGAGTTAACCAAAATTTTGCTAGGCCCCTCTTATCAAGCTGCGGGTATATTTGTTGTTTGGGGCGCCTTGGCGGAAGTTGCAAGAACAGCAACCGGAGTCTATGCACTGGGCGCACATGCAAAAATGAATACACGCCTATTAATAGTGCCTAATTTACTTGGTGCTGGGCTTGCATTAGCATTAGTGCCGCTATTTGCACCAATTTATGGTTTGCAGGGGATTGGTGCCGCACTCTTCATAGCGGCGCTAGGCTCTCTCCTTGCCTCGATCTTGGTGAATCGAAAACATATTGCCGTGACTCTCTCAATCAAACAGGTAAGTAAGGCTATGCTTATGGGAGTCTGCTTGCTTGCCTTAGCTTATTTTGCTCAGCAATTTGAGGTGCTACAGCAAAGCATCATGTTCTCAATCTCGGTCGTTGTATGTCTAGGGTTGGTTTTCTTATTAGCTCAGTGGAATTTATTGCATGAGTTTTCTAATGAGAAATTACAAGGGGAGCATTGATGAAATTTGCTCTTTGTAGTGATAACCCAGTATTTAATCAAAATCAATTAGCCAGCCCAGATTGGTGCCGTCGTTTCCCAGGTTCAGGTTGGGCTTCATGTTTTTATGATCAAGCGATCGCGAGTAATTTTGAAATTGCCTCGGGTGATATCGCGCTTGCACGCGTGAAATCAGGTGAATGGAACCCTGGCGATATTTATGTCATTAGTGAGATGGATTCAAAGGATGCAAAAGCGCTAATTGATTTTGGCGCTAAACCATTTTTGATGAATTGTTTTGAGGCCCCTCTGTATGCGCCGCGTTTTTATGATCAACTGATCAGCGATTCATCCCCGTATCTCCATCAGTGGGTTTATGCAGAAAATCAGGCAAAAATGCAGCAGGTAGATTCTGCATTACCGATACCATTGAAATTTCCTTCTTATTACCTTAGCGACCTTCGAAATTTATACCCTTGGAATGACCGTAAGTGGATGGTCCTGGTGGCTGAAAATAAGTACAAGGTAGCCCAACTTTTTTGGCCAGCAATATTTAGCCTAAAAGATTTTTTGCGTCAGATGAAATATTGGGCGATGCAATTTAGCTCCCCATCTTATAGAGCTGCCATAAGAAGATCGCTACACAATCAAAGGCTCGAAATCATTGAATACTTTTTATCCAGTGGACGATTAGATTTATATGGTTCAGGATGGGGTAATTTAGGGAATTTGCCAAAAAAGTGGAGCATACGATTGTCTCGGATTATCAAGGGTCGATATTTCGGCCGCTGTGATGATAAGCTCGAAACTTTAAGTCAATATCGTTTTTCTATCTGCTTTGAAAATATGAAATTGGCTGGGTATATGACGGAAAAAATCATTGATTGTTTTGTGGCTGGTGTAATCCCCATTTATCTTGGGGATCCTAATGTGAATTTATCTATTCCCCAAAATGCCTATATTGATGCACGGACATTTTCCTCCCTAACGGAATTGGATAAATATCTTCAATCTATAGATCAAGGTCAAGCCAATGAAATGATTGAGTCTGGACGGGATTATTTACGCTCACAATCAGGTATGTTGCATAGCTATGAAGCATTCGCTAAAAATATTATTCAATTGGCTCAACAATGCTAAATATTACGCTTGGAATCTTGTCTTACAATCGCCCAGAATTTTTATTTGAGGCAGTAGAGTCAGCTCTTAATCAAGCTGTCCAACCTGAAAAAATTATCATTTTTGATAACGGCAGTAAGCCAGCAGTTAGAGAATCTGTTGAGCCTTTATTGGCTAGGGGCGTCATCTGGAATGGTATTGAGAAAAATGTTTACCCAAAGTATGTATATGAAAAAGCATTTCAAGACTGCGATACAGATTACATTATGTTTTTGCATGATGATGATCGGCTACAGCCTGATTTTTTAGAAAAACAATTTTCAGTATTAGAAAAAAACCCCAATTTGGCGGGATTATCATGCAATGGTAATTTGATTGATATCCAAGGAAGACCTCTTGAGAAAACAATTTCCTCTTATCGCAAAGACGAAATGACTGTTCTGATATACGAGCATGCTGGTCAAGCAGCTTTGCGCTATGCCAGTAATTCCTGCATCCCCTTTTCTCCAGTAATTTATAGTTCAAAAATTCTTCGTGAGTTTAAGCTTCCAGAGGGCTATGGAAAGTGTGGCGATGCTGTTCTTCTTTGCCATATGGCAAATTTTGGCGGTATTGGCTATAGCACTTTACCGCTCTATGATTGTCGAATTCATCCTAGTCAGGATTCCGGTAGCTTTCCATTGGAGGATGTGCAAAGGCTTGAGGACTATTTTTTCTCACTCCCTGCCATTGATTTGTCCGATAAGGTCTTGTTGGATAAATTACTAATACAGCGTCATACAGTCAGAAATGTAAAAAGAGCATTGCAAGCATTGCGTAGTGGAAATTTATCTGCCTTACCTGATTTATATCTAGATTCGCGTTTTAGTACATGGTCTTTTTTAAAAGAATTAGCAGTCAGGCTGTCTGGTTATAAATCCCCATATCAGTAATATACGATTAGCGCATTTAGTGGAGAAATGGTGTCCTTAAGAAAACTTAAATCTAGTATTCGTAGTTGGGTAATGGCATTACTTCAGCCTATCCCATTGCTGGGTCTCGTATATTTACCTCGATTTTTCAAGGAATTAAATCGTTACCAGCGCTTGAATGGCGGCAAAAAAGTAGCATGGAGCGATCTATATCCGTGCCTACTAGATTGGACTGTAAATACCCCCTTTGATGCTCACTATTTTTACCAGGGAGGATGGTTGGGAAGAAAGCTGAAGGCCGTAAATCCCAAAAATCATGTGGACATTGCTTCAAGTGTTTTAACTATCAGTGTTTTGAGTGCCTTTATTGATACGGTCTTTGTGGATTATCGACCGTTGAAAGCAAACTTAAGTGGGCTGAAGTCTATACCGGGCGATATTTTAAATTTGCCCTTTGAGAATACATCTCAACCATCCTTATCTTGTTTGCATGTTATTGAGCATATTGGCCTTGGCCGTTATGGCGACCCCTTGAACCCCAATGGCAGTATTGATGCTGCCTTAGAGCTTCAAAGAATCTTGGCAGTTGGAGGTAATTTATATCTTGCTTTGCCCATTGGGCGTGAGCGAATTTGTTTTAATGCGCATCGAGTGCATAACCCAAGTACGGTATTAGGTTTGTTTCCAGGATTGCAGCTAAAAGATTTTTCTTTTGTAGATGATGATGGGCAGTTTCATCCAGAGGTAAGTGTAGAGTCTGCGCGAGATTTAGAGTACGGATGTGGTTTGTACCACTTTCAGAAACTCTAATTTAAACGAACGATGATCATCTCTCATCTTCTTGGTGGCCTTGGAAATCAAATGTTCCAATATGCAGCAGGTCGTGCTTTATCTAGCCGTCTGTCTCAAGAGTTGCGTCTGGACATCAGCGATTTTTCATCTTATGGCCTTCATCAGGGTTATGAGCTTAATCGTATTTTTGGAATTCAGGTTCCTGCAGCAACAAAGCATGATCTGCAAGAGATCCTGGGTTGGCGTTCAAGTAAGCTTACGAAAAAAGTACTTAAAAGAAAATTCTTTTCTTCGGTACGCGGAAATAAACTTATTTTTGAGCCTCATTTTCACTTCTGGAACGGCTTGGCCGGGGTGACGTCGGATGCTTACCTGTATGGGTATTGGCAGTCAGAAAAATATTTTCAAGGTACGCAAGATCTCATTCGTAAAGATTTTGTTTTTCAAGCCCCATTAGATCCTCGTAATCAAGAGCTGCTAATTCAAATGGATAAAGGCTCTGCTATTAGTATTCATATCCGACGCGGCGATTATATTAGTAGCGCTGCAAATCAAAAAGTATTTCACGCTCTTCCAATTACTTATTATCAGGATGCGATCAATTTTATTGCGGCTAGAGTAGCAAACCCCCATTTCTATATTTTTTCTGATGATATGGAATGGGTAAAAAATCAATTACCAATTTCCTTTCCCAAAACATATATAGACCATAATCGGGGCAGTGAAAGTTACCTTGATATGCGATTGATGAGTCATTGCCAACACCATATCATCGCCAATAGTAGCTTTAGTTGGTGGGGTGCTTGGCTCAATCCATCTACTGAGAAAATAGTACTTGCGCCAGCTAAGTGGTTTAGTAATCACTTTCAATGCGCAGATCTAGTGCCAGAACGGTGGCTCAGAATATGACGATACAGGACGGCATATCCGTAGTCATACCTTGCTATCGTTGCAGCGATACTTTGGGCCGTGCATTAGCTTCTGTCTTGGCGCAATCTCGCTTGCCCCAAGAAATTATCATGGTTGATGATTGTAGTAATGATGGTCAAAAAACACTCGATGCCATACGCCGTTTTCAGAATGAAACTTCTCATATAGCGGTTAAGATTATTTCCTTGGAGCAAAACGTAGGTCCAGGCTCCGCCAGAAATGCTGGCTGGGATATTGCTACGCAACCCTTGGTTGCTTTTTTAGACGCCGATGATAGTTGGCATCCTAAAAAGCTTGAAATACAGAGTTCTTGGATGTATCAGCATCCAGAGGTAGATTTGACGGGGCACACATCTATTAATATAGAAAAGCAGTGCCCGCCTTCAGCCCTTCCTCCATTGAGAGCTTTTAGAATTTCGACAATGCGTTTATTGCTTTCAAACTGTCTGCCCATGCGCTCCGTCATGTTGAAACGTGGCTTAGAACAACGTTTTTGTCCTGGTAAGAGGCAGGCCGAGGACTATTTGTTATGGCTGACTCTGGCCTACTCAGGTCGACATTTAGAGCTCTTAAATTTACCGCTTAGCTATTCATACAAAGAAGATTTTGGTGAAGATGGCCTCAGTGCACAATTATCCCAAGGCTATCTTGGAGTTGTAGATACCTATAGACAAATATTAGATGCTGGTTTTATTGGTAAATCACTTTATATAGGACTGATTTTTTTAGCCTATCTAAAATATATGCGTCGCCGATGTATAAGTATGCTTCGCTCTTGGTATGGAGCTAAAAAGAGATGAAGCAAGGGGCGGCGCTTAACAATATTTGCTTTGTAGTCACTTCACCGTTCACGGTGAATGGGTTTTTGGTAAACCATTTAAAGGCTTTATCTCGCAATCGACGCGTTACTCTATGTACCAATCTAGATCTTTATCCATTGTCACCAGAGTTAAAGCAATTACAGTTACGCATTATTGACATCCCCCTGGAAAGAAAAGTGTCATTCTTGAATGATTTGGCAACGCTATGGACTTTGTATTGGATTTTTCGTCAGAATCGTTTTGATTCTGTACACAGCGTCACTCCTAAGGCTGGTTTATTGGGCATGACTGCGGCTCTCTTTGCTCGGATCCCCTTGCGCTTTCATACTTTTACGGGGCAGATCTGGGCAACTACCCAAGGTTTTAAGCGAAGTTTCTATAAG
>Ga0007791_10000486_pt1 | contig 12725 bp, 7 predicted proteins | sample CryBogmetaGMA05M_FD_60368 | JGI IMG/M metagenome (GOLD analysis project Ga0007791, IMG submission 60368) | Freshwater microbial communities from Crystal Bog, Wisconsin, USA - MA0.5M | ecosystem: Environmental > Aquatic > Freshwater > Lake | place: Crystal Bog, Wisconsin, USA | collected 2009-07-06 | reverse complement strand
CGGGTTGTTGTCGCGCGGGGCCGCCGGAGCGTCGGTGTACACGCCCCCGCCCCCGCCGAGTGCGAGCAGATCCGCGGCGGTCTTCGCGACGGACCCGCCGGCGAAAGGACTCTTGCCACCGTTGATGTTCGCGGCCGCGTCGCCGACGAGGGCCTTCCACACGGCGTCGTCGAGCGCGGGGCTCGTCGCGTTGCCGGTGTTCGGCGCGATCGTGTTCACGTTGATTCGCCCCGGCTCCCGCCACTTCGGGATCAGCGTGGAGCAGACCTGCTCGTTCATCGCCACCGACCCGAGGAGTGAGTCGTCGCCGACGCGAATGCTCGTGCCATCGAACCGCGAGGGCACCCGGACGGCGTCGAGGATGAGGTTCGACGTGTTGAGCGCCGGCGAGGCGTTAACGCCCGTGCCGAGCATGCCGCTCGCGTCGCCCGTCGGCACGAGCGCGAGCTCCGCAACGCTGGCGAAGGGCCGGTTCGGCCAGTGGAACCAGGGGGCGCGTCCGGTGAGCCTGTCGGGAGCCCCCGACGCGTCGGAGAACTGCTGCTTCCAGAGCGTCGTCTGGTTCCGCTGCTTCTTCGGGTTCGCCGCCATCATCGCCGTCGACTTGTCGACGTGCACGTTGAGCGTGGCCTCGTCCACGGTGACGTAGGGGTTGTAGCCGGCCCCCTGCGTGTCGTTCTTCGGCCGGGTCGGGTCGGCGAGCCGCTCGAGCACGACCTTCGTGTTGCCGGTCGCGGCGGTGAACGTCGACACCGTCACGGACGGCAGCGGCGTCCCGCTGTCGTTCGCCGACTGCACGCAGACGTAGCCGTTCGGCAGCAGTTTGCACTTCGCGGTGTCGGCGCCGGTGACGACCGTGGTGTCGCCGAACGGGACGAGGCCGGCGCCTCCCACCACGCGCAGCCGCCAGATCGAATCGCCGGCGGAGTTCTTCCGCGTGAGATCGAGGGCGGCCGGGTTGCCGGGATCGGCGAGGTTCGGATCGACGGGTTCGGCCGGTGTGCCCGTGGTCGGGTTCGCGGCGGTCGACTTGTCGACGATCCAGGCGGCCCACGGGTGGTAGAGCACGACCGAGAGGTAGCCGTTCCAGGCGAGCGTCTCCGTGATCAGCACCTCGGGCCGCTCCGCACCGAACACCGTCTGGGTGCCCTGCGTCCAGCCGTCCGCGGGGTTCGTGTCGTAACGAAACATCGTCATGGTCGAATCGGGATCGCGGAAGTCGCACACGTTGGCGGCCCACTGGGCCGTCTGCTGGTTCGCGGGCTGCCCGAGCGCGACGAGCAGCGTGTAGAGGTGCTGGCAGAACTTCTCCTTGATCTTCGGTACGAGCGACGTCGCCACGACCGGATGCTGGACCGGGCGGTTGATGTCGAACCGCACGCCGGCGGTGACGTCGGGCGACATGACGTCGTACACGCTCGCCGCGGCGGCACTGGCGCCGGTGGTGGCCGGGGCCGACGGCGGGTTGAACTGGCGGAGGTAGTCGCGAACCTTCGTCATCGCGTCGCCGGTGATCGCGGGCGTGTCCCACGAGTCGGTCGTGACCGTCATTCGCGACCGCTCCGCGTAGTCGTCGAGGAGCACGGCCAGCCGCGGCGGCAGCGTGCCGGCGTCGGCGTCGAACTGCCGCAGGACCCGCTCGAGTTCCGTGACGGCGAACGGGCTGTCGGAAGGGGGCGTGCCGGCCTGCGTGCTCGGCTGACGGACCTGGGTTCCCCGGGGACCATCGGCGTCGAGCCGCATCGCGTAGGGGTTCTCCGTGAAGTCGTTCTTCGAGCGGTCGGGCATGTAAAACATGAGCGTCGGGGGGCCGGTCGTCGTGGCGGTGACGAACGTCTTCATCCGCACGTTCAAATCGGTGGGCGAGTTCCCCCACAGCGACCAGAACTGAAGTGACGGTGTCGTCGAGCCCGGCCGGCCCGGCACGTAGCTGCCACCGGCGTCGGCACCGTAGCGGCCATCGATCATCTGCCCCATGCCGACGTAGGGCGTGGGCCGCCGCTGGATGGCGGGGTCGGACGCGGTCTGCACGATCGACGTGCCGCCGATGACGATGTTCGACCAGCGGCCCGGGAACCCGGGGGCGCCCGGCCTGCACGACCCGGTCGCGACGACCCGCGAGGCGTCGACGTCGGCCGGCCCGAACCCGCTGCCGACGGGCACGTTCCCGACGTTGACGCCGGCGACGCTCGTCGGCCAGTCGGTCGACCCCGTGACGACCGGCGTCACCGCACCGTGGGCATTGACGTTGAGCCGGCCGTCGAGGTCGAGCACGAGGTACGAGACCTCGTACTGGAGCGTGCCGCCGAGGGGCGAGGGGCGATCGGGGAGGAAGCCCGTCGTGCCACGGATCAGGACGCCGTCGGCCACGCCGTCGTTGTCGTTGTCGTATGCCAGGCTCGGGTCGCCGCAGGAGACCGACGTGCCGTACGAGGGACGCATCGAGCCCGACGTCATCGGCCGGGAGTTCGCCAGGGGGATCTGGGCCAGCCACGGGTCCTTGTCGAACGAATCGTAGGGCTCGATGGCGGTCGACATTCCCGAGACGAAGAACTCGCGGCCGTTGATCAGGACCTCCACCGGCTTCTTGGGGAGCTGGGGCGAACGGCCCGTGGGGGTGTTGGCGAGGAACACCGTGTAGCCGCCGGCGCCGCCGGTCGTGGTGCGGAGAATCCGGTAGCTCGCCACGTCGCCGTCGTTCGGATCGGGCTTGAACGTGAGGATGCGGCCGTTCAGGTCGCATGGGTGGGTCGGCGCGGGGGAGAGGTTCTGAAGCGTCGTCTGCAGGATCGGCTGGTAGTTCGCGAACGTGCCCGTCGTCATCGGCGCCGGCGGCGAGGCGGTGCCGGTCACGATGTCGGTGCCGTACTTGTCCTCGAGGATGCTCTCGGTGATCTGCCCGGGCAGCGTCCCCTTGGAGCCCCGGAGAAGGACCATCAGGGCCTCGTCGAGCAACGTCCGCGCCTGGATGGAACCCGACGACAGCGAGTTGGAAGCGTCGGAGAAGGCCCGCGCGCTCGTCCGCGAACGGGTGGCGGTCACGAGCATCAGCGTGCCGAGCATGATGAAGAACGTCAGGGCGGTGAGCACGAGGAGCAGGAGGACGCCCCGGCGTGCTTCGCGTCGTCGATGCGGTGGCGTCGTGGTCATGGCGGCGGTTCCTGCGGAGGTCCGGCCCCTGTTCCGGGCCTCCGTGGTCGGGTGAGCGGTTGTGTGGGCGATGCGGCGCGGCATGTCAGTCGAGCGTCACCGGATACTGGTCGACGCGCACGATGTTCTCGAAGGCGATCACCGTCAGGGTGCTCCCAGAGAGGAAGTTACTGACTTGGGATTGGATGGGTGCCCGGTCTAGCATCACGTAACTGCTTCGCTTCGTAGCGTCTTCGCGACCAGTCACCGGGTCGATGGGGCCTGGGTTCGTCCAAGATGAGGTGATTTTCAGCCAGACGGGAGATGTCGTTGCCGACGCGACCGGCACCGCGAGTACGTACCCGCATCCCGGGAGAAACTGCTTACGTGTCTGTTCGTCGATAGCACCATTGCTCGCGCCGGTCTGGTAGAGGAATAGCCCCGACGCCGACGAAAGCGGAAGGCTTTGAACATCACCCGGCTTCTTGAAGACGGCGATGGAGAGCGTGGCCGGGACGCCTGACGCCGCGGTCGCGGTGCCGGTCGAGAGCATCGCCCCCCAGCACACGCCGGTGCGAAACTCGCGCGGACCGATCGTCCCGCTGACGAACGAGTTGTTCGGCGTATCGGCGATCGTGGGCGACGTGTAGACGAGGTCGTCCTCGAGCACGTAGCCACGGGTCGAGTCGATCCGCGTGTTAACAGTCGCCGGGACCGCAGGCTGGATCATGCTGGGGGCCAGCGTGCCCGTGGCCACCGGAAACGCGCCGACGATGCAGGCCCGCACCGTGCTTGCACCACCGGTGCCCGTGAAGAGCACCGAGTTCACGAGGTCGCGATTCACGCATTCCGCATAGGCGTTTGCCGCGGCCGCGGCGGCCCGGTCTTCGAGCGTGGCCTGCGAGAGCCGCGAGCCCGCCGCCGGCAGGATCGACGCCACGCTCGCCAGGCCCACGACGAGGATGCCGCAGGCCACGAGCACCTCGAGGAGCGAGATGCCCTTCGTGCGGTGGCCGGTGGTGGTGTACGGCGCGTTCATTTTCGGTCCACCACGAGGGCACGGGCCTTGGCGCGGGCGGCGCGGAGGGCCGTGGCGTCGGCGGTGTTCTGCGGAACGTTGGGGGCCACGGTCACCCGGCCAGTCTGCGGATGAATCGCGATCCAGAGCGAGGCGGGGTTCGCCAGCGGCCGGGCGACGCCATCCTCGATGTCGGCGCGCGTGGAGAGCAGAACGTAGACAGGCTTCACGGGCTGGACGGTGGCTCGCTGCGACTGGTTGCCATCGACGCGCTGCATCACGACGTCGAGGCCGCCCACGCTGTTGAACACGATGCCGATGGCGCCGACGCCGGCGAGGGTGCCCCACGCCGTGGTCGGATCGTCGTCGATCCCGCTGTAGCGGAGGTCGATCGCCACGGACTTGGGCAACTGGACGACGACGCCGGCCGGAGTGGGATACCTCGCCACCTGGAAGTCGAACGGGTTGGTGCCACTCGCCGACGTCGTGCCGACGGGCCAGATGGTGTTGGCGGTCGTTTGACCGGCCGTCGACCGCATCTGCACGGTGGCCGCGCCCGAGGCCTGGGCCCCTGAGAGCGTGTACCAGTCCGTCGGCGGCTGGTACGGGTAGGTGCCGGCCGTCGCGAAACTGCCCCCGAAGCGGATCTTGTAGCCGTTCACAAGATCGGCGGCGTCGGCGTTGGTGGCGACGAGCGTCACCGTGGCGTTGCCGCTTCCGGGCGTGAAACTGGCCGAGCTCGTCGTGCCGGTGACGAACGGGGGCACGTCGGCGTTGAGCACCCGCACGGAGACGTTCTGCGACAGCCCCGCCGCCGTGCCCGACTCGAGGATGATCGCGGCCCCGGCCGGATTGCCCAGGGCCCGCGACTGGGTGGCCGTGAGCGTCGAGGCGAGCGACTGGGCCGCCTGCCGGATCTGGCCCGTGGTGCCGGGCTTGGCTCCGGAGAGGACCAGCCCGAAGAGCGTGGCCATGATCGCCGTGACGACGAGGAGCTCGACGAGCGTGAAGCCTCGGCGGCGAGGGAGCGGCGTCATCGCGAGACCTCCGCGTCGAAGTTGGTGATGTTGTCGGCCCTGTAATCCCCGCTGGACGACGTGTCACGACCGCCGTAGGCGCTCGCGGAGGGGATGCCGCACTGCGTGCCGAGGGAGAGGTTGGAGCCGCCGTTCACCGCGACCGAGTTCAGCTGGTCGGGCCCTCCGGAGAAGATGAGCGGCCGCATGGTGCGACCTGCCGCATTCGGTGCGAACGGCGCGTCGGTGGAGAAAAAGAGCGCACCCGATCCCGCAGGGAGTTCGAGCTGCCCGGGCCAAAGGACGTAGCGAATCGGGTTGCCCCACGCATCGAGGAACTCGAAGGCACCGTCGTTGTCGACGTCTCCCTTCTCCGCCGTCTTCAGCTCACCGCAATCGAGGCAGTTGGCGATGCCGCCCTGCATCACGGCCATGAACAGGCATTCGGCGTCGCCGTACGAGTCGCTGGGTGTCTTGCCAGCCGCGCTTCGCGCGTTCCACATGCCGATGTAGGCCCGCTGAGGCGACGACGTGAACTGCGAGGTGTTCGACACCATGTATCGAACCTCCCCCCAGCTGTCAGGGATGTCGCCCGTCACCATCTGGCGAAGGTATGCCCCACGTGCCGCCGACTTGTTGCTGCCGGTGAGGATGGAGGCCGGTGCCCCACGCGACGCATACGTCGCGAACTGCTGCTGAATGATCGTGTTGAGCTTCCCGATCAGCAGCTGCGTCGCCTGTCGCTTCGAACTCGTCCGCGCCGATGCCGCACCGGCCGCCACGATCCCCACGAGGACGAGCATGATCGTGATCGCCACGAGCAGCTCGACGAGCGTGTAGGCCCGCCGGGCCACGCCGGCCACCCGGCCCGCGGCCCGATCGGCAGCGGCGGGGGCGGACACGGCGATGGCACGGACACGGTTCACGACAGGTCCTGGATCAGCTTGATGAGCGGCATGAACAGGGCGATCACGATGAAGCCCACCGCGCCGCCGAGGAAGATGATGAGGAGCGGTTCCATGAGGCTCGTGAGGCTCTCCGTGAGCACCGCCACCTCCTCGTCGTAGGTGTCGGCCACCTTGTAGAGCATCGTGTCGAGCTCGCCCGACTCCTCGCCCACGTCGACCATGTTGACCACGAGGTCGTCGACGACCGGCTGCCGGTACTTCATCAGGTACATCAGCGCCCCGACCCCCGGCACGAAGGCCGTCCAGAAGAACAGGGCCATCACGTTGAACGGCGGCGTCGAGAAGGCCTTCAGCGGCTTGGCGATCGACTCGCCGTCGCGGATCGAGTCGGACACCTTCCCGAAGAGCCGCTCGAACATCATGTTGCCCGAGGTCTCCTTTGTGATGTTGAGGGCCTCGAGGATCGGCACGCCGCTGGAGAGGAGCGTGCCGAGCGTGCGGGCGGAGCGGGAGAGGATGTTCTTCTCGATGAGCTGGCCGAACACCACCACCTTGAGCATGAAGAGGTCCCAGCCGAAGCGGCCGTAGGGAATCAGCTTGATCGCCTTGATGATCAGGTTGATGCCGAAGGGGATCGCCGGGATCAGGTACCAGTAGTTCGAGACCCAATTCGAGATGTTGATGAGGATCTGCGTCATGTCGGGCAGTGTGCTGCCGAAGTCGTCGAAGATCTTCTTGAACTGCGGCACGATCTTCAGCATGATGAACGTGAGGATGCCGACGGCCACGCAGACGACGACCACCGGGTAGACGAGCGCGCCCTTCACCTTCCGCTTGAGCGACTCGCTCCGCTCCATGAACTCCGCGAGACGCCGGAGGATCACCTCGAGCGCACCGCCCGCCTCGCCGGCCCGGATCATGTTGCAGTAGAGGCGGTCGAAGGCCTTCGGGCTCTTCGACATCGCCTCCGAGAGCGTGGCCCCCCCCTCGATCTCGTCGCAGACGTCGAGGAGCGAGTTCTTCAGCCGGCCCGGCTTCTGCATCTCCGCGAGGACCTTGAGGCTGCGGAGGATCGGCAGGCCGGCGTCCTGGAGGATGGAGAGCTGCCGCGTGAAGAGGGTGAGGTCCTTCCCCTTCACGCCGCCGATCGCGAAGGTGCGGCCAGGCTTCTTGCCCGCGCCCGCCCCGGCCTTGCCCGCCTTGGCCCGGCTGGCCTTGAGCTTCGTGACCATGTAGCCCATCGACCGGATCGTGGCCTGGGCCTCGGCCTCGCTGGCCGCGTCGACGGTGTCGCGGATCTCCTTGCCGGTGGCCGCGTCGATGGCTTCGAACAGAAATGTTGGCATGGCTCACGCATCCAGGATGGTTTCGCGAATCACCTCGTCCGCCGTCGTGGCTCCCGAGAAGATGCCCTCCATCCCCGACTCGCGGAGGGTCACCATCCCGTTGCGCCGCGCGGCCTCGCGGAGCTCCTCGGTCGACGCGTTGCGCATGATCATGTCGCGCATCTCGTCGTTCATGATGAGGAGCTCGTAGATGCCGAGACGGCCCTTGTAGCCCGTGCGGTTGCAGCGGTCGCAGCCCTTGCCGCGGAAGAACTTCCTGTCGACGAGCTGGTCGCTGGTCAGCTCGAGGTCGGCCAGCACGTCGGCCCCCGGGACCACCTCCTCGCGGCAGCCCGTGCAGACCCGCCGCACGAGCCGCTGGGCGAGGATCGCCTCGACCGTGGCCGTGATGAGGAACGGCGGCACGCCCATGTCACGGAGGCGGGTGACCGTGGAGGGGGCGTCGTTGGTGTGGAGCGTGGAAAAGACCATGTGGCCGGTGAGCGACGCCTGCACCGCGATCTCGGCCGTTTCCACGTCGCGGATCTCGCCCACCAGGATGCGGTCGGGATCCTGCCGGAGGATCGACCGCAGGCAGGCGGCGAACGTGTTGCCGATCTCGGCGTCGATCGGCACCTGCACGATGCCGTCGATGTCGTACTCCACCGGGTCCTCGGTCGTGATCAGCTTGTCTTCAATGTCGTTGAGTTCGCTGAGCGCGGAGTAGAGGGTGGTCGTCTTGCCGGAGCCGGTCGGGCCCGTGACCAGCACGATGCCGTTGGGCCGCTTGATGACCTCGCGGAACTTCCGCAGCATCGTCTGCTCCATGCCGATCTTCTCGAGGTTGAGCGACACGACGCCGCGGTCGAGCACCCGCATCACCACGCTCTCGCCGAACAGGGTCGGCAGCACGCTCACCCGGAGGTCGACCGGATGGCCGCCCACGGTGAGCTCGATCCGGCCGTCCTGCGGGAGCCGCCGCTCGGCGATGTCGAGGTTGGCCATCACCTTGATGCGCGTCGTGATCGCGAAGGCGAGGTGCTTCGGCGGCGGCACCATCTCCTGGAGCACGCCGTCGGCCTTGAGCCGAATGCGGAACTCCGACTCGAAGGGCTCGAAGTGAATGTCGCTGGCGCCGTCGCGGATGGCGAGGAGAAGCACCATGTTGAGGAGCTTCCGCACCGGAGCGCTCTCGGCGAGCGCCTCCACGCTCGTGAGGTCGGTCACCCCCTCCTTGCCGGCGGCGGCGGCCGCGGCCGCCAGGGCGTCGTCGGCCTCGAGGTCCTCGACGAGCGACTCCACGCTCTCGCTGTCGGACGAGAAGAGCTTGTCGATCGTCTTCTGGATCTCGGCCTCGGTCGCCACGCAGACGTGGACATCGTAGCCGAGGAGCGTGCGGAGTTCGTCGGCGATCTGGATCTTCTGCGGCTCGGCCGTCGCCACCGTGAGCCTGTTGCCCTCGAGCGCGAGCGGCACGACGCGGTAGAGCTGGGCCATCGGCTCGCTGATCGCGTGGATCACGTCGGCGGGGATCTGGCGGTCGTAGAGCGTGACGAACGTCGTGCCCCACTGCTCGGCGAGCGCCTCGCCGAGCTGCTCGTCGGTGTAGAAACCGAGGGCCACGCCGATCTTGCCCAGGAGCTCACCGCCCCGGTTCGACTGCTCCTCGAGCATCGTGGCGAGCTGCTGCTCGTCGACGAGGCCGAGGTCGGTCAGGATCTGTCCGATGCGCTTGAGGGCCATGGCAGTGGGTCGATTCCGTTACTTCTCGAGGTCCTTCGCCGCCTTGCGGGCCACCGTCTCCTCGTCGTCGAAGATGCCCTGCTTGGCGTTGGTGATCCGCTTCGCGAGCTCGTCGAGGTTCTGGGCCTTGGCGAGCACGTCCTCCTCCGTCACCTTCTTCTCGCTCCAGAGCTTGAAGAGGTCGTCGTCGAGGAGTTTCATGCCGAGCTTGGCGCCGGTCTGGATCGACGAGTTGATGCGGAAGGTCTTGTTCTCGCGAATCAGGTTGCCGATGCCCGGCGTGACCACGAGCACCTCGTAGGCGGCGCAGCGGCCGCCGCCGATCTTCGGCAGCAGCGCCTGCGACACCACGCCGATGATGGCGGTGGAGAGCTGGGTGCGGACCTGCTCCTGCTGGTTCGTGGGGAAGGCGTCGATGATGCGGTTGACCGTGCCCTGGGCGCTCGAGGTGTGGAGCGTGCCGAACACCACGTGCCCCGTCTCCGCCGCCGAGATCGCCGCCTCGATCGTCTCGAGGTCGCGGAGCTCGCCCACGAGGATCACGTCGGGGTCCTGCCGCAGCGCGCGGCGAAGGGCCTCGGAGAAGCTCGGCACGTCGGTGCCGATCTCCCGCTGGTTCACCGTGCTCTTCTGCGAGTAGTGGTAGAACTCGATCGGGTCCTCGATCGTGATGATGTGGTGGTCGTAGTTCTTGTTGATGAAGTCGATGAGGCTGGCGAGCGTGGTGCTCTTGCCCGAGCCCGTCGGGCCGGTCACGAGGAACAGGCCGCGGGGCCGGGTGACCATCTTCTTGCAGACCTCGGGCACGCCGAGCTGCTCGGGCGTGAGCATCTTGTTGGGAATCTGCCGCAGCACCATGGCCACGCTGCCCCGCTGCTTGAACACGCTCACGCGGAAACGGGCGAGATCCTTGAAGGCGAAGCCGAAGTCGGTGCCCCCCTTTTCCGCCAGCTCCGCCTGGCAGCGCTCGGGCGTGATCGACTTCATCAGGCCGTTCGTGTCGTCGGGCGTGAGCACCTTCGTGGCCTGCGGCTTCATGTGGCCGTCGATCCGGAACACCGGCGGCAGGCCCGACGTGATGTGGATGTCGCTCACGCCGTTCTTGATGGCGGCGGTGAGGAGCTTGTCGATCTGCACCGTGCCGACGGCCGCCTGTGGCATCGCGTAGGCATCCTCCGCCCCGGCGCCGGCGGCCTCCTCGGCCGGCGTGCCGTCGTGCTGAACGTCGAGCTCGATGGGCGCGTCGGCCGCCGGGCCGCCGCGGCCCGGTTGGATGACGAGCACCTTCGTTCCCTGCACGTCGAGCAGCGAGCCGGTGAACTCCCCGACCGACGTCGAGAAGGCGAACTTCTGCGGGCTCGCGCCGGCGGGGAGGATCGCGGCGGCGTAGGCCTGCACGTCGTCGGGGCCGACCGGGTCCTTGCCGGCCGTCCGCCACTGGCCGTCGATCTGCACGCGCGGCGGCGAACCGGCCCCGAGCCGAACCTCGGTGGCGGCATTGGCGAGCGCCACCTTGAGGATCTTCTCGAGCTGGGCAGCGTGCGCGGAAGTGCCGGCGGTGGCCGTCATGGAAGCGTTCCCTCGCGGATGCGGTCGTCGGGCGTGCCAGAAGCCTTCGGAGCATCCTCCCAAGGCGATTCTATTCTGCCCGCAACCGGCTCGCGGGAACAGTTCCCCGCCGGCGGGAAAGCCGCCGTGAAAACCCGACGATGGCAGGAGGATGGGCCCGGACACGGCGGAAGTTCGCTCGACGCCGGATGCGGGCCCCTGACAGCCGCCGACGTCTCTCGAGAAGATTATGCGCAGGATCGGCAGAAAAGTCCCGCGCGGGCCAGGAAAATTCCCGCGGTCGCCGGGCCGGCCTACTCGGCCTTCTTCGACACGCGGAACACCTCGTCGAGCGTGGTGATGCCCCGCAGCGACTTGCCGATGCCGTCCTCGAACATGACCTTCATCCCCTGGCTGACGGCCGCCCGGCGGATCTCCTGCGTGGCCGCCCCCTGGAAGGCGAGCTCCCGGATCTTGTTGGTCATCACCATCAGCTCGAAGATGCCCAGCCGCCCCTTGTAGCCCGACTTCTGGCAGTGGGAGCAGCCCCGGCCCCGCATGAACGTGGCCCCCTGGAGCATCTCGGGGGTGATCCCGGCCGCCTCGATCTGCGTGTCGAGGGGCTGGTAGGGCTGCTTGCACTTCGGGCAGTTGACGCGGACGAGCCGCTGGGCGAGCACCGCGATCACGCTCGACGCGACGAGGTAGGCAGGCACGCCCATGTCGATCATCCGCGTGATCGCGCCCGGGGCGTCGTTGGTGTGGAGCGTGCTGAACACGAGGTGCCCGGTGAGCGACGCCTGGATGCCCATCTGGGCCGTCTCGGTGTCGCGCATCTCGCCCACGAGGATCACGTTGGGGGCCTGCCGGAGCATGGCCCGGATGACGCGGGCGAAGTCGAGGCCGATCTGGTGCCGGATCTCCACCTGGTTGATGCCCGAGAGGTAGTACTCGACGGGATCCTCGGCGGTGATGATCTTCGTGTCGGGGCGGTTGAGCTCGTTGAGCGAGGCGTAGAGCGTGGTCGTCTTGCCCGAGCCGGTGGGACCGGTGACGAGGATGATCCCGTTGGGCCGGCGGATGAGGTTCTTGAACTGGCGGAACTCGGCGTCGGCGAGGCCGAGCTGGCGGATCCCGACCTTGATGTTGTCCTTGTCGAGGATCCGCATCACCACCGACTGGCCGTGGTTGGTAGGCAACACGCTGACGCGGAGGTCGTAGTCCTTGCCGTCGGCGGTGAGCTTGATGCGGCCGTCCTGCGGACGGCGGCGCTCGGCGATGTCGAGCTTGGAGAGGATCTTGAGGCGGGAGAGGATCGCCCCGAGGAGCCGGCGGGGCGGGTTGTCGCGCTCCACGAGCCGGCCGTCGATGCGGTAGCGGATCCGCACGCGGTCTTCGAACGGCTCGATGTGGATGTCGCTGGCCCGCAGCTGCACGGCCTCGGTGATGATGAGGTTCACGAGTTTCACCACCGGCGCGTCGGAGGTCTCCTCCTGGGCCGCGGCGGCCGCCTGCTCGACGGCCGTCTCGGTGAAGTCGATGGCGGTGTCGGTGAACTCCTGGAGCATCGAGTCGGCGCTCTCGCCGTCGGAGAGTCCGTAGTGGCGGTTGATCGCCTCCACGATCTGCTCGCGGACGGCCAGCGCCATCTCGATGTCGCGGTTGAGGATGAACCGCAGCTTCTCCTGCGCGTCCATGTCGGTGGGGTCGCAGGTGGCGACGCGGAGCACGCCCCCCGACTCGCCGATCGGGAAGATCGTGTTCTCGCGGGCCACGCTCTCCGGCAGGAGCTCGACGATCTCCTCCGGCACCGTGGTCTCCTGCAGGTTCACGAACTTGAGGCGATGCGCCTTGGCGAGGGCCTTCATCACCTTCTCGCCCGGCGCGTAGCCGAGGCGGACGACCTCGTCGTGGACCTTCTTGCCCGACGTGCCGGCGATGCGGACGGCCTCCGCGAGCTGCTCCGCGGAGACGATCCCCTCGGACACGAGAAGCTTGGAGAACGCGTCTGCCATGGCGGGTCGAGGAGGTGCGGGGT
>Ga0007791_10000483_pt1 | contig 12755 bp, 11 predicted proteins | sample CryBogmetaGMA05M_FD_60368 | JGI IMG/M metagenome (GOLD analysis project Ga0007791, IMG submission 60368) | Freshwater microbial communities from Crystal Bog, Wisconsin, USA - MA0.5M | ecosystem: Environmental > Aquatic > Freshwater > Lake | place: Crystal Bog, Wisconsin, USA | collected 2009-07-06 | reverse complement strand
GCGCTGAAATGCGCGAACAACTCTTCTTCACCATCATCAGGTTTGATAAAGCCAAAACCTTTTGCATCATTGAACCACTTAACAATTCCGGTCGCCATGCGAACTCCATTACATAAACTTTAAAACAACCGTGATGAGGGTAAATACTTTTTAATCAGTCTCGCTCCACAACACGCCTAAATAGAACTTCTTGTGAAGCCTACCCCCCGATTGTTTGCCCTTTTTCTAGGGGTGTCAAGGAGTTATATGCATTTACTACCTAGTAATTACCCCTTTTTTTATCAAAAAATGCCCCAATATGGGTTAAATAGGGGTTTAAGCGTGTTTTTCGCCACAATAACCTAGTAAATTAAAGTTTAGATATCTGTGTTTAGAATGTTTCTCATGAGCCCCACACCTAAAAATCCCACTACTGGCGTACCAGGTAATCCTTATGCTGAGGACACCATCCTTCTCGAAAAGCAGGCCGAGAAAGTAAAAGCGCCTTCAATGTACAAAGTGTTGTTATTGAATGACGATTACACCCCAATGGAATTTGTAGTGATGGTGATTCAGGAGTATTTTAATAAGGACCACGAAACTGCAACGCGCATCATGTTGCAAGTTCATTTGGTAGGCAAAGGCATTTGTGGGGTATTTACCCGCGATGTGGCTGCTACCAAGGTGCATCAAGTTATAGAACTCTCGCGTGAAGCGGGCCACCCACTACAGTGCACTATGGAGGAAGCATGATTGCCCAAGAATTAGAAGTTAGCCTGCATATGGCTTTTGTTGATGCAAGAGCATCACGACATGAGTTCATTACGGTCGAACATTTATTGGCTGCACTATTAGATAATGCGACTGCCGTTGAGGTGCTCAAAGCCTGCGCAGTCAACATTGCTGAGCTCCGCTCGCAACTGAAAAATTTCATTAACGACAATACACCAGTAGTTCCCGGTAATGATGAAGTCGATACTCAGCCAACACTCGGTTTTCAGAGAGTGATCCAACGCGCCATCATGCACGTCCAATCTACTTCTAATGGAAAAAAAGAAGTGACTGGCGCTAATGTCTTAGTTGCTATCTTCGGTGAAAAAGATTCACATGCAGTGTATTTCTTGCAGCAGCAAGGTGTAACCCGATTGGATGTGGTGAACTTTATTAGTCATGGAGTTCGTAAAGATCATGCTGAACAAGTAAAGCCTGCTGATACTACTCAAGAGACAGAAGAATCTCCATCTTCTGGAAAAGAAAGTCCGCTAGACCAGTACACCCAAAATCTCAATGTCTTGGCACGCCAAGGCAAGATCGATCCACTGATTGGTCGCGATGGCGAGGTGGAGCGAGTCATTCAGGTGCTGTGCCGTCGTCGGAAGAACAACCCACTCCTAGTTGGTGAGGCTGGTGTTGGCAAAACGGCTATTGCAGAAGGACTGGCTTGGAGGATTGTGAAGGGTGAAGTTCCTGATATCTTGGCTAACGCCACTGTTTATTCCTTGGATATGGGCGCTTTACTTGCCGGCACTAAATACCGTGGCGACTTTGAGCAGCGCCTCAAGAGCGTTCTGAAGTCCTTAAAAGATCATACGCATGGTGTTTTGTTTATCGATGAGATTCATACCTTAATTGGTGCGGGGGCCGCATCCGGTGGAACTTTGGATGCCAGCAATTTACTGAAGCCTGCTTTGTCTAATGGCCAACTTAAATGTATTGGTGCAACTACTTTTACTGAGTACCGTGGAATTTTTGAAAAAGATGCTGCTTTGTCACGACGCTTCCAGAAGGTCGATGTGGTTGAGCCAACAGTAGATCAGACAGTGCAAATTTTGCGTGGTCTCAAATCTCGCTTTGAAGAACACCATAGCGTGAAGTATGCAGCGGGTGCCTTAGTAGCTGCAGCTGAACTCTCTGCTCGTTATATCAACGACCGTCATTTGCCTGACAAGGCGATCGATGTGATTGATGAAGCAGGTGCTGCACAGCGTATTCTGCCTAAATCCAAGCAGAAGAAGACTATTGGCCGCCCGGAGATCGAAGAAATTGTTGCCAAGATTGCGCGCATACCGCCGCAGTCTGTCACTGTCGATGATCGTAGTAAGTTACAAACTTTGGACCGCGATATTAAGAGCGTAGTGTTTGGTCAGGACCCTGCAATTGAAGCTCTAGCTAGTGCCATTAAGATGACTCGCGCTGGCCTTGGCAAGATTGACCGTCCGATCGGCTCATTCTTATTCTCTGGCCCCACCGGAGTTGGAAAGACTGAGGTTGCTAAACAACTTGCTTACATCTTAGGTATTGAGTTGCTCCGTTTTGATATGTCTGAGTATATGGAGCGCCATGCTGTTAGTCGTTTGATTGGTGCGCCTCCAGGCTACGTTGGATTTGACCAAGGCGGCCTATTGACTGAAGCGGTGAATAAGAAGCCGCACTGTGTACTGTTGCTTGATGAAGTTGAAAAGGCCCATCCAGATATTTTTAATATCCTCTTGCAGGTCATGGATCATGGCACCTTAACGGACAATAACGGTCGCAAGACCGATTTCCGTAACGTCATCATCATCATGACCACCAATGCGGGTGCTGAAGCCATGCAGAAATCGACCATTGGTTTTACCAATGCGCGTGAATCTGGTGATGAAATGGCGGATATCAAGAAATTCTTTACACCAGAGTTCCGCAATCGCTTGGACGCCATCGTATCCTTCAAGGCGCTCGATGAAACTATCATCATGCGAGTCGTCGATAAGTTCTTAATGCAATTGGAAGAGCAGCTACATGAGAAGAAGGTAGATGCTACCTTTAGTGTCGCATTGCGTGCGCATTTGGCTAAGCATGGTTTTGATCCATTGATGGGTGCGCGGCCGATGCAGCGGATCATTCAAGATACTGTTCGTAAGGCGCTTGCCGATGAATTACTCTTTGGTAAGCTAGCGCAGGGCGGACATGTTGACGTTGATGTAGATGCTGATGGCAAAGTACTTTTGGATTTTGGTACACCAGTATTGCCTGGAAAGGCCGCAAAAACTGATGTCGTGCCTGCAGAAGAAATTTAATCAATAACAATACTTAAAAAGGAAGATATGTCACACCACGATAAATTGCTAGATGCTTTTGAGGTTTATAAGGCTGAGCACGAAAAGTTCGAAGGCAAAGGCATTAAAGCATCAGCTACACGCGCTCGCAAAGCTTTACAAGAAATAGCAGGATCTTGTAAAGAGCGCCGCAAGGAAATTACAAGCGAAAAAGAATCTCGCGAAGGTAAGGGTGCTGGTATGTCTCAAGATGCCGCTCGCCACGCACATATTCGAAAGTAAGGACCCCTGAAGGAAGAGAGGCCGCCCTTGGGCGGCTTTTTTTTCTTATTTTGTTTGAGATTTAATCAATCGGTGATAAATTCATTCCATATTAAATAACTACATCATCCGTAGGTAGTTAAACAGCATTTTGCTGTAGCAGATTTTGTTCTAAAGTGTGGCGCAAGAATAAGGAAATTTTTAATAAGATTTAGCGCTGCTCTGTATTTATCTCCATAGGTAGTGATCACTAAAAAGGTCTATATGTCATCTAGCAAGTTAACTCACTATATTGTTGGTGCTATGGTCTTGGGAGTAGCTAGTGGATACTACGTCCATCAACATGGAGCAAGTTCTGGTTTCGCTGCGCAATATGTTGAAAACGTCTCCATGTTGACAGATATCTTTTTGCGTTTGATTAAGATGATCATTGCACCTTTGGTCTTTAGTACCTTGGTAGTTGGTATCTCACGTATGGGTAATGCTTCAACGATTGGTCGAGTCGGACTCAAAACCTTTAGTTGGTTTATTGGCATGTCGATGATTTCCATACTACTTGGTCTATTAATGGTGAATTTATTAGCCCCTGGCGTTGGCATAGACTTGCCCATTCCAGAAGTGACTGCTAGCACCGGGCTTACTAAGGCTAAATTTAATTTGCACGATTTTGTTGTGCATATTTTTCCAAATAGTATCTTTGAAGCACTTGGGACAAATGAAATCTTGCAGATAGTGATATTTTCATTATTTTTTGGGGTAGCAGCCGGTAGTTTTGGGGAGCGCGCCGAGGAGTTCATTCGAAACCTAGACATGCTTTCACACATTATGTTGAAGATCACCACAGCAGTGATGAAGTTTGCTCCTGTAGCAGTATTTGCAGCTGTTTCTTCAATCATTGCTGAGAACGGCCTAGCTATTTTGTGGACCTATGGCAAATTTATGGCAAGCTTTTATGGGTCTATTTTGGTTCTGTGGCTAGTGATTATTTTAATTAGTTCACTAGTACTTAAAAAGGAGGCATTTCGTTTGGTATCGATGTTGCGCCAACCTATCTTGCTAGCATTTACCACTGCAAGTTCTGAGGCTGCTTACCCAATGACCTTAGAACAGGTTGAACGTTTTGGATGTAAAAATAAAATCGCCTCTTTTGTGTTGCCAGTGGGATATTCATTCAATCTAGATGGATCAATGATGTATTGCTCTTTTGCTGCCGTATTCATTGCGCAGGTATATTCCATTGAGATGTCCTTATCGCAGCAGTTGCTCATGTTGCTTGTTTTGATGGTGACATCCAAAGGAATTGCTGGTGTACCACGTGCATCACTGGTAGTGATTGCAGCTACCCTTTCTCAATTTAACTTACCAGAAGCAGGGGTTTTATTAATTATGGGAATCGATCAATTCTTAGATATGGCACGAGCCGCTACTAATGTATTGGGTAATGGCATGGCAACTGCCGTAATATCGAAGTGGGAAGGCGAGTTAGACCGCAAGGAATCTTCGTAAGCCGAAGATTGCTAAGATCGCTTACGGTTCATAAATAATGAATCGCACTCGGATTCAAGGACGCCGCCCAGTAGCTGTGTTTGGCTAAAGTTACTACCCTGGTTAATTTGTTTGGCTGTAAATATGAAGGCATCAATACCAGATTTCTTAATGGCCTCAATAGAGCTGCCATAGACAACGCCACCAATCCCCGTCCAAATTAAAGCGCTCATGCACATTGGGCAAGGTTCCCCGGTCGTATACAAAATCAGGTCAGCCCAATTTTTGTTGCCATATTGGGCAACGTAGTTGTTGATGGTAGAGATCTCACCATGGAGCAGGGGATTCTCAAAAGTTTTATTAACACCTCTAGCGACGATGACTCCACTATTGGCATTGGTGATCACTGCACCAAATGGATACGATTGATTTTGAGCTGCCATAGCGATAGCAGCACGCATGGCTATTTCATGCTGTTTCATTGGAATTGATGAAAGAGTAGTTTTTGCAAGGACGCCGCGAGTAAGGCCTGCTAATCCAATTCCGCATAAACACCATAATGCATTGCGACGATTCATATGCTTAGCCTCTACCAGTGCTGCCGAACCCACCAGCACCACGACTACTTTCAGTGAACTCTTCAACCACCTTAAGCTCTACTTGTTGGACTGGCAATACAACCAATTGGGCCAAGCGCTCCATAGGTTCGAGCTTAAATGCAGTTGATCCACGATTCCAGGTACTCACCATGAGCTGTCCTTGGTAGTCAGAGTCAATTAATCCTACTAAATTACCTAATACGATTCCATGCTTATGGCCAAGACCCGAGCGCGGAAGAATAAACGCGGCATAACGAGGGTCTTCAACATAGATAGCTAAGCCGGTTGGTACCAAGACTGTTTGACCTGGAGCTATTTCAATTGCTTCATCGATACAAGCACGTAAATCTAATCCAGCACTACCTGGTGTGCCATACGTAGGCAATTGATCGCGCATACGTTCATCGAGAATTTTTACCTGAAGGGATTGCATGAAATTTCCTAAAACGGACGGGTTAAATTTTCTTGGCGACAAGTGCAATCAATTGACGGGCTAGCACAAGCTTTTCGGCCTTAGCCAGTTTCTTACTTCCAGCCTCGTCTATGACCAGTAATTGATTGAGATCGCTACCAAAGGTCTCTGGGCCGATGTTGCCGACCACCATTGGAATTCCTTTGCGCTTTCGTTTCTCGCTGGCGTGTGCCTCTAAATCGGTAGATTCAGCAGCAAAACCTACGCAATATGGGTAAGGTTTGCCACCTTTGGTCTTTACCATTTTTGCAACGTCTAAAAGGATATCTGGGTTGGCAATGAATTCAATGCTGGGGACTTCTTTATCTTGGCGCTTGATTTTTTCTTTAGAGGGTTTTGCAATCCCCCAATCAGCTACTGCAGCAACTGCAAAGAAGACGTCGTAATCTGTTGAATGGAGAGTAGCTGCATGCATCTCTTTTGCGCTTCTAACATCGCTGCGAGTAATTTTTCCAGTAGCTTCTAATGGAGTTGTTAGATTACAAGGGCCTGCAATAAGGTGTACGTGGGCGCCTGCTTCAACAGCTGCACGCGCGATAGCAAAACCCATCTTGCCAGAGCTATGGTTGGTGATGCCGCGCACAGGATCGATTGCTTCAAAGGTAGGGCCAGCAGTAATGAGTACTTTTTTGCCAAGCAAGGTTTTCTTCTGAAAGAAGGCGATTATTTGATCAGTGATTTCTTGAGGCTCTAGCATTCTGCCCATCCCTACTTCACCACAAGCTTGAAAACCACTTGCTGGACCAAGCAGAGTAACCCTATCTTCATGAAGGCGTTGCACGCTTCGTTGCGTAGCGGCATGTTCCCACATTTGTTTGTTCATCGCTGGTGCAAGCAAGAGTGGGCAATCTCGTGCAAGGCAGAGTGTGCTCAATAAGTCATCAGCCAAACCTAAAGATAGCTTAGCCATGAGGTCAGCACTAGCAGGTGCAATGACAATAGCTTCGGCAGAGCGAGAGAGCTCAATATGGGCCATATTATTGCTAATGCTGCTATCCCATTGACTAGTGAATACAGGATTGCCGGTGAGTGCCTGCATTGTTACGGGCGTCACAAATTGTGTTGCAGCCTCGGTCATGACTACTTGAATAGAAGCGCCTTCTTGCATTAGCTGACGAGCAAGCTCAGGGGCTTTATAAGCAGCAATGCCACCAGAGATGCCGAGTATGATTTTCTTATTTAAAAGTGATTGCATGGCGCCAGCTTAATGGGATTGGGCGGATTTGCCAAATGACTTACGTAATTCACCCCAAATAATGAGAGCAGCACCAATACAAATAGCGCTATCAGCAATATTAAAGGCTGGCCAATGCCAATTCGCATAGTGCAGATCAATAAAGTCCACGACGGCACCGAACATGATTCGATCTAATACATTCCCTAATGCACCACCCAGAATGAGACTCAGGGCCAGGCAAAGTAGTTTGTCGTTCTGGCTCTTCCGAAGTAGCCAAATAATGTAGATGCAGGCTACGAGACCGAGGATAGTGAAGAACCAACGTTGCCAACCTGAGCCTTGGGCAAGAAAAGAAAATGCTGCTCCTGGATTAAAGAGTAGCAGCCAATTCATAAAAGGAAGTACGTACTCTGGAACTCCCATTTGTAAATTGCTCAGGGCAGACCATTTGCTCAGTTGATCCAAGAGCAAAATGATCATAGCAATTGCAAGATAGCGCAGAAGTGAAAGGCTCATCAAATCAGGTCTTTATGCAAAAAGGCGATGATCACCATCGCCAAAAAGGTTGCTGATGCAGCGGCCACATAATTCAGGGTGGTCGGCATGACTACCAACATCTTTGGTGTGATGCCAGCAACGACCACATTTCTTGTATTGGCTGCCACGAACCAATACCTCTAGACCCTCGCTGCTTAACTCAATATTAGCACTAGAGGTAATCGTGACAAAGCGCAAGTCATCTTCAAGTGAGTGAAGAATTGCAAAGTCAACATCACCCACTTTAATGGTGAGCTCAGCCTGTAGCGATGAGCCAACATTACCAGCCTCGCGTTCAATCTCAATCGCTTTGGTAACTTCTGAACGAATTTCACGAATGCGTTGCCACTTGGCAAGCAATTCAGTGCTGTTAATAATTTCTGGGAAGCTAGAAAACTCTTCCATGAAGATCGAGTCTGCTTTACTAGCTGCACCATGCGGAAAATCTTGCCATGCTTCCTCTGCTGTAAAGGAGAGGAAAGGTGCGAGCCATTTCAAGAGATTGCGAGTGATATGGAATAAGGCATTCTGTGCCGCACGACGGTCGGGTGAATCGGGTGCGCTGGTATAAAGACGATCTTTAAGAATATCCAAATAAAAGCCACCCAAATCTTCTGAGCAAAAAGACAGGATACGAGCTACTGCTGGATGAAACTCATAGGCCTTGTAGTGGGCTTGAACGTCGTCTTGCAATTGATTAGCAAGTGCCACAGCATAACGATCAATCTCAAGCCATTGATCGGCGGGAATAGTATGTTCACTTGGATCAAAATCAGAGAGATTGGCCAATAGGAAGCGTAAGGTATTACGAATGCGGCGATAGCTTTCGGTAACCCGCTTGAGAATCTCATCAGAGATTGTCATCTCGCCAGAGTAGTCAGTTGACGCTACCCAAAGACGAATGATTTCAGCACCGAGCTTATCAGCTACTTCTTGTGGGGCAATAACGTTACCCACCGACTTGCTCATCTTGCGACCTTGACCATCGACAGTAAAACCATGGGTGAGAAGTGCTTTGTAAGGCGGCTTGCCATCGAGCATCGCGCCAGTTAATAAAGAGGAATGGAACCAGCCACGATGTTGATCGGAGCCTTCTAGGTATAAATCAGCAAAACGACCGTCTGGAGTTTGCGCCTCTGCAGTGAGAAGTTCCTTGCTATGAGAGCCCCGAATCACATGCCAATGTGTTGTACCAGAATCAAACCATACATCTAGAGTGTCTCTATTCTTTTCGTATTGAGCAGCTTCATCGCCAAGCAATTCTGCTACTTCCAGATTTTGCCAAGCTTCAATCCCACCTTTTTCTACGCGTTTAGCAACTTCTTCAAGTAGTTCGACAGTGTGCGGATGAGGCTCACCACTTTCCTTGTGAACAAAGAATGCCATTGGGACGCCCCATTGGCGCTGACGTGACAATGTCCAGTCAGGACGGTTAGCAATCATGCTATGCAGGCGTTGTTTGCCCCAAACAGGAAAGAAGTCGGTGTTTTCAATGCCTTTTAAAGCAGCCTCACGCAAGCTGGTTTTGCTATCAGATGGCTTTTTATCCATACTCGCAAACCATTGTGAGGTTGCACGATAGATGATGGGTGATTTATGACGCCAACAGTGCATGTATGAGTGGGTATAGGTTTTATCGTGAAGCAAACTACCAGCCTCACGCATTGCTTCCACAATCTTTGGGTTGGCTTTCCAGATATATTCATTGGCAAAAAGAGGTAGCCAAGATGCATAAACACCATTACCCATTACTGGATTCAGAATATCGTTGTCAGCTAGCTTATTTGCTTTACAGGACTTAAAGTCCTCCTCACCATAAGCGGGTGCTGAGTGAACAATTCCGGTACCAGTATCGAGCGTTACATATTCAGCTGGATAGATTGGCGAAAGACGCTTGTAGCCATCATGCAGTGGAGCAAGAGGATGCCAGAAAGAGATGTTAGCTAATTGCACTCCAGTACAAGTTCCGATCACTTTACCTTCGAGACCATAATCTTGTAGGCAAGTTTCAACTCGATCTTTAGCTAGGATTAATAGCTTTGTGCCGACATCGACTAGGGCATAAGTTAATTCAGGGTGAACATTCATTGCCTGGTTAGCAGGAATAGTCCATGGAGTAGTGGTCCAAATGACAATCTGACCTGGCTTATTTGGTAGTTCGGAAAGTCCGAATGCTTTAGCAAGTTGTGGGCGCTGTGCATCATCAAATGCAAAGCCCACATCAACCGTTGGATCTGTTTTATCTTGGTATTCCACTTCGGCTTCTGCAAGAGCAGAGCCACAATCAAAACACCAGTTCACTGGTTTTAAACCGCGGAAGACATATCCTTTTTCCCAGATCTTGCCCAAAGCACGGATTTCATCCGCCTCATTGCGGTAGCTCATGGTGAGATAAGGGTTATTCCAGTCGCCAAGAACGCCAAGGCGCTCGAAGTCTTTCTTTTGTTTATCTACCTGCACTTGTGCATAGGCACGTGCCTTAGATTGCACTTCAGCAGTGGGTAAATTTTTACCAAACTGCTTCTCGATTTGAATCTCAATGGGCATGCCATGGCAATCCCACCCTGGGACATAAACGGAGTCGAAGCCCATTAACCAACGAGATTTCACAATCATATCTTTCAGAATCTTGTTTACAGCATGGCCAATATGAATATCACCGTTTGCATAAGGAGGGCCATCATGCAAAATAAACTTTGGCTGATGAGCATGCGCAGCACGAATCTTTTCGTAGAGCTTATTTTTTTGCCACTGACTAACCCACTGCGGTTCGCGCTTAGCTAGATCTCCTCGCATTGGAAACGAGGTATCTAAGAGATTGACAGGATAAGAGTTTTCTTTTTCAGACATAAGCTTTTTTCTGGAAATAATTTCTGGCGTGCTTTGCATCAGCTGCAATTGCTTTAGTGAGTGCGTCGAGGTTGTCATACTTTTCCTCGTCACGAATTTTTTCTAAGAGTTCTACGGTAATGATTTTTCCATAAACGTCTTGTTGGTAATCAAAGATATGCGTCTCAAGTAATACGCGCCCTTCATCTTCTACTGTAGGCCTGATGCCTAGGCTGGCTACGGCTGGCAGGGGCTTATCAGTAAGACCCAATACCTGCGCAGAAAATATACCAGTAGTTGCCGGCTTGCGATGATGTAAATGATTAGCCACAGCTAAATTTAAAGTGGGGAAGCCAAGCTTGCGGCCTAATTGTTTGCCATGGATGACATGTCCAGAAATTGCATAAGGTCGACCCAATAGTTTTTCTGCAAGATTCATATCACCATTGGCAAGAGCTGTTCGTAAAGCAGAGCTAGAAATACGTTCACCATCTTCTAATATAGTTTGGATGCTAGAAACTTCAAAACCATATTTTTCACCAGCTGCTTTGAGGCTTGCAAAATTGCCTGCACGTTTTGCACCATAGCAAAAATCATCACCAATCAAAATCCATTTGGCGTTCAGGCGTTTCACAATAATTTCAGAAACAAATTCTTCTGGAGTAAGGCGCGCAAAAGCAGCGTTGAAATGCTCTACAACAACTCGGTCAATTCCAATCTGGGCTAATGCAGCTAGCTTGTCCCGCAAATTGAGAATACGCGGAGGGGCTTGGTCGGGGGAGAAGAATTCTTTTGGATGTGGTTCAAAGGTCATCACGCAGCTATTCAGATTGCGCTCCTTGGCGCCATCAACGAGCTGCTTGAGTAGGGCGCGGTGACCCCTGTGCACGCCATCGAAATTACCGATGCTAAGGGCACAAGCAGGTCTTGCAGAAAACTGGGTCGGGCCACGGAATACGTTCACAAAATCGCTTTCAGGGTAGCCATCAATTATATTGTGGGCATGCTTTCTATCGTTACCTTAATCTCTGGCCGAGGATCTAATTTTGAAGCCATTGTCAAAACTGCTCAAAAAGAGCGGTGGCCTGTCAAATTTTCTGGGCTTATAGCCAATCACAGTAAGGCTAAAGGCCTTGATTTTGCTCGCTTGCAGGGTATTCCAAGCTTCGTTGTAGAGCATAAAGAACATGCCACTCGCGAATCCTTTGATGCTGCTTTGATTGCACAAATTGATGCCCTAGGGGCTGATTTGGTGGTTCTAGCTGGCTTTATGAGAATTCTGACCCCAGGCTTTATTCGCCATTTTGAGGGTCGACTGATCAATATTCACCCAGCTCTTCTGCCTGCATTTCCTGGTTTGCATACCCATGAGCGTGCACTTGAGGCTGGCGTTAAGGAGCATGGGGCCAGCGTGCACTTTGTTACCGAGGGCGTAGATGAGGGCCCAATTATTTGTCAAGCCTCTGTTCCAGTGCTGAATGGCGATGATGCAGAGACCTTGGCGGCTCGTGTTTTGACTGCCGAGCATCAGATTTACCCGCGGGCCGTAAAATGGTTCCTTGATGGACGATTGCGAATAGAAGGTAATCAAGTGAAGTTACAACCCCCAGAGCCGCAATTTTTTAAATTATGAGTGCCGAACGTCCACCCCGTAAATCTGGAAGCAGACTAGCCCCGCACAAAAGTTACGCAGCTAAAAGTAAGGATCCGCAGCGCCGCCCTGAGCGACGCAATGCGAGTGGCAATTTAATTGCCCCTGAAGGACAAAAGAATTTTTCTAATGCCAAAGCGCTACCTCAGCATGCAATTCATTTGGAGAGGCTCTTACCTGAGTTACTCAGTTTTGAGCAGCCTTCTGATCGCGTAGTTAGTCGTTATTTTCGGGCGGAGCCTCAACTCGGAAATCGAGATCGCGCGCTGATTGCAGAGAGTGCTTTTGCTATTTTGCGCCGTAAAAATGAGTTCTCACAATTTGCTTCTAGTGGCGAGGGTTCACAAGCTAGACGCTTAGCCCTATTGGGTTTGCTGTCCGCATTATCAGAGGGCGGACTTGGTTCTGCCAATCGTACAGAAAGTGCTATTGCAGATTTGGCACACGTTCTCAAACCTGGTGAATATGAATGGTTACAGCGTTTTTCTACGGTAGATCCTAGCGCTTTAAATCCTCTAGTGCGTAATAATTTACCCGAGTGGTTATGGGATGCCTTTGGAAAATACCCAGGCGAAGAAACACGTGAAGAGTTAGCTAAAGCATTAATGCATCCAGCACTGCTAGATTTGCGTGCAAACACTATGAAGACCAATCGCGAAGAATTGCTTGTGCAGATGAATGCATTAGGTGGCCGCTATCAAGCAATTCCAACTCCTTATGCGCCAGATGG
>Ga0007791_10000482_pt1 | contig 12764 bp, 9 predicted proteins | sample CryBogmetaGMA05M_FD_60368 | JGI IMG/M metagenome (GOLD analysis project Ga0007791, IMG submission 60368) | Freshwater microbial communities from Crystal Bog, Wisconsin, USA - MA0.5M | ecosystem: Environmental > Aquatic > Freshwater > Lake | place: Crystal Bog, Wisconsin, USA | collected 2009-07-06 | reverse complement strand
CCAACTGTTCTTCAAAGCCTGGGATGAATTGCCCCGACCCCAGGGTCAGATTCGCATCTTCTGCGGCCCCGCCATCAAAGGCGACGCCGTCGACCTTGCCCAGGAAGTCAATGACCAGCTGATCGCCGTCCTTGGCCTTGAGCGACTTGCCGGTCCGGGGCTCATAGGTCCGATTCGACTTGGCCAGATCGTCGAGAGCTTCCTTCACCTCAGCGGCTGTAGGCTCATAAACCGGCTTCTTCAGCGCCAGTTTCGACAAATCTGTCAGGGCAAATTCCGGCATGATTTCCAAGGAAATCTCGTAGGAAAGATCTGCCTTACCGTCGACAACCGCCTGAATGTCACCCTCAGGCTTCAGTTCGGGCTCACTGGCAGGGCGGAGGTTGTTATCCTCGATGACCTTTTGCGTCGTCTCGTTGATGGTCTTTTCCACCAGTTCGGACATCAGGGATTTGCCGAACATTTTGCGGACATGCGCAGGCGGAACCTTACCTGGACGGAACCCCTTGATGTTCAAGGTCGGGGCAATTTCTGCGACCCGTGCTTCATACAGAACGTTCAGGTCGGCCGCCGGAACGGTCACTCCATAAACGCGGCTCAGGCCTTCGCCAGACTTCTCAACAATCTGCATCGACATTCTTATTTCCTCGGACCCAGCGCGACGTCGCGCCGCCAAGCCCGCCTTGGGCGTGAAAATGTAAGCGCCGCCAAGGCTGGCGGCGAGCGGGCGACCTTATGTCATGCGACCCGCATTGGGCCAAGTCCAAAGCGACAAGATAGGCTTAACCCGTCGAATTCTCTCAAATCACTGTTGGCGCATTGAGGCTTTCCACGTAAGGACCAGCCTAAGTGCGGGCGTGGCGGAACTGGTAGACGCACTGGATTTAGGTTCCAGCGCCGCAAGGCGTGGAGGTTCGAGTCCTCTCGCCCGCACCAACCCTTCCGAGGGTCAAGGTCGCCCCAGGCTCGGGGCGTATTCGAAGATCAGGGGTATCAGCGACAGCACCAGCAGCAGTGCCATGCAGATATTGAAAATGCGAAGGCGCTCTGGGCGATCTAGAAAACGTCGCAGTCCAACGCCAAATCCAGCCCAAGCGGCGATACACGGTGCGTTCAGCGCCACGAAGATCAGACTAACGACCAGGACATTGGCACCATAATTCTCCTGGGGCGCATAGGTGGTCACGGCCGTAACCCCCATGATCCAGGCCTTGGGATTGATCCACTGGAAGCCTGCGGCTTGCAGAAAGGTCATAGGTGCCCCTGACGATCCCATCTCTCCCAGACCATTGGACCAAGCGATCTTCCAGGCCAACCAGACCATATAGATCGCCCCGCCAATGGCTAAGATCGGATGCAGGACAGGAAAGCGGCTGAAAACCTGGCCAAGCCCCAGACCCACCGCCAAGACCATGAAGCCAAACCCGAGGGAGACGCCCAGCATGTGGGGCATCGTCGGCCGGAAACCGAAATTGGCCCCGGAAGCCATGAGCATGGTGTTGTTGGGGCCGGGGGTGATGGAGGAAACCAGACAGAATGCTGCCAGGGCGCTCAGCAATTGCGGTGACATGGCGAAACCTTCGAGGACCTAGAGCACATTCCGATGGGTGGTGACCCGTCTTAGGTTCGAGCTATGGTCCAACCTTATGGATATGGGCTCATGTGACCCGTTCGGTCAGGTCTCAAATGCATCTTGCGCCCCTCATTTAATCGGGGCTGCCTAATCGTCTTGCAAAACGGGGCGCGATCCGACGCCGAAGGCTAGCGCTTGGAGCGCACTCGCACCTTGGCTTGCGCCGCTGCGCGCGCTGAAGCCACAGCCGTCACAATCAGGGTCAAGACAGCGCCGACGAGCAGGGTCATTGGGGAGAACTCCGAGCGAGACCAAGACGCTAACATGACATCTTTCGGAAGGCCAAGCCCCTTCTAGTGCGCTGCGTGTAGCTTACGAAGAATTGAAGGGGCCAATGCTGGAAGGTCTTCGGCGGTCAATCCGGGTCCGAAGCTATCGCCGGCCTCTGCATGTATCCAGGCTGCCGCGCAGGCCGCTTCAAAACTTTCCATACCCTGGGCGATCAAACCGGCGATAAACCCTGCCAGAACATCTCCTGAGCCCGCCGTGGCGAGCCAGGGCGAGCCATTGGTGCTGACCGCCGCGCGCCCATCTGGATGGGCAACCACGGTATCAAAGCCCTTAAGCAATACCACAGCGTCGGCCTGGACCGCGGCCCGACGCGCTGCGGTGATGCGTTCAGGCCCCGCTGCAAGCAAACCCGGAAATATTCGTTCGAACTCGCCGGGGTGAGGCGTCAAGACATCGTCCACATCAAGGGCTGAAAATAGCTCTTCTGGGTCGTCCCGAAAGACGGAAATGGCGTCAGCGTCGATCACCAGGGCTGCGCCCGTTCTCGCCAGGGCCAAGGTATTTAGTAGGGTAGACTCTGATACGCCCGCCGCTGGTCCGATCACCACGGCGTCAACATTTGCACAAATCTGCTCCAGGTCGAGCTCAGTCTCGAACGGACGCAGCATGACCGCTTCTAAATGGCCTGCATTGATCGCGAGCGACTCAGGGGGTGAGGCCAGAGTGACAACGCCGGCGCCAATACGAAGGCCCGCCCGTGAGGCTAGACGCGCCGCACCCGTGTTCCACGGCTCCCCGCTGACCACCACCATGCGGCCACGCTCATGCTTATGAGACGTCGCACTTGGCCACGGAAAATGGGAAAGCCAAAGTTCAGGGCCATTTTCGGTCAGCCGTGATGGGCTCGCAGGCAATCCAATGTCGGCGACGACCAGTTCGCCACACCGTGAAACGCCAGGGGTCAGAACATGGGCAATTTTCTTGGCATGGAAGGTGACGGTCAGATCAGCCCAAAAGGCAATGTCACCAAGTGGTTTGCCCGTATCGCCGCCCAGGCCACTGGGAACATCGATCGCCACCAGGGGCCCGCTTCTCAGCTCTGACCCTCGCGCCATGCGCGCGGCTATGCCGTCGAGGGGGCGAGACAACCCCGCACCGAAAAGCGCGTCGACCGTAAGCTCTGCCACAGCCTTGGTTTGCCCCAAGGGGTATGTTGGGCCGAGCCAAAGTGACGCAGCATGCACAGCTGCAGGACTGGATGGTTCGCTATGGGCTTCGACCCAGACTGGCCAGCCACGCTGCAAAAGTATGCGGGCCACCACATAACCATCGCCGCCATTATTACCTGGGCCACAGAGAACAGCTGTGGGTCGAAGGCTGTATCGCTCGCAAATTTCGTCAGCCACCGAAAGGCCCGCCTTGGCCATCAGGTCTTCAACCGACACCCCAGCAACACTCGCCGCGGCGTCAGCCTGCGCCATTTCTCCAACCGTCAGGATAGGGGTGCCGACCATTTTTGAGCTCAGAGCACACCCGTCGAGGCTTCTGGACCTCGGGCGACTAGGGTCAAGGTTTCGCCATCTGTCTCTAGGGTCGAGATTGAAGCGTGGTCAGGACGGAAGACGAGAACTCTTGGATCCTCCGCCAAGTGCGACATCACCGCATTAATCGCAACGTAATGGCTAAAAACTGCGGTACCGCCCCGTGACACCAAGGAGCCCGCGACCGCTTCCCGCCAGACTTCATAGTCTAGGTCCCCCTTGGCATCCTTCCAAAGGCCCTGAAACACCTCACGTAGCCAAGCTGGGCGGTCTTCTGCAGTCAGATTTTTGGGGGTTGGAATTTCACCAACCGAAACATCAATTTCCACATCAATCCCGAGAGCATCGGCCGTCGGTTGGGCGGTTTCCCGGCAGCGGCGAAGGGGCGAACTTACAACCCGCGTGGGCCTTTGATCCGCCGGCAACCCCAACAGATAGTCCCTCGCCGCCTCTGCCTGGGCCTTGCCAACAGCATCTAGACCTGGATCTTCGTCGACCTCGCCCCAGCTTGCGGATGGCTTACCGTGGCGGATTAAATAAAGTCGGGACATGCTGATCTGGCTCAATCTGGAGTGAAGGTGTTCTTGCCGGTTTCCGCAGAAAACGTGACAAGCCCTGGTCGGCCGACGCCTTCCGACGCCTCCAAACCAGCTAAAATTGCCGGGTCTTTTGGTGTCTGGCTCACAAAACGTCGATTTTCCGAGTCCCGGCCGATCACAATGCCCAACATATAACCCTCGCGCCCATGGACGACCGTATACGTCTCAATTTTGGCAGACCCAGATGGCTTTTCGATGACAGTTGGATGAGCGAGCGCATTGATCTCTGACTGCAGGCGTCCAGAGGTGTCACGCTCGAAGGGCTTGTTGGGCTTGACTGTGCTGTAAATTCCCGTGGATTGCTTGGTGAGATACCAGCCATTGGCTGTTACCAAGCCAAATGCGCCGGGCGAGGCGCGCAGCTTTTGCATCATCACCACCACACTATGCATGGCGTAGTTATTTCCTGGCCCTCCGGCATAGGGCAGTCCGCCCGTCACGGTCAGTCCGCGTGGATCATCCAGGGCCAGACCAAGCTCCTGAGCCCCGATCTGCACGGCCGAGGGAAAGCAGGAATAGAGGTCGAAGTGCGCGATCTGATCGAGGGAAATTTCAGCCATCTGCAGGGCATCTGCAGCCGTCAGCCGCATGGCCGGACTTGAATAATAGTTCTGCCGATCCAACGGAAACCACAGATCGTGGGCATCTGAGGCCCCATGGAGGTAGACCATTCGGTCCACTGATACCCCGAGGGCACGTGCCTTCTCCAAACTGGTTATGATTACCCCAGCTGATTGATCCACCTCCATAATTGCATTGAGGTATTTCGGGTATGGAAACCCAACCATGCGGTTTCGCTCGGTCACGGTTACTAAGTCTTCGGGGGTCCGATTGATGGGGAACCATGCTTCTGGATTACCTGCAGCCACTTCGGTGAAGGGGGCAAAAAGTCTACCGAGGTGCGCCTGGTGGTCCGGGATCGACCGCCCTGCCCGCGCCCTCAATGCATTTTCAAACATCGGGTAGGTGTTGATGGGGCGGCCCATGCCATGGCGCGCTTCATAGGCGCTGACACCTGGGCGTCGATCGCCAATGCGATCGGGCGGCGGCAAGTCATCTGCATCATCCCAGTCTTCAAAGCCGATTCCTCGGGACAGCCGTTTGACGCCAGATCCCAGGAACTCTGCTCCAATCACCAGAACAAAGTCGTTCTCGCCCTTGGAAATTCGGTCACAAACTAAATTGATCGCATGCTGGGGGCTGTTGCCGCCCATTTCAGCATAGACGGACCAATGGGGTTTCGCCCCTAACCGCTTGGCCAAGGTTGCAGGGGGGTTCGAAGAATGGGGAATAACCCGAGGGTCCCCCTCTGCGTCGACCGCAAAACCCATGACTGCGAGGCCATCCAGACCGCTGAGCACGCCCAGCGGAAGCCCCGCATCCTGACAGGCGCGATCCGCCGCAATCTTCAGCAGCTCCGTTGGCGACGGCGATCTTCCCGCCTCGCCTCTAAAAGTAAATTGGCCCGCACCGATAAGGACCGGAGTTCTGTCTATCATGCCTGACATCCTCTTCGCGCCTTGTTCGCACGATCCTAAGGGTAGAAAAGCATCGAACAAGACGATTTCAGTCGTGATCAATTCTTGTGCGCGGACTGCCTACATTCTAGACAATGCCTCGTCCTGGGTTCTTTCAACCCAGATCAGAACGCCCCCGCTCTTGTTCCGCTCCCGCTCGACGTGCTCCTAGCCCTTCGCAGCGGGACGACATCGCCCTTGCTCTAGACGTAGAGATCATGAAGAAGATCGAAGCTATCATTAAACCCTTCAAACTCGACGAGGTGAAGGAGGCGCTGCAGGACCTTGGCGTTCAGGGCATGACTGTGATCGAAGCCAAGGGGTATGGGCGGCAAAAAGGCCATACCGAGCTTTATCGCGGTGCTGAGTACGTCATCGACTTCCTGCCGAAAATTAAAATCGAGGTCGTGGTGGCCGATGACCAATTGCAACCCGCCCTAGATGCCATCGTGTCGGCGGCACGAACTGGCCGCATTGGCGATGGCAAGATATTTGTTTCAGAAATCCTCGACGTGCTTCGGATCCGCACGGGCGAGACAGGCGCAACAGCGGTCTAGACCGCCAGCAAGCAGACTATTGAGAAGGGGATAGAACCATGGCCACGGCCACAGACATTCTGAACGAGATCAAAGAAAAAGACGTGAAATACGTCGACGTGCGGTTTACCGACATTCGCGGCAAGATGCAGCATGTCACCTTCGACATCGACCTGGTGGACGAAGATTTCCTCAATGACGGCACCATGTTCGACGGCTCGTCGATCGCCGGGTGGAAGGCCATCAACGAAAGCGACATGAAGCTGCGCCCGGACCTGAGCACAGCCATTATCGATCCCTTCTATCAGCAGACCACGCTGTGCCTGTTCTGCGACGTTGTGAACCCAGATACGGGCACCCCTTACAACCGCGACCCGCGCTCTATCGCCAAGTCCGCGCTGAATTTCGTGAAGTCTTCGGGCATTGGCGACACGGTGTTCTTCGGTCCCGAAGCTGAGTTCTTCATTTTCGACGACGTGAAGTGGTCCACAGCCCCGCACAATACGGGCTATTCCTACGACGCCAGCGAACTGCCGGTGAACACCAACAAGGAATATCCTGAAGGCAATATGGGCCATCGCCCTGGCCCGAAGGGTGGCTATTTCCCAGTGAACCCCGTCGACAGCGGCCAAGACCTGCGCGGCGAAATGCTGGCTGTCATGGGCGAGCTGGGCATGAAGCCTGAAAAGCATCACCATGAAGTGGCTCCGGCTCAGCACGAGCTGGGTCTGAAGTTCGACACCATGATCGTCATGGCCGACCGCCTGCAGCTTTATAAGTACGTCATCCACAATGTGGCCGCGGCTTACGGCAAGACTGCCACCTTCATGGCCAAGCCCATGTTCGCCGACAACGGCTCAGGCATGCACGTTCACCAGTCCATCTGGGGTGACGGCAAGCCCTTGTTCGCCGGTGACAAGTACGCTGGCCTGTCGCAAATGTGCCTCTGGTACATTGGCGGCATCATCAAGCACGCCAAGGCTATCAACGCCTTCTCGAACTCCACCACCAACAGCTACAAGCGCTTGGTGCCTGGCTATGAAGCCCCGGTGAAGCTGGCCTATTCGGCGCGCAACCGTTCGGCCTCGATCCGCATACCGCACACCGACAGCCCCAAGGGCAAGCGTCTGGAAGCTCGCTTCCCAGACCCCATGGGCAACCCCTATCTGACCTTCACCGCCCTTTTGATGGCCGGCATTGACGGCATCATCAATCAGATCGATCCGGGCGGTCCGCAGGACAAGAACCTCTATGATCTGCCGCCCCGCGAGCAGAAGAAGGTTCCGGAAGTCTGCGGCTCTCTGAAGGAAGCCCTAGACAGCCTCGACAAGGACCGCGCCTTCCTCAAGGCAGGTGGTGTCATGGATGACGACTTCATCGACTCCTACATCGAACTGAAGATGGAAGAAGTCATGCGTCTGGCCCTGCACCCGCACCCCGTCGAATTCGACATGTATTACAAGTGCTAGTCTGACTTATCTGGACCACTTGAAAGGGCCGCAGCTCGCGCTGCGGCCCTTTTTCTATGCACAAGATGATTCGAGAGGGCGCTCCGAATCTCGGTTATGGTGCCCACATGTCTAAGGCTCCTCCCCAAGCATCCCTTTTCGATACCGCTGATACCGCGCCAGCGCCTCTAGCGGCCCAGAGCTCAGGTATGGAGGCTTCCTCCACTGGACAGGCGGGCTATTCGGCAAAAGATATTGAGGTCCTTGAGGGGCTGGAGCCGGTTCGCAAACGCCCTGGCATGTATATCGGTGGCACCGACGAACGGGCCCTGCACCACCTGTTCGCAGAAGTCCTCGACAATGCCATGGACGAAGCCGTAGCGGGCCACGCCAAACTCATTGAAGTGATCCTGGCGGCGGATGGATCCCTTTGCGTTAAGGATGATGGCCGCGGCATTCCGGTCGATCCTCACCCCAAGCACCCCGGCAAGTCCGCCCTCGAAGTCATCATGACCGTGCTCCATTCTGGAGGTAAGTTCTCTGGAAAGGCCTATGAAACATCCGGCGGATTGCACGGCGTGGGCGTCTCGGTCGTCAATGCCCTGTCAGAACGGGTCGAAGTCACAGCCTTCAAAGACGGGTTCGAATGGCGTCAGGCCTTTACGCGGGGCAAGCCCATTGGCGGTATTGAAAAACTAGGCCCCACCCGCAAGCACGGGACCTGGATTCGCTTCTCACCTGATCCTCTTATCTTTGGCGAGGGCACCACCTTCAAACCAGCCAGGCTCTATCGCATGGCGAGGTCAAAGGCCTATCTCTTTGGCGGGGTCGAGATCCGGTGGTCTTGCGACCCCTCCCGCATTCACGACCAGACCCTAGCCGAAGCAACCTTCCGCTTCCCGAATGGCTTGGCTGACTTTCTAGGTGAACGGGTGAAAGGGCTCGAGACGGTCACCCCAGAGCCTTTTGTCGGGCGATACGAGCGTAAGGGTGAGGCTGGCAAGGTTGAATGGGCCATTGCCTGGACCCCAGCAGGGTTTGGCGAAGCTGACAGCTTTATGCAGTCCTACTGCAACACCGTTCCGACGCCCGAAGGCGGAACACACGAATCCGGATTGAGAGCGGCCCTAACTCGAGGCCTAAAGGCCTATGCGGAACTCAGCGGGGAAAAGCGCGGCGGCCTAATCACCGCCGATGACGTCCTGGCCCAAGCCGGAGCCCTGGTCAGCGTCTTTGTGGCCAATCCAGAATTTCAGGGCCAGACCAAGGAGCGCCTGTCTTCGAGTGACGCTCAGCGCCTTGTGGAAAATGCCCTTCGCGACCCCTTCGACCATTGGCTGACGGCTCAGCCCAAGGCCGCTACGGCCCTCTTGGAATTTGTCATAGAGCGGGCCGAAGAACGGCTGAAACGGCGGCGGGACAAAGAAGTTTCCCGGGCCTCTGCTACCCGCAAGCTTCGCCTGCCCGGCAAGCTTGCTGACTGTTCAGGCCAAGCCATGGATGGCACGGAAATTTTTCTGGTCGAGGGCGACAGCGCCGGCGGCTCAGCCAAGCAAGCGCGGGACCGTCGCAGTCAGGCGATCCTGCCCCTGCGCGGCAAGATCCTGAACGTCGCCTCGGCCACCCTCGACAAGATGGGTCAGAATAAGGAGCTCAGCGATCTGATGCTGGCCCTAGGTGTGCAGCCCGGCGCCAAATTCAAAGAAGAAGACCTTCGCTATGAGCGCGTGGTGATCATGACGGACGCCGACGTCGACGGTGCCCACATTGCCAGCCTTTTGATCACCTTCTTTTATCGCACCATGCCAGGCCTGATCCGGGCGGGTCGTCTGTTTCTGGCCCTGCCACCGCTCTACCGCCTCAGTCACAACGGCAAGGTGATTTACGCCCGGGACGACGCCCACAAGGAAGAGCTGCTCAGCACCGAATTCAAGGGCAAGAAGCCAGATATCGGGCGGTTCAAGGGCCTGGGCGAAATGATGCCAGCCCAACTTAAAGAAACCACCATGGACCCATCGAAACGGACCCTGGCGCGAGTCACCCTGCCCCGCTCCGAAGAGGCGGTCGAGGATCTGGTAGAATCTTTGATGGGGCGGAAGCCTGAACTTCGGTTCCGCTTCATCCAGGACAATGCGGAATTTGCGACAGCAGACCTGGACGTTTAAGACTTGGACCGTCAGCTAAGGGAACGCGTTGACTTAGCCGTCCCAGTGCCTATCCTTGGGATGCGCGACGATCGCCGTCTGCGCCGCCGCGGCAGGCTGGCCCAAGTTTCGGGTTCCCTCCGCTAAAATAGCAACTGATGACCGAATTTTCTGAACTGGGCCTATCGCCCGCCACGCTCCAAGCGGTGGCCGACACCGGCTACACAACGGCCACTCCCATCCAGGCCGAGGCCATTCCCGTGGCCCTCGCAGGCCGAGATGTTCTTGGGATCGCGCAAACAGGCACGGGTAAAACCGCTGCTTTCACCCTGCCCATGATCGACCGCCTTGCCGCTGGGCGATCCAAGGCACGCATGCCCCGCGCCCTGGTGATCGCACCAACGCGGGAATTGGCAGACCAAGTCTCCCTATCCTTCGAGAAGTATGCCAAGGGACAGAGGACCAAGCTGTCGTGGGCCCTCTTAATTGGTGGGGTTTCTTTCAGTGATCAGGAACTCAAGCTCGACCGAGGGGTCGACGTCTTGATCGCAACACCCGGTCGACTTTTGGACCATTTCGAGCGCGGCAAATTGCTGATGACCGGGGTTCAAATCATGGTGGTCGATGAAGCCGACCGCATGCTCGACATGGGTTTCATCCCTGACATTGAGCGTATCTTCAAACTGACACCGGCCAAGAAGCAGACCCTGTTCTTCTCGGCGACCATGCCGCCGGAAATCACGCGCCTGACGAAGCAGTTCCTGAACGACCCGGTTAGGATCGAGGCGACGCGGCCAGCCACCACGGCTGATACCATCTCACAATACGTGGTTCGGCTCCCGACGGCCGATCCCAAGGCCAAGCGTACAGCCTTGCGTATGCTGATCGGTGCGGATGATGTGCGCAACGGTATCGTGTTCTGTAACCGAAAATCCGAAGTCGATATTGTGGCCAAGTCCCTGAGAACCCATGGGTTTGACGCTGCTGCAATTCACGGTGATCTGGATCAGCAGACTCGTATGAAAACCCTTGAGGCCTTCCGGAAGGGTGAACTTAAGCTGCTTTGTGCGTCCGACGTTGCTGCCCGGGGCTTGGACGTTCCAGACGTCAGCCACGTTTTCAATTATGACGTGCCACACCATGCCGACGATTATGTCCACCGTATCGGTCGTACCGGCCGCGCCGGCCGCAGCGGCAAGGCCTATATGATCGTCACCCCAGCCGACGCCAAGAATATCGACAAGGTCTTGAAGCTGATTGGTAAGGATCCCGAGGAAATCACCCTCGAAGGTGTCGACTTCGCAGCCATCAAGGATATTCGTCGCGACGACAGTAAAGGACCTCGGGGCCGCAATGATCGTGACCGAAAGCCCCGTGGCGAGCCTAGATCTTCAAAGCCGACAGCCGCCATTGAGGCGACAAACCAAGCGCCAGAAGCTCCAGCTGAAATGCCCGCTCCACGTCGTGAGGAGGGACGCCGACGGCCCGCACCTAAAGCCAATCTAGACAGCGGCCAGTCTGCTGGGCTTGTGGAAAAGGCTTCCGAAATCCAGAGCCCACGTGGTGTTCGCGGGCGTCGCCCCGAGGCTGACGATGAGGCATCTGTGATCGGATTTGGCGCTGACCTACCTGCTTTTCTTGCCCGTCCGGCTATAAGATCCGTAAAGAAGTAAAGCGACTTTTCTAGGTTTTCGAAGAACCGACCTGCGCACCAGAATACCGTTACCGCCCTCCATTTTAACCCCTCGTTCGGGCCTTACCGCTAAAATGCAGGGGTAATGTGTAAAGTCGCCTTCAGCTGCGTCTGCGGGCTCCTGGAAACGATGCGATCATGGCCACTGATATTGAAACAAAACTGCGGGCCCCTGATGCTTACGCCTTGGCGCGTAAGACTCTGGAGATCATGGAGAGAAATAACGTCTGGCCGACCCCTCAGAATTTCGAGTTATGGGCTCACTTCGTTTGTGATCCCACAGGTCAGCTAGCAAAAGAAATCGGCCGTATCCTGTCACAAGGCGGCATATTCACAGACGGAGCCTGTGATGAGCTCGCAGCTGCACACCTAGGACCGGGAAAACTTACAGAACAGATTCGGGACACCGGTGATGCGCTGACCAAGGAATTGCAGTCGGTCTCCCAAGCGATCAAGTCAGCGCAAAAGTCCAGTGAAGCCTATGGAATTACACTGGAATACGCCACTAAGTCGCTTGACGATGACCAAACCGACCTTCGAGAGACCGTTGAAAATCTCTCCGCAGCGACCCGGCGCATCCAAGAAGAAAATAAAATTCTCGAGGCAAGACTTTCCGACTCAACATCAGAGGTCACTCGATTGCGGGTGCATCTTGAACAAGTAAGACGGGACGCCACGACGGATGGGCTTACAAATCTCGCCAACCGCAAAGCCTTTGATGGCGAGTTAAAGCGTTTGTACGCAGCGTCAAGGGCAGATGGCCAAACCCTAACGCTTGCGCTTCTCGACATTGATCACTTCAAAACCTTCAATGACACATGGGGTCACCAAACAGGTGATCAGGTGCTGCGTTTTGTGGCCGGTGTCATCGGGAACTCAGGGACCGAGCCGCGCATGGCCGCGCGCTATGGCGGGGAAGAGTTTGCATTGCTGTTCCCGGGGGAAAGTTCAGCGCAAGCCTTTGAGGTGCTCGAACAGATACGGATTGAGGTCGCATCGCGGATCCTCAAAAGGCGCTCGACTAACGAAGATCTTGGCGCGATTACCCTGTCAGCCGGGGTCGCAGAGCTTGCTAAAGGCGAGTCGGCACACGAGCTTTTGGAACGAGCCGACGCCGCGCTCTATGTCTCTAAGAAGAGCGGGCGTAACCAAGTCACTCAAGCTGAAATCGCCGAATAGGCCGTCTCAATTGGCCTTTTTGATTGGAAATCGCTCGCAGACAGGGGCGATATTTCAAAAAGGGCCAATAACATCGGTCAGAAGCTGGGGTCCGGTTTTGCAGAGGTTGTCTAGATGGCCCAGGCGACAAAACCCCGGCGGATTTGGCTATAGACTGACCCTGCGTCGGGTCCAATATGCCTGTCGCAAAGCGATCTCGGGAGGACGCCATGGCCTACAACAAGATTAAGACCTCGATTGCCG
>Ga0007791_10000479_pt1 | contig 12796 bp, 11 predicted proteins | sample CryBogmetaGMA05M_FD_60368 | JGI IMG/M metagenome (GOLD analysis project Ga0007791, IMG submission 60368) | Freshwater microbial communities from Crystal Bog, Wisconsin, USA - MA0.5M | ecosystem: Environmental > Aquatic > Freshwater > Lake | place: Crystal Bog, Wisconsin, USA | collected 2009-07-06 | reverse complement strand
GTATTCGCCGGTCTGGTGGCCCAGGGCGTGGGCATCTGGATGGGGTTCCAGTCCTTCATCAACATGGGTGTCAACCTGGGCGCCCTTCCGACCAAGGGCTTGACGCTGCCACTGATGAGTTACGGTGGTTCCGCCATTCTGATCAATCTGGTGGCGCTGGCCGTGGTTCTTCGCATTGACTATGAAAACCGCAGCCTGATGCACGGGGGCCGTCTGTGAAGGCCCGCTGCGCGCTGATTATGGCCGGCGGTACGGGTGGCCACATTTTCCCGGGGCTCGCGGTGGCCGAAGCCTTGCGGTTCAAGGGCTGGCGGGTGCACTGGCTTGGCGCCCCAGGGAGCATGGAAAGCCGGCTTGTGCCGCAGCGTGGATTTGCGCTGGAAACGGTGGACTTTTCCGGGGTCCGTGGCAAGGGCCTGCGCACGCTATTCCTGTTGCCACTGCGGCTGTTGCGGGCCCTCTGGCAGAGTCTGCAGGTGCTGCGCCGCGTGCGGCCCGATGTGGTGGTGGGCCTCGGGGGGTACATCACGTTTCCGGCAGGAATGGTGGCCGCGCTCCTGGGAAAGCCTTTGGTGTTGCACGAACAAAACTCGGTCGCAGGCCTGGCCAATCGCATACTGGCCCGGGTGGCAGTCCGGGTGTTTACTGCATTTCCTGGCGTCCTGGCCCGAGGACAGTGGGTGGGTAATCCTTTGCGCTCGGAGTTTTTGAACCAGCCCGGACCGGAACAGCGGTTCGCCGGACGCAGCGGTCCTTTGCGGCTTCTGGTGCTGGGAGGCAGCCTGGGCGCGCGGGCGCTCAACACGGCGGTGCCCCAAGCCCTGGCGCTGGTTCCGCAAGCGGCCCGCCCGGTGGTGACGCACCAAAGCGGTGAGAAGCAGATCCTGGAACTCCGTGCCAACTACGCCAGCGCCGGGGTTCAGGCGACCCTCACGCCCTTTATTGACAACACGGCGCAGGCGATTGCCGATGCGGATCTGGTGGTGTGCCGCGCCGGCGCCAGCACTGTGTCTGAAATCGCGGCTATCGGCGCTGCAGCGTTGTTCGTACCTTTCCCCTTTGCGGTGGACGACCACCAGACGCGCAACGCCCGTTTCCTGGTGGATCCCGGTGCTGGCTGGTTGGTGCCGCAAGCTGCATTGACACCCCAGGCGTTGGCCCGACTGCTGCAGACCACCGATCGGGCGGCATTGCAGGCGATCGCCGCCAAAGCCAAAGCCCTGGAAAAAACCGCCGCCACCGATGCTGTGGTGGCTGCGTGTGAGGAGGTGGCCGCATGAAACACGCCATTGAACGCATTCACTTTGTCGGCATTGGCGGTTCGGGCATGTCCGGCATCGCGGAGGTGCTCAGCAACCTGGGCTACACCATCTCCGGCTCGGACCTGTCGGACAGTGCCACCCTGCGGCGCCTGGCCACGCTGGGTATCCGGACACAGGTGGGGCACAGTGCCGACAACGTCAGCGGTGCAGATGCAGTGGTGACATCTACTGCGGTGCAGGCGGACAATCCGGAAGTCCTGCGGGCGCGGGAAATGCGCATTCCTGTGGTGCCGCGGGCACTGATGCTGGCCGAGCTGATGCGGCTCAAAAAGGGTATCGCCATCGCCGGCACCCACGGCAAGACCACCACCACCAGCCTGGTGGCCAGTGTCCTGGCTGAGGCCGGGTTGGATCCGACCTTCGTGATTGGTGGCCGGCTCAACAGCGCAGGTGCCAACGCCCGGCTGGGGCAGGGTGACTACATCGTCGTAGAAGCGGATGAGTCGGACGCATCGTTTCTGAACCTGTTGCCCGTCATGGCCGTGGTGACCAATATCGACGCCGACCACATGGAGACCTATGGCCATGATTTTGGTCGCCTGAAAAAGGCATTCGTTGAATTCTTGCACCGCATGCCGTTTTATGGAACGGCCATTTTGTGCACGGACGATGCGGCCGTGCGGGAGATCGCGGACCAGGTCACCTGCCCGATCACCAGTTACGGAACCCACGAGACAGCCCAGGTACGGGCGATCCATATTCGCGCCGTCGGCGGCCAGATGCATTTCACCGTGCAGCGCCGCAATGGGGTGGTGTTGCCCGACCTCTCGGTCGTGCTCAATCTGCCGGGCCTGCACAACGTGCTGAATGCCCTGGCCACTATCGCCGTTGCCGTAGAGCTCAATGTGTCCGATGCCGCAGTGCTCAAGGCGCTGGCAGAGTTCAAGGGTGTCGGTCGGCGGTTCCAGCGCTATGGCGACCTGCCGCTGCCGCAGGGTGGAACGGTGACGCTCATTGACGACTACGGCCACCATCCAGTGGAGATGGCCGCCACACTCGCCGCAGCGCGGGGCGCCTTTCCGGAGCGTCGGCTGGTGCTTGCATTCCAACCGCACCGGTTTACCCGCACCCGTGATTGCTTTGACGACTTTGTGCGTGTCATTGGAACAGTGGATTCGGTGCTGCTGGCCGAGGTATACGCCGCAGGGGAGGCGCCGATTGTGGCCGCCGATGGCCGGGCGCTGGCGCGGGCGCTGCGCATTGCCGGCCAGGTCGAGCCCATCTTCGTGGCAGACATCGCCGCCATGGCACAGGCCGCAGTGAGCAATGCGCGCGATGGTGATGTGTTGTTGTGCATGGGCGCCGGCTCCATCGGCACTGTGCCCGGAAAAATCGACCAGATGCTGCGCAACCGAGCGCAACCCGTACGAGGAGGACAGGGCACATGAGTCTTTCTTCAAGCCCTTTCGGTAAAGTGGCCGTGCTCATGGGCGGGGCGTCGGCGGAGCGTGAGGTCTCGCTGCTGTCAGGCACCGGTGTCCTCCATGCCTTGCGGCAAAGGGGCGTGGACGCCCATGCATTTGATCCCGCCGAGCGCGACCTCGGCGATCTGCGCCGCGAGGGGTACTCGCGCTGCTTCATTGCCTTGCATGGACGTTTCGGTGAGGACGGCACCGTCCAGGGCGCACTCGAAATCCTCGGCATTCCCTACACCGGCTCGGGAGTGATGGCATCGGCGATCGCCATCGACAAGGTCATGACCAAGCGGATCTGGCGCTTCGAGGGATTGCCGACGCCGCCCTGGCGCCAGGTTGGCAGCGCCGCCCAGACCCGCGCCGCATTCGCGGAACTCGGTGCGCCGATGATCATCAAGCCCGCGCGCGAGGGCTCCTCCATCGGCTTTACCAAGGTCGTCGCGGCCAGCGAGTGCGACGCCGCCTATGGGCTGGCAGCCCGACACGACCCCCAGGTGCTGTGTGAGGCGTTCATCGCCGGTGACGAGGTCACTTGCCCTGTGCTTGGGCCCAACGACCAACCCCGCGCACTGCCGGTGATTCGGATCGTGGCCCCGGATGGCAATTACGACTACACCAACAAGTATTTCACCAATGCCACCCGCTACTGGGTGCCCGCCGGCCTGCCCGCTGGCGAAGAGGAGGCTATTGCGAATCTGGCATGCCAGGCCTACCAGGTGTTGGGATGCCGGGGATGGGCGCGGGCCGACCTGATGATTGATGCCAACACCCGCAAGCCCTATCTGTTGGAGCTGAACACCTCACCGGGCATGACCGGGCACTCGCTGGTACCGATGTCGGCCAAAGCGGTTGGGATGGACTACGAAGACCTCTGCCTGCAATTGCTCGCTAGCGCGGCGCTGGACACTGGAAGGGGGGCTGCATGAACCCGACCGCCACGCCGCCCTGGGATGTGAGGCTCATGAACCTGGGCTTCCTGGCGCTGTTGCTGGTGTTCGGCGCGCTGGTGGCCCTGGCGCTGGCCCGGGCCATCTCCCGGCACAGCGCGTTCGATATCCAGCGCATTGCGGTCTACGGCGGCACGCAACACAACAACAGCCTGACCCTGCGGGCCAATGTCGCACCCAAGGTCGCCGGCACCCTGTTCACCGTGGATCTGGCGCGGGTGCGCAGTGCATTTGAGGCAGTGCCCTGGGTGCGCAAGGCCACAGTGCACCGCGACTTTCCCAACCGACTGCGGGTCGATTTGCAGGAACACCAGCCGGTGGCACTGTGGGGTGGCGATGGCGACCTCCGCCTGATCAACAGTTTTGGCGAGGTGTTTGAAGCCAATGTGGAGGAAGTCGATCAGGACAGCCTGCCCATTCTTGCCGGCCCGGATGGACAGGGTGCAGAGGTCCTGGCCATGTACCAGGCCCTCGAACCCTGGTTCAGCCAGGCCGCACTTCCCATCGAAGAGCTGGAGCTTTCTGCACGCGGCAGCTGGAGCGTGCGACTGGCCTCGGGCGCGAACATCGAAATGGGGCGCGGAACCACCGAGGAGGTGTCCGCCCGTGCGCGGCGCTTCCTGAAAACACTCACGCAAGTGGTGAGCCGCTACGGACGCAATGCCGCCTCGGTGGAAGGCGCGGACCTGCGCCACGAAGGCGGGTACGCCATCCGTCTGCGCGGCGTGACAACGACACCGGCGACGGCAGCCAAAAATTAATGGAAAAACTTATCAGGTGAACGCATGGCAAAAGAATACAAAGACCTCGTCGTAGGGCTGGACATTGGAACTGCCAAAGTCATGGTGGTGGTGGCTGAAGTCATGCCTGGCGGGGAACTGAAACTGGCGGGTCTGGGTATTGCACCGAGCAACGGACTCAAGCGCGGCGTGGTGGTCAACATTGATGCCACCGTTCAAAGCATCCAGCAGGCGCTCAAGGAAGCCGAGTTGATGGCGGACTGCAAGATCACCCGCGTCTACACCGGCATCACTGGCAGCCATATCCGCGGCATCAACTCCAGCGGCATGGTGGCGATCAAGGACCGCGAGGTGACTGCTGCCGACGTGGCGCGGGTGGTGGAAACTGCCAAGGCCATCAATATCTCGACCGACCAGCGCCTGCTGCTCGTCGAGCCGCAGGAGTTCATCATCGATGGCCAGGACGTGCGCGAACCCATTGGCATGAGCGGCATCCGCCTCGAAGCCAAGGTCCACATCGTGACTGGCGCACAGACGGCCGCCGAGAACATCATCAAGTGCGTGCGCCGATGCGGACTTGAAGTGGAGCAGCTGATGCTCAATCCACTCGCCAGCAGCCTGTCGGTACTGACCGAAGACGAGCGCGAACTCGGCGTGGCGCTGGTAGATATCGGTGCCGGAACGACGGATGTTGCGATCTTCACCAACGGCGCAATCCGCCACACAGCGGTCATTCCGATTGCCGGTGATCTGATCACCAGTGACATTGCCATGGCCCTGCGCACGCCGACCAAGGACGCCGAGGACATCAAGGTCGACAGTGGCCACGCCAAGCAATTGCTGGTGGATCCGGAAACCCAGGTGGAGGTGCCGGGACTGGGCGACCGCGGTCCGCGCATGCTCAGCCGCCAGGCACTGGCCGGAGTGATTGAGCCGCGGATCGAAGAAATTTTCTCCCTGGTCAACCAGGTGATGCGCGACTCCGGGTACGAAGAGGTGCTCTCCAGCGGCATTGTGCTCACCGGTGGCAGTTGCATCATGCCGGGCATGGTAGAGCTCGGCGAGGACATCTTCCTCAAGCCGGTGCGCCGTGGCATTCCCAAGTACTCCGGCGTGCTGGCCGACATGGTGGCCCAGCCACGCGCCGCCACCGTCATGGGCCTGCTCGAAGAGGCCCGGCTGGCCCGGCTGCGTGGTTACAAGGTCGCGCAGAAGGCGGGCTCTATGAAGACCGCATTCGGTTCTATCAAGGACTGGTTTGTGGGGAATTTCTGACCATGCATTCCAAGATCTGGCTGGCAAGGGGCAGTCCGCACTGGCGCGGGCATTGGGTGGATCCGCCTTCATGAGCACACAGCCCACACCCCACCGAACAACCACACCGTTTTATTGATATTCAGGAGTAGCACATGACCATCGAAATGATTGAAGAAGAAGGTTTCAACCTGGGCACGCAGATCAAGGTGATCGGCGTTGGCGGAGGCGGCGGCAACGCCGTCGAGCACATGATCAAGACCGCCGTCGGCGGCGTTGAATTCATCTGCGCCAACACCGATGCCCAGGCTCTGGGACGCAGCTCGGCCCACAAGGTGATCCAGCTCGGCGGAACCGGTCTGGGTGCGGGAAGCAAGCCCGACAAAGGCCGCGAGGCGGCAGAGCAGGCAGAAGCGGAAATCCGCGACGCCATCCAGGGCGCGCACATGCTCTTCATCACCGCGGGCATGGGCGGCGGCACCGGAACCGGCGCTGCGCCGGTGATCGCGCGCGTGGCGAAGGACATGGGCATCCTGACGGTGGGCGTGGTCACCAAGCCGTTCGAGTTCGAGGGCGGACGCCGCATGGGCAATGCCGATGCCGGCCTGTCTGAACTCGAAGCCAATGTGGATTCGCTGATCGTGGTCCTCAACGAAAAGTTGCTCGAAGTGCTCGGTGACGATATCAGCCAGGAAGAGGCGTTTTCCCATGCCAATGACGTGCTGAAGAATGCCGTTGGGGGCATTGCCGAGATCATCAACGTGCCCGGCGAAATCAATGCCGACTTTGAAGACGTCCGCACCGTGATGGGGGAGCCGGGCAAGGCCATGATGGGGACGGCTGTGGCCAGCGGCCCGGACCGCGCCCGCATCGCCTCCGAGCAGGCCGTGGCCTGCCCGCTGCTCGAAGGCATCGACCTCTCGGGCGCCAAGGGCGTGCTGGTGCTCATCTCCGCCACCAAGGGCTCCCTGAAGCTCAAGGAGTCCAAGCTGGCGATGGAAACCATTCGTGCCTATGCCTCGCCCGACGCGCATGTGATTTACGGAACCGCGAATGACGACAGCCTGGGCGACAACATCCGCGTGACCGTGGTCGCAACCGGCCTGAGCCGCCAGGGCGCGCGCCGCACGGCACCACCGCTGGTGGTTCACCAGAGCACCCTGCGCACCGGTACCGACAATGTCCCGTTTCATGTGCCCTCGCTCAACGCGATGGCATCGGGCGCGGGCAGCGGTGCGCTGGCGCAGGGCCCGGCCATGGGCCAGCCGGACTACAACAGCATGGCGACCCCCAGCGTCTGGCGCACCAACCGCACCAGTGCCGCTGCGCGGGTCGACGCCTTGTCCAGCGGTGGCATGGACGATTACGAGATTCCTGCATTCCTGCGCAAACAGGCAGACTGAGGGGCCGCACCGCTGCGCGCCAGGGTGCAGGGATAAAATCGCATGGTGTTGCAGCAACGAACCCTCAAATCCCTGACCCGCGCTGTTGGTGTGGGCCTGCACAGCGGGCAGCGGGTTGAAATCACGCTGCGCCCGGCGGCTGCGGACACCGGCATCGTGTTTCGGCGCATCGATTTGCCGGAGCCGGTGGACATTCCGGTGTCTGCGCTGGCGGTGACCGATACCCGGCTGGCATCCACCCTGTCCAAGGGCAGTGCCCGGGTGCTGACCGTGGAGCACCTGATGTCGGCCTGCGCCGGCCTGGGCATTGACAACCTGTATGTGGATGTGACGGCCGAGGAGATCCCCATTCTGGACGGCTCTGCGGCATCGTTTGTGTTTCTGCTGCAAAGCGCCGGCATCGCCCTGCAGAACGCGCCCCGGCGCTTTATCCGCCTCACCGGTGCGGTCGAGGTGCGCGAGGGCAGTGGCGCCAATGAAAAATGGGCGCGGCTGGAGCCCTACCACGGTTACAAGCTAAGCTTTGAGATCGACTTCCGCCACCCGGCCGTGGATTCCACCGGGCAGCACGTGGAATTCGACCTGGGCAGCGGCTCCTACTCCCGCGACATTGCCCGCGCCCGGACTTTTGGCTTTACCAAGGATGTCGAAATGATGCGGGCCAATGGCTTGGCGCTGGGCGGTGGCTTGGACAATGCCATTGTGATGGACGACTACAAGGTACTCAACGCCGATGGACTGCGCTACGACGACGAATTCGTCAAGCACAAGATACTCGACGCCATGGGGGATCTGTACCTGATCGGCAAGCCCCTGTTGGCCAGCTACAGCGCGTTCCGCTCCGGGCATGCGCTCAACAACCTGCTGTTGCGCGAACTGCTGTTGCAGCCGCAGCATTGGGATACCGTCACGTTTGAAGATGTCCGCCAGGCTCCAGCCGGGTTCGGCCAGCCTGCAAGCGCCTGGTAGCCGGTGTTCTCGCGCTACCTTTTGTTGCCGCCAGCGCCTGGCGCATACTAGGGAAAACCCTTATAGTTGGTGCCATGCCAAGCGCCAAGTTCCTACAGCAAGAGTCTCCGGGCAGCGAGGCGGGCGTCAAGGCCAGGCATGGCCCGGTCTCGGTGCCCATACGCGCACTCAGCGCCAGCCACCGGCCGCAGATTGTGGCCCACCTGCTCTCGCTCAGTGACCAGGACCGCTACCTGCGCTTTGGTTATCTGGCACATGACGTGCAAATTGAGAAATACGTGGCCGGGATCGACTTCGGGCGCGATGACGTGTTTGGCATCTACAACCGCCGCCTGGTGTTGCTGGCAGTGGCGCACCTGGCGCGGGCGCAGGCGCAGGAACACGGGTACGAGGCCTGTGCGGAGTTTGGTGTTTCGGTGCTGCCAGAGGCCCGCGGGCGCGGCTACGGCGCCAGCCTGTTCAAGCGCGCTGCCACCCATGCCATGAATGAGGGCATCCGGATGATGTTCATCCATGCCCTCAGCGAAAACGGCGCCATGCTCAGCATTGCCCGCGCGGCAGGGGCCACGGTGGTGCGCGACGGTGCCGAGTCCGATGCCTATCTGGCCCTGGACCGGGCCACCCTGGATTCCAGGATGGGAGAAGCCTTGGAAGAGCAGTTGGCCCGTACTGACTACCACCTGAAGGTGCAGGCCCGGCAGTTCTGGCACTTTCTGGAGCACTTGCAGGAAGCCAGGCGCGGCAGCATCGAGGCCGATTCGCCGCCATTGACCTAGGCGGCATTGCACGGCGCCGCAAATCCGCTATCCTTCCGACACCTCCACAAAGGCCCATGGCCCGTCCCGTCTGTGTCCGACCCGCACCCATCGCGCTACTCCGAAAGGGAGGACAAGCGCACGTTCCTGCAGAAACTTGCTGAATTCATCCACCCCGGCCCCGACTCTGCGGCAGAACTGATCGAAACACTGGCCGAGGCGCAGGAAAACAACATCATCGGGGCCGAATCCCGCCTGATGCTTGAGGGGGTGATCCGCATGGCCGACATGACCGCAGGCGAGGTGATGGTGTCGACCACCCGCATGGACCTGCTGGACATTCACTCCCCCATGGACGCTTTGATGCACCAGGTGATTGACACCGCACACTCACGCTTCCCGGTGTTCGAGGGCGAGCGCGAAAATATTATTGGCATCCTGCTGGCCAAGGACCTGCTCAAGCTGCAGCGGGCACCGGAGCTCAATATCCGCGCTTTGTTGCGCCCGGTGGTGTTCGTGCCCGAATCCAAGGGCCTGAACGACCTGCTGCGCGATTTCCGGGGCAACCGTAACCATCTGGCGATCGTGATTGACGAATTCGGCCGTGTGGCCGGCCTCATCACGATCGAAGATGTGTTGGAGCAGATCGTCGGGGAAATTGAAGACGAGTTCGACATCGCCGAAGACGAGGGCGATATCTTCGGTCTGCCGGACCAGAGCTTTCGCGTCAGTGGCGATACGCCGATCGAGCGGGTCAACGAAGCCTTTGACGTGGCCATGGCCGGTGCCGACCCGCAGGACCATTTTGAGACCATTGGCGGATTGATCGCCCACGAGATGGGGCATGTCCCCAAACGCGGCGAGCGCCACACCTTGTGCGGACTGGAGTTTGTGGTGCTCCATACCAAGGGCGGAGCCGTCAAGTGGTTCAAGGTCGCACCCGTGGCGCCTGGCGTGGCCGCTGGCTGATGGATGCGGTGCAGCGCCGGGCTGCGCTTTTGCTTACCGGGCGCTGGCATTACGCTATTCTTTTTATAGCTGGAGGCTTACAGAGCGTCAGCGTTTGCTGGCCCTTTGGCTTTGTATTCGTGCAAGGTCAGGGTGTCTGGTGGCTGCAATTGCTGTCGCTCAGCGTCCTGTGCGTGAGCCTGCACCGCAGTGCGAGTCCTGCCCAGGCTTTTCTGCGCGGCACCTGCTTTGCAGTGGTCTGGCTCAGCACCACCTTCTGGTGGCTGTATGTGGCCATGCACACCTATGGCGGCCTGCCAGCACTGCTGGCTGCCGTCGCGGTGCTGGCACTGGCGGGCGCGCTGGCCTGTTACTACGGTGCGGCCGCCGCGCTGGCCTGGCGTCTGGGTGCGCAGCGACCGCACCGTGCTGCGCTGGTGTTCGCAGCCTGCTGGGCCATGGCAGAAATGGCGCGCGGCACCTGGCTCACGGGCTTTGGCTGGGGTGCTGCGGGCTACGCGCACCTGGACGGGCCGCTGGCAGCTTATGCGCCCTGGGTGGGTGCCTACGGGCTGGCCGCGCTGGCCGCCTATCTGTCGGCCTCTCTGGCCCTGAGCGTCCGGCCGGCAAGGGGGTCGGTTCTGGCCGGGCTTGTGGTGGTGGGCGCCGGGCTGGGGCTGGGGGCCGCATCCTCCGGCTGGACCGGGCCGGCCGGAACCCTGTCGGTGGCCCTGCTGCAAGGCAATATTCCCCAGGATGAGAAGTTTGAAACCGGCACGGGCGTGCCGCTGGCGTTGTCCTGGTACGCGGAGCAATTGCTGCGCAGCCGTGCCGACCTGGTGGTGGCCCCGGAGACGGCCATTCCCCTGCTTCCGGCCGATTTGCCTGACGGTTACTGGCGCCGCTTGGCGGGCCACTTCCAGACGGGCACCACGGCCGCCATGACGGGTATTCCCCTGGGAAATTATTCGCAGGGCTACACCAACGCCGTGCTCGGTCTGCAGCCGCAGGCGCCACAGCCCTGGCAGTACGACAAGCACCATCTGGTGCCGTTTGGCGAGTTCATTCCGCCGCTGTTCAAGTGGTTCACCCGGATGATGAACATTCCCCTGGGCGACTTCAACCGCGGCGCCGTCAACCAACCGCCCTTTGTCTGGCACGGTCAGCGCCTGGCGGCCAATATTTGCTACGAGGACCTGTTTGGCGAGGAGCTGGGCGCGCGCTTTGCCGATCCGGCGCAGGCCCCCACCATCTTTGTCAACTTCAGCAACATCGGCTGGTTCGGCGATACCGTGGCGATCGACCAGCATCTGCAGATCTCGCGCATGCGCGCCCTGGAGTTCGAGCGGCCGTTCGTACGCGCTACCAACACCGGCGCCACTGTCATCCTCGACCACCATGCCCATACGGTGGCTGCCCTGCCGCGCCTCACGCGGGGCGTGCTCGAGGGTACGGTAGGGGGGCGCACCGGCACCACCCCGTTTGCCTGGTGGGTCTCCCGCTGTGGGCTCTGGCCGCTGTGGTTGCTCGCGCTGGCGGTGCTGGTGTCCGGCTGGCGCCAGCGCGACTGAGCGGGTGGGCTGGGCCGTGGTGGCTTGGCTGCCGCCGGGCGAACCGTAGAATCGGGGATTTGCATCCGCCGCCGTCTGTGCTGTGCTCTCCAGAACATGTTAACTTTTCAGCAAATTATTCTTCGCCTGCAAGAGTACTGGGCCGCCCAGGGTTGTGCACTTTTACAGCCTTATGACATGGAAGTCGGCGCCGGTACTTCGCATACTGCTACATTTTTGAGAGCAATCGGACCGGAGCCCTGGAGCGCAGCCTACGTCCAGCCCAGCCGCCGGCCCAAAGATGGGCGCTATGGCGAGAACCCCAACCGGCTGCAACACTACTACCAGTACCAGGTGGTGATGAAGCCCGCGCCGGCGAACATTCTGGAGTTGTACCTGGGCTCGCTGGAAGCACTGGGCTTCGACCTGAAGCACAACGATGTCCGGTTTGTCGAGGACGACTGGGAGAATCCTACCCTGGGTGCCTGGGGCCTGGGCTGGGAAGTCTGGCTCAATGGTATGGAGGTGACGCAATTCACCTATTTCCAGCAGGTCGGCGGCATTGACTGCAAGCCCGTTACCGGCGAAATCACCTACGGTCTGGAGCGGCTGGCCATGTACCTGCAGGGGGTGGACAACGTCTACAACCTGCGCTGGACTGACGGATTGCGCTACGGCGACGTGTACAAGCAAAACGAGGTGGAGCAGTCCACTTACAACTTCGAGCACAGCGATACCGATTTCCTGTTTTCCGCCTTTGCGGCGCATGAAAAGCAGGCGCAGCACCTGATTGGGGTGCCGCTGGCCCTGCCGGCTTACGAGCAGGTGCTCAAGGCGGCGCACAGTTTCAACCTGCTCGACGCCCGTGGCGCCATCAGTGTGACCGAACGTGCGGCCTACATGGGCCGTATCCGCAACCTTGCACGTGGTGTGGCCCAGTGTTACTACGAGAGCCGCGAGCGCCTGGGCTTTCCCCTGGCGCCCCGGGAATGGATTGCCCAGATGCCGACCAAGGCCCCGGCAGCACCTGCGGCAGTTGCAGCGTGAACGCAGGAATCCCGACCATGACCCCCCAGAACCTGCTGGTTGAACTCCTGGTGGAGGAACTGCCGCCGAAGGCGCTGAAGAAACTTGGCCTGGCTTTCGCCACCGCGCTGACCGACAGCCTCAAAGTGCAGGGCCTGGCGGCGGCCGATGCCACCATGACCGACTTTGCCACGCCGCGCCGCCTGGCCGTGCACCTCACGGGTGTTGTTGCCCAGGCCCAGGACAAGGCCTTGGCGCAAAAGCTCATGCCGGTGGCCGTGGGCCTGGATGCCGCCGGTCAGGCCACTCCCGCCCTGCTGAAAAAACTGCAAACCCTGGGCGCCGACGCATCGGCGGTTGCCGGGCTGCAGCGCGCCATGGACGGCAAGGCCGAAGCGCTGTTTTTTGCCAGTACGGTGCGCGGCGCCACGCTGGCAGAGGGCTTGCAAAAAGCACTGGCCGAGGCC
>Ga0007791_10000477_pt1 | contig 12801 bp, 12 predicted proteins | sample CryBogmetaGMA05M_FD_60368 | JGI IMG/M metagenome (GOLD analysis project Ga0007791, IMG submission 60368) | Freshwater microbial communities from Crystal Bog, Wisconsin, USA - MA0.5M | ecosystem: Environmental > Aquatic > Freshwater > Lake | place: Crystal Bog, Wisconsin, USA | collected 2009-07-06 | reverse complement strand
GGTTGCCAATGTTGTCGACCACAGGAGAGATTCCGTGTACCTCGTGCCGATAACCCGCTCGCGGGTCGGGCGTATCGCCTGGTCGTTGTTCCGCTACCCGATCAAGAACCGGGAGTTCCCGGCCCGGCTTGAGCGCCTCGTCACCGCCGACGACCTCATGCGCTTCGGCTCCTAGCCGCGCCACAATCCGGAATCACGAATAGTCTCGGCCAGTGCCTCCACGACCGCTGGGTCATAGGGTGCCGGCAGGTAGATGATCGCCAGGTCCATTCCCTCTGCTCCATAGGCGATCGCGTCCGCGATGACGCCGCTGTAGTTGAGGTCCGGGTTGAGCCGGATCTGCGACGACATCATGATCTCTTTCGGGTCGCGGCCGATGTCGGCGCAATGCGCCGCGAGCACATCACGCTTGCGGGCGAAATCCGCAGGCGTGCCGCCCGGAAAATTCCAGTGCTGGGCGTATTTGGCGGTGATCCGCAGCGTTCGTTTCTCTCCACCGCCACCGATGCAGATCGGCGGGTGTGGACGTTGCGGACCCTTAGGCTCGTTGCGGGCCGCCGTGAGTTGATAGAACCGCCCATCGAAGTCGGTGGTCTCCTGACTCAACAACCCGATCAGCACCTGACACGCTTCGTCTAAACGGTCGAATCGCTCTGTCACAGTGCCCAATTCGATCCCGTAGGCACCGGACTCTTCCTCATTCCAGCCCGAGCCGACACCGAGCTCGAGCCGGCCACCGGAGATGATGTCCACCGCGGCTGCCATATTTGCCAGCACCGCCGGGTGGCGATAGTGAATGCCGGTGACCATGGTGCCCAACCGCAGGCGGGTGGTGGCCTGCGCCAGTGCGCTCAGCGTCGTCCAGCCCTCCAGGCACGGACCCTTCGGATCGTCGAAGATCGGATAGAAGTGGTCGAAATTCCAGCCTGATTCATAGACCTCGATATCGTCGGCGGCCCTCCACACTGCGAGCATCTCGGCCCAGGTGGTCTGCTGCGGTGAGGTCTTGAACGCGAATCGCATCAAGCGAGCTTAATGGGGTTCGCCAAAGGGTGAAGTGACACTGCCCGGGAGCCGCCAGATACTCATACGCACTTTTCCCAACCAGCAAAGGAGAATCGATGAGCCTCATCGTCACACCGGAGGTGCTGCGCACCACCCAACAGGCGGTCCAGTCAGCACTCGAGCACGCAACGAGTATCGCCAACGGTTACTTGAGCAGCCATGAGGGACTCGGATCAGCGGTCTGGGGCGGTCAGGCGCAGATGGCTTCGGTCAACACCGCGGGCCAGATCAATCTCGAACTGCAGCAGACCATTGCCGGCGGCACGCGACTCGCGCACGGTCTGGGCCAGGCAGCTTCGATGATGGAGAACCACGAGGCTGATGCCGCGCACAGCCTGGCCGGTTTCACCGTGAATGCCTGACTCCCGAATCATCCCCCGAATTGCGAAAGGACCTTTCATGACCGACAACATCACCTATAACCACGGCGGCGTCGCTGACTTTGCCTCCGATGTGGGATCGCGTTCAGCTCAATTGATGGAGCTCCACGACGATGTCGCACAACGCACCAATGCGATCGCCGACTTCTTCCAGGGCACCGCAGCAACGTCATTCCACGAGGCGCAGACGCAGATGCTGCAGGGTCTGCAGGGACTTATCGAGACGATGGCTCAACACGGACGAACCATCGGTGCGGTCAACGACAGCGCACACCAGACCGACGTGATGATGGGCAACTTGTTCTAACCAAAATCGTTCGGCCGGTGGGGTGATGATCTCTGCGCCCCACCGGCACCGTAGGGGGAACCAATGTTGACGACCGATATCGACGGCATCTGGGTGCTTCAGGTGCTTTCCCGCAACGAAGTTCTGGCGCCCGAACTTGGCCTGCGTCCTTTCCTACCAAGTGTCGAGACGACGCGGATGGCACTCGAGCATCCGGTCGCCGCGAGACTTCGCGACGTCGGTGCTATCGATACGACCGGCGGAGTAGACAAAACGCTTCTTGATTGGTTGCGCGTACTTTCGCGCCGCGATAGCGCTCTGCTGCTCTATGCGCAGCACCCGTCGTCGGACCGAGGCTACCAACGTGTCCTACTGGCACGATTCGCACAGTGGTGGGTCAGGTTGGAACGGTGCGAAAGCACAGTCAGGCTGTCTGATGTCGGGATAGCGACGAGCGAACAATCTGTCGCGGCTTTGATCAGGGTCCAGATAGAGAGCCTCTGCGTTCCAATGGCGCCGGCTGCCTTCCGGCCCGTGACGATCGATATTCAGACGATGTTGCAGTCCGTCAACGATGCCGCAAGCCTGCGGCGTTTCCTGGCAGATCGCAACTTCGACAGTGAGCAAACCAGCACTTTGATGTCAGCCGCCGATACCTCCAGTGCTACACAGGCCTCCTTCGTCGCACTGAAGTCCCGCAGCCTCGCCAAGTCTGGCGTCGTGACTGTCATCGACACACCATCGGGGAGGTTGGTGTGTGAGCACACCGTTCGAGACGAACGGCGCTGGATGATCGTCAGTCCTGGATCGACCGGTGACATTGCCTCTGCGGTTCTGAAAATGATGCACTCCGACCGAAAGGCGGTCTAGATGACGAATCTCTGGAATGTGAAGTCGGTAGATGATCCTGCTCCGAACCACCAGCAGGATTCGCTCTCGGAGACGTTGCGCATATCCGACATGGTTGCGCCACGAAAAATTCCACCGGGATCGGGATGGCGCAAACTCGTTTATAGCGCCTCGGCCCAAACGGTCAATCCTGGTGAATCACCGGCTGAACGGCATTACCGCGAACTCCGGGAACGTATCCGCCGGCATATTCGAAAGCAGTACGTGATTGCCTTTGTGTCCGGTAAGGGGGGCGTCGGCAAAACCACGATGACTGCCACCATCGGCGGTATCTTCAGAGAGTGCCGCCCGGACCACGTCGTGGCAGTCGATGCGGTTCCAGGTTTTGGAACGCTCGCGGGCCGCATTGACGAATCCCCGCCCGGCGATTATTCAGCCTTACTGAGTGATTTGGATGTTCAAGGCTATGCCGATATTCGCGAGCATTTAGGTCGGAATGCTGTCGGCCTGGACGTCCTATCTGGCAACCGTGCCTCGGATCAACCCAGACCACTTGTTCCGGCGATGTTCAACGGCGTCGTATCCCTATTGCGCCGTACCCACACCGTGATCGTGGTCGACACCTCTGATGACTTCGAACACCCGGTAATGAAGACGGCGCTCGACTGTTGCGACACCCTTGTCTTCATATCGGGTCTTACCGCGGATACATCACTTCCGGTTAGTCGGTCAATCGATATGCTCCGATCAATGGGCTACCACGAGCTCGTGTCACGAAGCATGGTGATTCTCAATGACATTCGTGGTGATAACGATAGGGATGCCGAGCTCTACCTCACGGAAAAATTTAGTCAATCGGGTGCAACGGTCGAATACATGCCCAACGATCCGCATCTGGCAGCGGGCGGCATTATCGACATCCAAACCGAATTGCGGAAGAGCTCGAGACTGAGGCTCTTCGAGATCGCCGCAGCTCTCGCCGACAAGTACGTACCTGAAGCAGACAGATCACGGTAATGGCGAAAGTTTCCTTTCCCTCTCGTTGCGCGGTAGCGGTTGTCTGCGGTGAGCATCTCGTATCGCAGGTCTATCCGGCAGCTATTCCCATCGCGGTTTTCATCGACAACGTCGTCGAGCTGCTAAGCAGCGACCTGAGGCGGCGCGGTGTGACCACATTGGACACTGGTTTGTCCTACGAACTGCACCGTGTCAACGGAACACGCCTCGATGCGACAAAGACGTTCGATGAATTGGGTGTCGAGGACGGGTCCACCCTCATGCTCGTACCGGTCGAGCACGGCGATTCGTTTGAGCCCCAATACGAGTCGCTGTCTACAGGCTTGGCTCGTGAAGGTAAGAGGTTGTTCAAACCTGTGACTATGCAGACTGCGGTGCAGACATCGCTTGTATTAGTCAGCATGATCGCGCTTGCGATCCTGGGCCTTACCGTCTACACCCGTGCCCGCACAGACTCACTTTTTCCGTCAATCGTCGCCACGGCAGTCGGGCTAGTGCTCGTGATTGGTGCGGTATCAGTATGGAGATGGTGGCCAGACCGGCACGATCTACTGAACGGGCTTGCGTGGCCGGCGGTACCGCTGATTGCCATTGGATTTGCTTCCGTGGCGCCGGGAGCGCTGGGCGCCGCTCACCTCTTCATCGCTGCGCTCGCGATCGCGACACTGACGTGCGCTGTTACCTTAGTTACTCAGCAAAACATCGCCGGCGCGGCGACTGTCGTGACCCTGTCGGCGGCGGTGGCCCTCGTCGCAGCATCCCGCATGTGGCAGCCCATACCCGTTCAGTGGCTAGGTATGTGTGCTTTGATCGCACTACTCATTCTGCTGACTGCTGGTCCGACATTGGCGCTGTGGACGGCTCGGATCCGGCCGCCACACTTTGGTTCGATCACCGGCCGTGATGTATTCCGACGCAGCGATGGAATGTCGGTTGATGCGGTGGCCCCTGTCGATGAAGATGGTGTCTACGGATCCAACCTGGACACCACCCCGAAGGGCGCGTCCATCGCCGAACTTGCAAAACGGGTGAACGGCGTACTCACCGGTATCTGCATCGGCTGTTCGGTTTCCCTTCCGTTAGCCGTCTGGGCAACCCTGATGCCTGGGCGGCCGCGGAGCAACGCTGCGGCGATACTCGCAGCACTTTTCATCATGATCTTCGTAATTCGTGGCCGGGCATTCGCCGACAGGCGGCAGGCGGTCGCTCTTGTCTGCGGCGCGGCGGCGGCTTTCACAGCGGGTATCACGCGCTATGTGGCGTACGCACAAACCGATGCAGGTATCGCTCTGCTTGGGGGTGCGGTCGCCCTCCTCGGATTCGGCGGCACCGGTCTGGCTGCGGCACTGCTGGTCCCGGCAACTCGCTTCACCCCACTGGTCAGGATGGCGATTGAGTGGCTTGAGTTGGTGGCAATTGTCGTAGTACTGCCCCTAGCCGCGTGGATCGGCGGCCTATTCACCTGGGTTCGGATGCGGTGAGGGCGCTTTGGGCACTTCGCAGCATTGCCGTCGTGATGGCGGTGCTGTTGACAGGCACCACCATCAATGTTCCCGCCGCATCCGCCATCACACCCCCGTCGGTTGATCCTGCACTGGTGCCGCCGGACGGAATACCGACGCCAGAACAGCCGATGCGGCAGAGTAATGAGTGCGCTCATGCGATCGCGGCAACCCAACCAGACGTCTTGGTCCCCGCACCAGGCTTCACGATGCTCAACATCAGCAAAGCATGGCGATACTCGACTGGTAACGGTGTATCGATCGCGCTTATCGATACCGGGGTCAATCCCAACCCTCGGCTACCAGTGTTACCCGGAGGCGATTACATTCTGGGTGGCGACGGCCTGACGGACTGTGATGCCCACGGCACCATCGTCGCGTCATTGATCACCGCGGCACCGCAAGGTATTCCCATGCCCGCGCCGATGCCGCCGAATCCACCACCTCGACAGCCTGCAACGCAGATTGCGAGCGGTACCCCGGACGGCGTAGCCGGAGTTGCGCCCCATGCAACTCTGATCTCCATCCGCCAGTCCTCTCGTGCGTACGAACCACAAAATCTCGGTGCTGCGGACAACGCGACACACAAGAAGGCGGGGACAGTCGCGACGCTCGCACGGGCGATCGTCCATGCGGCCAATGCCGGTGCCCAAGTGATCAATGTCAGCGTTACAGCGTGTGTTTCAGCAGCAGATCCTCTCGATCAGCGGATTATCGGGGCAGCGGTCTGGTACGCCGCCACTGTGAAGGACGCCGTGATTGTCGCTGCCGCAGGTAACGCAAGTGAGGACGGCTGCGCGCAGAATCCTCTATCTGATCCGGTGTCCACCGGGGACCGGCGGGACTGGGCCCATGTCAAGACGGTGTCGTCACCGTCCTGGTTCTCGGACTATGTTTTGTCAGTCGGCGCAGTCGACACCACGGGCGTACCGATTGACAAAAGTCTAGCGGGCCCGTGGGTGGCGGCTGGTGCGCCAGGAGTGGGCATCGTTGGCCTGTCACCTCAGACTGCAAGACCGGTCAACGCCTACCCGCCCGCTCGCCCTGGCGACGGTGATATCCCGTTTTGGGGAACGAGTTTCGCGGCCGCTTACGTCAGCGGAGTCGCCGCGCTGGTTCGAGCGAAATTTCCCAGCCTCTCCGCGCACCAGGTGATCAACCGAATCCTGCAGACATCCCATAACCCAGCGCGAGGAGTCGACAACCAGGTGGGATTTGGATTGATCGATCCGGTGGCTGCCCTGACATTCAACGTCTCACCCGGTGATCACATGACGCGCGGCGCACAGACCAGAGTTCTGGCTCCGCCTCAGGCACCCCCGAAACGGGATCACCGCGCTCGCAGTGTTGCACTGGCATTCATGGGTGCCATCGCGGCAAGTGTCCTATTGGCCGCCCTGGTGTCGCGAGCAAGGAAGACGCGATGAACCTTGGCATTCGCCTGGCGGTGGTTATCGGGCTATTTTTCTGCTTCCTTACGGGCTGGGCCGCGGCGGCCTATGCCGGTGGGGTAACCGGTCTGGCGTTTGGCATGGCAATACTCGTAGTTCCCTGGTACCGCCAACCGCTCAGGTGTTGGGTCGCCTTCTACCTGCGGCGTAACCGAGCGTTAGAACTTGTCGAACCGGTGACCGTGGCCAATGACCGCTCCAGTGGTGGTGTCCGATTTCAAGGCGGGGTTGCTGTCGCGGCGATCCAGTTGCTCGGAAAGCCCTACCGACCAACGATCTTGATCGGGTCCACTGGGATGCGGACAGCCAATACCGTTGATATCAGTCAGCTGCAGCCCTTCATGCGTCAGAGCCTGGGCTTGACGATCGAATCCCTGACCGTGGTCAGCTCGGGTTCGCGTCGTCGGAATGTCGGCGATTTTCCGCGGGTGTACGACTCCTTCATCGGATCATCACCCTACGCGGGCAGGCGCGAAACCTGGATTATCCTGAGGATACGATCCATGAAAAACGTTGATGCGCTTCAGTATCGCGATTCCGCGGGCACTGCAGCGCTCGCTGCCGCACAGCGCATCTCAGCTGCACTGCGTTGCAAGGGTGTTCGGACTAAAGTTGCCACGGCAACCGATATGCTTGAGTTAGATCAACGTGTCGGTCGCGATGCGCTTGAGCCGAACAACCGCCAGTGGCACAACACGCGCTCAGACGCCGGCTGGCAGACCACGTATGCATATCGTCCCGCCGACATAAACAGCGAAAACCTTGCCCAGGCATGGTCTTTGCCCGCGGATGGGATCACTCAGAGTATTACGATTTTCCCGCGTGGCGTCGTGACCGCGACCGTGACCGTTCGCACCGCGCAACCGGCTACGGCGTCCCCGAGTGTCATGCTGCAGACCCTCCCCGGAGAACAAGCCGCCGCGATGACGGCCAATCTCTGTTGCCCACTCCCCGTAATCCGGAGAGTGAGCCGAGGTCGACTTTCGGGCTCACTAACTATCCCGATTGGTTCTTCGGGTGTGTTACTGGGAAAGACACCGACCGGTGACCGACTGATGTTGCCGCTCAGTGATCCAGGCGAACCAAGTCGGGTGCATGTGGCTGCTGATGACCCGATCGCCAAGCGGATAGTCATCCGAACAGCCAGCGCCGGAGAACGGATAACAGTGCACACCCGTGACGTGCATCGATGGGACAGTGTGCGGATGCCGAATGTCGTAGTGACGAATCACGCAAGGCCTGCTCCCGGGACCACCGTCAGCGTGGTTGACGGCACGGTCCAGCCGACACCACGTCCGAACGCCGTCATCTCAGTCAGCCCACCTAATACTGATACTGCGGGTGGCCATGTAGCTGACGTCGTGATCGCACAGACGAGTGGGAACGCGGTCGTAGTCACTGCCGACGGCATGAGTTACGAGGCTGAGTTTGAGTTCTTTCGCGCTGAGAACCGATACATCTCCGGATCTACATGTATGCCCGCGAATTTAGTACCGGCGGATTGATCGATGGTCAGCGTCGGTATCACTGGGACTGCGCGTAGGAATTTTGATCGAGCGATGTCGGTGTTTGAAGTCGATGCAGCGATGGCGCGGCGCCTCTTCCGCGAGGCCACCGAATCGGATCCTTCGATGGCGGACGCCTGGTTAGGGCGGATCGCGGCCGGCGACGGTGATTTGACAACCTTGGAGATGTTGCACAAACAGGGCTCTCGATTACATCGTGAGTCGACGCGGCTGGGTGTCCGTCTCGCCGCTGCTATCAAGGCTGGTCCCTACCTCTCGATCACGGTTACTGAGGCTTCACATGCCGGTATTGCACTTGCGAGTGCCCTCGTCGAAGACGGTCGATTCGAGGAGGCCGATGCGATCTTGGAGAGCCCAGCAATCCTCGACAGCTGGGAAAACCACCAATGGCGTCAACACATTAAGGCCTATTTGATGTTCGCCACCGGGCGCTGGCAGGACGTCATTGCAGAGGCTGCGCGAGTGCTTCCGCCCGAAGCAGTAGTAATGTCCGCGATCACTGCCGCGAGCTGTGCACTGGCCGGGCACGCCGCGGCCCATCTGGGACAGGCCCGGATAGCGCTGGATTGGGCGGACCGCGTCGTTATCTGGCCCGAGGCGGAATTCCCGCTCATCGCCGCCGATCTCGCGTACCTGAGGGGAATGGTGCATCGACAACTCGGTCAGGAGGAGACTGCCCAAGTCTGGCTGTCGAAGTCCACGATCAATGGCGTTCTGATCGATGTGGCCAAGCAGGCCCTGGCGGATCCCCGGGTTCAGTTGGTCGTCACCGACGAGGCGACCATCAATAGCCGCACCAACAGGTGGGATGCGACTACTGCCCGCTCTGAGGAAGCGCGCGCCGATGAGCAGAACCGGGAACGGCGCGCTGAGTTGTTAGCAGAGGGCCGTGGCCTACTCGACAGCCAGGTTGGCCTGGCGGAGGTCAAACGAGCCGTCGCCGAACTCGAGGATCAGCTTGAGGTGCGGGCCCTGCGGTTGGCCCACGGACTACCGGTGACGAATCAGACGAACCACATGCTGCTCGTTGGCCCGCCGGGCACGGGCAAGACCACAACCGCCGAAGCGCTGGGGAAAATCTATGCGGGCCTGGGCATCGTTCGGCACCCGGAAATCATCGAGGTGAAACGCGCTGACTTCTGCGGTGAACACATCGGGTCATCGGGACCCAAGACGAACGAACTCATCAGCCGCTCGTTGGGCCGGATTCTGTTCTTTGATGAGTTCTACAGCCTCGTCGAGCGACATCACGATGGCAGACCGGACATGATCGGCATGGAGGCGATCAATCAACTCCTCGTCGCTCTGGAAGTTCACCGGTTTGATTTTTGCTTTATCGGAGCAGGTTATGAAAAGGAGGTTGACGCGTTCCTGACGGTGAACCCGGGTCTGGCCGGCCGGTTCAATCGCAAGCTTCGGTTCGAGTCCTACAGCGCCGATGAACTGGTGGAGATCGCCGTGCGCTACGGCCGGCCCCGAGCCACCGTCATCGACCACGACGCCCGAGACGCCCTCGCCGATGTGTGTCGACAACTCCGTTGCTTCCTCGCCCCGGACGGCACCCACGGCATTGACGTACTGCAGAACGGCCGATTCGCCCGCAATGTTGTCGAGCGTGCCGAACGGTTACGTGACTCGCGGGTGGCCGCCCAGAATCGCAGTGATCGGGGTTCGATCACCCTCGAGGACCTGGAGCGGCTGCGCACCCGGGACGTCCTTGTAGCGGTCGGTGATGTGTGCGCGGAGAAGCACGTGCCGATCACGTTGCAATCCGAGGCCTGACCTTCGCGGGCTTTCCCCGAGGCTGCTTGCATATACCACCGGGGGTATGTACTGTTAGTCATAGCAGATACCCCCAGAGGTATAAAGCGGCCTGAGGAGTTCACGCCATGTTGGGTGATGAGAACAACGTCGCCGAGGTCCTCAACCGGATGCGCCGGGCCCAGGGCCAGCACGCCGGAGTGATCTCGATGGTTGAGCAGGGTCGCGACTGCAAGGACGTGGTGACTCAGCTAGCTGCGGTATCCAAGGCACTCGACCGCGCCGGCTTCAAGATCGTCGCCTGCGGCCTCCGCGTGTGCGCAAACGGACCCCAGACCGTACAGGCCAACGACCTCACCGAGGCCGAACTCGAGAAGCCCTTCCTCAGCCTTTCCTGACCTGCCGACTTACAACCCGGAGGACATCATCATGAAGTTCAACCAGTACTACCTCGAATGCCTCTCGCACGCGTCATACCTGGTCGGCGACGAGACCACCGGACGCGCGGTCGTGATTGACCCGCAGCGCGATGTGAGCGAGTACATCGCCGACGCCAAGAAACTCGGCCTGAGGATCGAACTGGTCATCGAGACGCACTTCCACGCCGACTTCCTCTCTGGCCATTTGGAATTGGCCGAAGCAACCGGCGCCAAGATCGTCTACTCCTCGGTCGCAGAGACCGAGTTTGACTCTATGGCTGTACAGGATGGCGAGCGTTACTCCCTCGGAGACGTACAACTGGAGTTCCGTCATACCCCCGGGCACACTCCGGAGTCGATGAGCATCGTGATCTATGAGCACCCGAGCGACACCGTTCCCTACGGCGTGCTGACCGGTGACACCCTATTCATCGGCGACGTCGGTCGTCCCGACCTGCTGTCATCAATTGGCTTCACCCGCGAGCAGTTGGCTGACAGTCTCTATGACTCACTGCACAACAAGTTGATGACCCTGCCGGATACCACCCGGGTGTATCCCGCGCACGGTGCTGGATCGGCCTGCGGCAAGAACCTGTCGACTGAGCTGTGGTCGACCATGGGCGAACAGCGCAAGACCAACTACGCGCTGCGGGCACCGGACAAGCGCACCTTCATGGAACTGGTGACTGAAGGCCAACCGCCGGCGCCTGGCTACTTCATTTACAACGCGATGCTCAACCGCCAGGGCCGCGAACTCCTCGACGAGACTGAGATGCCGATGGCGATGAGCTATGACGAGGTTCGCGCGGCGATGGCCGCCGGCGCGGTGCTGGTGGACGGCCGCACTCCTGAGGAGTTCGGCCTGGGCCACCTCACCGGGGCGGTCAACATCGGACTGGAGGGCCGTTATGCGGAATTCGCCGGTTCGGTTATCAAGCCGGACGTCGATATCGTGCTGCTGACTGATCCCGGTCAGGAACTCGAGGGCAAGAACCGCCTTGCCCGAATCGGTTTCGACCGGGTGATCGGCTATCTCACCGAGCCCTATCAGGTGATGTTCACCAACCGCGACGACGTGGTCGTGGCATCCCGGCTGACCGCCAACGCACTGGGCGAGCGGATCGCTGACGTACCCGAGTTGCAGATGGTCGACGTGCGCAACCCGGGCGAAGCCGCCGCTGGCATGATCGCCAACGCAGTAAACATCCCGGTTGGCCAGTTGCCCGATCGCATCGGTGAACTCGACCGTCGCAAGCCGACCGTCGTTTACTGCGCCGGTGGGTACCGGTCCTCGGTTGCGGCCAGCTTTCTGCGCCAGCGCGGCTTCACTGATGTCAGTGATGTGCTGGGCGGCTACAACGCCTGGGACGAAGCTATCCAGAACGCCTAAGCCTCAGGCGTCGAGGTCCTGCTCCACCAGTTCGGCGACCTGAGCGAGCACCGCGTCGTCATCTGCGGTCACGGTGACCTGGGAGCCTTTGACGGCACCCAGGGTCATGATCATCAGCGCGGAACCGGCGTCGACCGGGTCGCCACCGTCGAGCGAGAGGGTCACCGGAACGCCGGCGTTGACCACGGCCTCAGAGATGACGGCGGCGGGGCGGGCGTGCAATCCGACCGCAGAACCGACCGTCACAGTCTTACTGGGCATGGCGAGCTCCTTCGATAAGTCAGACGGAAGCGAACGCGGCGTTCGCCTCCGCTTCTGCCTTCGGGTTCACGAACTGCTTGGCAGCGATAACAGCCAGAGCACCGACCACGGTACCGGCGGCCAGGGCAACGAGGAACCACAACAGCTTGCCGATTGCAAAGAACACGAAGATTCCCCCGTGCGGCGCTTTGAGCGTGACGTCCATCGCCATGATCAGAGCCCCGGTCACCGCACCACCCGCCATCATCGACGGGATGACCCGGAACGGGTCGGCCGCGGCGAAGGGAATCGCGCCTTCGGATATGAACGACGCACCCAGCAGCCAGGCTGCCCGACCGTTCTCCCGCTCCGGTTCGCTGAACAGGCCAGGCCGGAGCGTGGTGGCAAGTGCCATCGCCAGCGGCGGAACCATGCCCGCGGCCATGACCGCCGCCATGATCCGCAGGCTTGCCGGTTCGGCGATATTCAGCCCGGCCGTCGCAAACGCGTAGGCGGCCTTGTTCACTGGGCCGCCGAGGTCGAAGCACATCATCAGACCGAGGATCACCCCGAGCAGGATCACCGATCCGCCACTGAGGCCATTGAGCCAGTTGGTCAGACCAGAGGTGATCGCGGCCAGCGGACGGCCCAGCAGCAGGAACATCAGCAGGCCGACAACGAGTGACGCGAACAGGGGGATCACCACGACCGGCATCAGGCCGCGTGCCCACTGCGGCACGTTGACGCGGCTGATCCACAGCGCGGCGAAGCCCGCGATCAGGCCGCCGACGATGCCGCCGATGAACCCGGCGCCGACGAATCCTGCGACGGCACCGGCGGTGAAGCCGGGCGCCAGACCCGGCCGGTCGGCGATCGCAAAGGCGATATAGCCGGCCAGTGCCGGCACCAGGAACC
>Ga0007791_10000475_pt1 | contig 12813 bp, 12 predicted proteins | sample CryBogmetaGMA05M_FD_60368 | JGI IMG/M metagenome (GOLD analysis project Ga0007791, IMG submission 60368) | Freshwater microbial communities from Crystal Bog, Wisconsin, USA - MA0.5M | ecosystem: Environmental > Aquatic > Freshwater > Lake | place: Crystal Bog, Wisconsin, USA | collected 2009-07-06 | reverse complement strand
CTCTCGCGCTGTTGAATGAAAACACAATACATAAGGCCTTTTTATACCTTCAATTTTCTTTTCAGCCAGAGCTTGAACAAATGCCTCAGGATAGAACACAGGAGAATCTATCTGATCAATTAATTGCCAGTTTAGCGCAGAGCACATAACCCAACGCGAGCGATCAACTGCATGGCAATCAATGGGTACTTGCACGCACTGATTATAAAAAGTTCTTGCGATAGGCTCATAGCCAGAAAATTGTGTGGCATTGGCAAGTCCAGCAACTACAGCATCATTTGATTTATTGGCAAGAGCGCAAACTAGAGCGGACTTCAAGAGGCCTTGAGTTTCAATAAGGTAGTCATATTGAGTTGCTTGCAATTGCTTCTTAAATGCAAAGAATTGCTGCCAGGTTGAAAGCTTGAAAAGATTATTTTTCCAGCGCCGCAAGCCAAAAGGAATGATGTGATCAATACCCCTAAAACCATCCTTACTCAAAAGAGGTTCAAGAAGATGCACATAACCCTCTTCCACTACCCAGTCAATTTGTGCATTGGGCAAGCGCGCACGCAAATCCCAAACGATTGGTAGGTTATGCAATACATCTCCAAGCGAGGAGAGCTTCACCAACAAAATTTTTGGAGAAGCGATAGTATTGTTAGTAGATGGATTGCTCATAGGAGCTTAAAACTTTGGTGCAACATCCCAAAGAAGACCTGCAGTATCCTTGGCATTCATATTTGGACTGATACCTGCAGGTAAGGGCCACTCAATCCCAACTGCTGGATCATTCCAAGCCAAGCAGGCTTCACTTTGTGGGTGGTAGTAATCGGTTGTCTTGTAAAGAAACTCAGCAGCCTCAGAAAGTACTAAAAAGCCATGGGCTAATTTTGGGGGGATCCATAACTGTTTATGATTTTGAGCGCTTAGTTCAAGCCCTGTCCATTTGCCATAGCTTGGCGAATCTTTGCGAATGTCTACTACGACATCAAATACGCTACCAGCAACAACGCGAACTAATTTTCCCTGAATTTGCTCTAACTGATAGTGCAATCCACGTAATGTCCATTGACGAGAAAATGAGTGGTTGTCTTGAACAAACTCCACATTCAAACCAGTTGCGTTTGCAAAATCTATCGCATTGAATGATTCAGTAAACCAGCCACGCTCATCACCAAATACTTTTGGCTCAATGACCAATACGTCATGAATTGCAGTCGGAGTTACTAACACCTTGGAGGGGACGCTCATTGACCAGCCTTTTTCACAGACAAGGAAATCGGCTGAGCTGAACTATTGAGCTCCTTCAAAATCTTATTGAGGTATTGACCATAACTATTCTTACTAAGTTGAGCCGCTACTTTTTGCACCACATCAGCGCTGATCCAGCCCTGACGATAAGCAATCTCTTCAGGGCACGCCACCATCAAACCTTGGCGCTTCTGCAGAGTGGCAATAAAGCCGGCTGCATCTAACAAAGAATCGTGAGTGCCAGTATCTAGCCAGGCAAATCCGCGGCCCATAATTTCAACACTGAGCGCATTCTTATCGAGATATGCGCGATTGACATCAGTAATTTCTAGCTCGCCACGAGCGCTAGGCTTGATAGAGGCAGCGATATCGCAAACCTGATTGTCATAAAAATAGAGGCCAGTGACTGCGTAGTTGCTTCTTGGATTTACTGGCTTTTCTTCAATGGAGAGTGCCTTATAGTTTTTATCAAACTCCACAACACCATAACGCTCTGGATCATTCACATGGTAGGCAAATACAGTAGCGCCTACGCTTCTATCATTGGCACTATTAAGCTGGCTAACTAATTCATGACCATAAAAGATGTTATCACCCAGGACTAAAGCGCTTGGATGGTTACCAACAAAGTTTTTACCCAAAGTAAATGCTTGGGCAAGTCCATCTGGAGAGGGCTGCACACAATATTCAATATTTAATCCCCATTGCGAACCATCACCTAAAAGCTCAGAAAAGCGTGGAGTGTCATGTGGAGTGGAGATCAATAAGATGTCGCGAATGCCAGCCAACATCAAAGTACTCAATGGGTAGTACACCATGGGTTTATCGTAGACCGGCATCAGCTGCTTAGAAACAGCTTGAGTAACGGGATATAAGCGGGTTCCAGAGCCACCAGCCAAGATAATGCCTTTACGATTTACTGCCATCCTATTCGCCTTTAAATGAGTCCGTCTTGGGCCAGCTGAGCAACATAAGCTTTAACCTCATCATCCCAAAGACGTTTACAGTGCTGCAATTTTGACATATCGCCAATGCTTTCTATAGCTTTACATAATTTAGCCGTATCCATACGTGAATTGGCAGGTCTAGGTGCGGAAAGCGGGTATTCCACTGCTGGAATAGCTTGGATCGCCTCAGGCACTACTCTCAAGGTGATGCCTGCATCTTTAGCTACTTGTGCAGCCAGCCTAGCTAAACCATACCAAGTAGTTTCTCCAGCAGGTACCGCATGATAAATACCCGAAGCAAATTTTCTGAGATTGAGCTGCTGGTCTAAAGCCAAATTTAGACTCACTTGAGCCAGCCAGTCAGCATGCGTTGGCACGCCATACTGATCAGCAATAACTTTTAACTCTTCGCGCTCTTTTGCTAGGCGCAAAATCGTTCTTATAAAATTACCACCATCACCATAGACCCAGCTAGTCCGGAATATGGCATATTGACCCTGGGTAGAGTTTGTAAAGATGGCTTCTATTGCCTCTTCTCCCGCAGCCTTACTCTTGCCATAAACACCTAATGGATTACGTAGATCACTCTCAACATAAAAACCTTCTTTTCTTCCATCAAAAACATAGTCAGTTGAGTAATGTAAAAAAGTAGCGCCGCACTCTACTGCATAGTGAGCCATGAGCTCGGGCGCTTTTGCATTAATAGCAAATGCCATCTCTACTTCTATCTCAGCTTTATCTACTGCGGTATATGCAGCAGCATTAATCATGAGATCTGGCTTAGATTGATTCAGTAGCTCAGATACAGCAGCTAGGTTGCTCAGATCGCATTGAGCGCGACCTACATATTGAACATGTACATCTGATGAGTGCGCAGAGCCGAAAAACTTTTGAAATGCTTTTCCTAATTGGCCATCTTTGCCAAATACGAGGATATTCATTTATGCGTACTTAGTATTAGTTGTACTGCTTTTGCAACCAGTCACGATATGAGCCGCTGACCACGCCCTCTATCCACACCGGGTTATCTAAATACCACTGTACTGTTTTGCGAATACCCGTATCAAAAGTCTCAGCGGGACGCCAACCAAGTTCCCGCTCGAGCTTACTAGCATCAATTGCGTAGCGGCGATCATGACCGGGTCGATCTTTTACAAAAGTGATTTGCTCAGCATATGTTTTTCCATCACCACGAGGCTTTAATTCATCTAAGATGCGACAAATCGTTTTGACTACATCGATATTGGCCTTTTCATTCCAGCCACCGATGTTATAGGTTTCACCTAATTTGCCCTTTACCAACACTTCGCGAATGGCAGAGCAATGATCACCAACATAAAGCCAGTCTCTCACCTGCAGACCATCACCATAGATCGGCAGGGGTTTGTTGTTGAGAGCATTTAGGATAACTAATGGAATGAGCTTTTCTGGGAAGTGGTATGGACCATAGTTATTCGAACAATTGCTTGTAACTACCGGGAGTCCATACGTATGAAACCAAGCTCGTACTAAATGATCAGAGGCGGCCTTGGATGCAGAATAGGGACTATTCGGTTCGTAGGAATTGGTTTCTGTGAAGGCAGGATCTGTAGCAGATAATGAGCCGTAAACCTCATCAGTGGAAACATGATGAAAACGAAATGCTTTCTTAGCAAGCTCATCAAGACTGCTCCAATATTCACGGGCACATTCCAATAAATTAAAGGTGCCGACAATATTGGTTTGCACAAACTCAGCCGGCCCATGAATTGAGCGGTCTACATGACTTTCAGCAGCGAAGTTAACAATGGCGCGAGGTTGATGCTCTTTTAGCAGTTTGGTAACAAGCTCTTTATCGCCAATATCACCATGAACAAAAATATGACGGGGATCATTTTTCAAAGAGGTCAAGGTGGCTAAATTACCTGCGTAAGTTAACTTATCTAAATTAACAATACCCTCACTGCTTGAATCGGCTAACCAATCCAATACAAAATTGCCACCAATAAATCCAGCGCCGCCCGTAACTAATATCATATTTTTGATCTATTAAATATGCGCTTAAGGAGTCTGCATCATTTGCAGATACTTATTGAATCGCTTCTTGCCAAATAGGAAAATCCCTAACTTTTTTACTAATTTTAATACGCCCCTAGCCTTAGGTATGGGGGCACCCTCGGCAATATCTCGGGTTGACTTATCGCAGTTAATTAAAGCGGGGTTAATAAAAATACGAAAGCCTTTTTGACGCAAATCCCTATGAAAAGGTATATGGTCAGCTACATCAATACCGCCTGCTTGATCATCGGTTCCTGCATATCTACCCGCTAAGAATGATTCACGCGTATAAATACCCAGACCACCAAAGGCTGAATCAACCTCTATTAGATCTGCTCGGGGATCTATAGGAGATTGCTTGCAGGCTACTGCAATATTTTGCGCCATATCATTGCCTAGAATATTTTCCAGTTGGTGCTTTTGCTCCCAACAATCCATTGGATTCCAATATGGGTGACTTAATCCCCAGATATCGTAGTATTCGCCTAACTGATTAGCTGTAATAACATCCCATGGCTCATCAACCTCCCAGCATTGTGCAATTTTTTCCGGGGTCACCAAACCATTCATGCCATCTAAATCAGCCATTGCAATATAGTCAATATCTGCAAATAGTGGGTTATTTGCGACCTCATCAATAATGAGATTTCTACATAGAGCAATTCTGTCGGTACGCCGACGATACTTCTCACTTAAATTGCCTGCACTCACATAAGAAAAATTCCTGATCACTCCCTGTAGTTCTTCTAATTTTTTCAGAGTATCATCACTAGAATCACTTTCAACTACAAAGCAATAGATCTCTTTAAAGTTACCAAGACTTGACACTAGGGTTTCAACCTCATTTTGAATCGTGTGTGCTACATTTCTAACCGGACCAGCCAGTAATATTTTGGAATCTACAATCGATTTCCGCGCTAACTTCTGAGATTTAAATAGAGCCATATAAATAATGTTATTTGCTAATTACTATCAACCAGATAGAGTAAAAAATGCCTCTTTTGAGGAAATTGATAGACATCATACCTATAACCCCACTTTCACCAACCGCTTCTTAAGATCTGAATTTCTGAAGCACGGTATTGAATTAAACAACCCCGATGTCAATCAAGGCCGCGAGATTGCTTTTAGTATTTTGCATGACGGACAACAAATAGGTAATATTCCGAGTCCAAAGTACCTTATAGCGACCGAAAATCCTCATATTTGCCCCTTAAACAGGAACGAACAATATCTGAGCACTTTTGACAGCGTCTTTACTTGGAATCAAGACTTATTGCATCTGCCAAACGTCAGCCACTTATTGATACCTAATCAGATTGAAATAAAACAGACGCCCCCTTTTAAAGAACGGCCTATTTTTGCATGCCTGATTAATGCAAATAAGGCATTCCCTAAATTTATTGATAACGATTTATATAAAGAGCGCATTCATGTTATTCGCTGGTATGAAAGAAATGCCCCTGAGTATTTTTCATTGTATGGATTAGGCTGGAGCAAGCCTGAGCCTGCTTTCACTTCATCTGAAAAAATGATTCGGCGCTTAAAGCGCATCGCATCACAAATTTTTGGATATAAACCTTTTCCTAGCTATGTCGGTGAAATTGAAGATAAGGGCACGGTATATCAAAAAGCAAAGTTTGCGTATTGCTATGAGAATGTAGCAAATTTGCCAGACTATATCAGCGAGAAAATATTCGACTGCCTCATTAATGGATGTGTTCCAGTTTACTGGGGTTCAGATACTATTGAAGAGCATATCCCTAGCTCATGTTTTATCAATAGGCGTAATTTTAAAAGTACGAGTGAAGTGCATCAATTTCTACTCACTATCGATGATGCTCAGTATCAAAAATATCAAGATAATATTCAAAAATTTCTTGCCAGTCCGAAGGCGATGGAATTTGATACGACAAGATATACCTCAACGATTGTGAATAAAGTTCTTCAAGATCTTAAAAAATGAATAATCGATTCTTAATTGACTATGACAATCCCGATGCTGGGATTGGTCACTCAATGGGGATCTTGAATCGCGCTATCAAAATAGCCAAAAGGAATGGCCTGCAATTTGCTTATTCAGAAAAGCAACTTTTAAAGTCACATAAACAGTCTTTGAGTTGGAACTTAAAGCAATTTCTTCGTAAATTAAGAGGTAAGGCCGCATACGAAACACACAATATTGGAGATGACTTAAATCGAATGTTGGAGCTCAAAAAGATCCTCCCTAGCCGCGAAGATCTTGAGCAAAAAATCAAGCGGGGCGAAGTCAAAGTTATTGAACTACCGGCATTTGAAATTCATATTCCAACGAATGACCAAGTAGATGATGAAATTTACAAAACAATAGATGAGTTTATGCAACGTCACCCTGGCCCAAATATTGCCTTTAAGATTAGCAACAACCGATTTGGTGATTACGAATATGGCTCAACCCGCGACTGGTTTATTAAGGCCTACACACAAGCCCGGGAGTATTTTCCAATTCCTACGGCATATGATCCAAAGCAAATCAATATTGCTCTTCATATCAGAAGGGGTGACTTGCTCCCTGGTAGACAATTCTCCGACCTATCTTCAAGAATGCTACCCGATGCTTGGTATCTAGAAATAGTCAATACCATTCTGAAGAATTTACCGAATTCAGTTGCGATCCATATCTTTAGTGAAGGAAAAGATGGTCAGTATCATTCTGAAGCTGGTGAACCATTCTCATGGAAAGCGTATTTTAAAAACACTCCCTATCTAGTATATGAGCATATTGATAGTGATTTCATGGGCACTTTTCATCATCTGCTTCATGCAGATATCTTAATAGGATCTAAAAGTGGTATGAGTCATCTTGCAGGTATGCTGGGAGATCAAGTGAAGCTAATGCCTCATATGTGGCACTCGTATAGAGGTGCTAATAAATTACTCGAATTACCAAATGCACAATCTGAGATTGATTTACAGGCACTTACCAGTCATATCAAGTCAAATCTGGATTAAGTAATTAGAAAGGTTGCCCATAGCGCAACTAGAAAACGCTCAAGACGAGTAAATGGTGTATACACACCATTTTTTCGATACTGAAATCTTGCATAGATCTCAGCATTTGCTCTCAGTGATATTCCAGAAAATCTACGGTTGAGCTCACGTATCAAACCAAGGCCATCAGATAACCTTTGCTTAAAGGAAAGGTGGCGGGGATAGTAGTTGCGAGAGATCCCCAATAGTTCTAAGTACTTTTTTTGTACCTCAATAGTCGTTATCTTAAATTTCTCTAAATGAACAGAGCTAGTCTGCGCAGGGTAACGACGATAAGTAATTAAACGCTCGGGAAGATTTAAGAAACGAAATCCTGCTGCAGCCATTTGCACCCATAAGTAATAATCTTCTGAGGTCAGAATTGAGGTGTCATATTTAAAGCGTTTAAATGCTTCTGCTTTACCTGTCATAGCAGAGTTACATAAACCACAATACACCGATAAAAGTGCACGAAGATCTGCATCTGAAAACTTATCTTTTGATTTTTTGACCTGACCCGTACCCTCGTCTAATACCCATTGGGCGCTGCCACAAAGATCATGCTGACCACTCTCAAGAATATCGACCTGCTTCTCTAGGCGCATAGGATCTGCAATATCATCTGCATCCATTAGGGCAATATACTTGCCGCTAGCCCTATCAATCATCTCATTGCGAGCTCGTACTACTCCACAATTCTGGTCGGAGAGTATTTTAATAATGCGTGGATCTGTAAAACTTTCGATCTCCTGCCTGGTTTTGTCAGACGACCCATCTTCAAAAATGATCAGCTCAATATTTTGATATGTCTGATTCAGAATACTCTGGATAGCTTCTGCAATATAAAGCTCTGAATTGTAGGCGGGCATCAGCACGCTTACCAATGGCATATTTTTCATTAGATAAAGCTCTGTAGATAACGAGCAAATCTTTTCGCCCTCTTTAATGCTCTTGAGAAGATCGACTTCTGGCTTCCTCCATAGTCCAAGCTCAAATCCCAACTAGATTGATAAATCAAACCCAAATAGTTATCTTTTAACTTAGTAGGAGTCTCACCTATTCTTCGTAGCAGGTAGTAGTGCCAGTCGTAGTAGTAAATCCGGAAGAGTTGCTCAATCGGATGCAAAGGGATTGCCTTAAAGTTTAATAGGGCCTCTAAATAAAGCAGTGTCTCTGGGCAGTCTGGAGTGCAAGCATCCCATAATGTCAGTGCTTTTGGCTTTAGATAATGCTCATCTAAGGATTTCCATACCGCAGCCGACCATATGAAGGGAGGGCAAGGACAATAGTAGTTTGGCCCTTGACGTCCAAACAAAGCTTTGACTCGATCGCCCTCTGCTTTCAGGTGTGCGGGCGCCTTGCCATAACCGCGATCAATTGCCAGCTGAAAATATTCTTTATTTTGGTAAATAACCGTGTAGGGCTGACCATCCTCTGCTAGAAAATCAGAGTTTCGGAAGTCTTTAATAAAAATACAATCTGAATCAAGACATACATAATTGGCACATAAATCCAAGCGCCAAAATTCAGACTTAATGACTTGTTGGGCTAATCCACCAGATTTTGTATTTTCAATCCCTCTAGGTGCCAGCGAATTGGAGCTAATAATCGACTCATCAGAAACCCATACATAACCTTCGCTGCCAACAATCTCATTAAGCAATTCCCGATCTGCAGATGGAGTTGAAATATAAACAGGAATTTGATCGAGATTGTGATCGGAAATAGATTTGAGCAAGCGCTTTAAGCGCAAGAAATCTTTGCGATAAGATTTGCAGTAAAGAACAAGATCTTTCAAGATGCGACCTTCAATTAAGCAATATGTGACAGGATACTGCTAACTGCTTGATCCACGCCAATTGGCTCCCAGACCGGCTTAATTAATTGCTTTTGCTGCCAATCTAACCAAATCCGCTCTAGTGCCATTGCAATACCAGGCTCATCACCGTCAGCACTCAAATACGACTTACGATCTAAAAGCATTTGATCAAGCTGTGGGTTGCGGTGAGTAATACCCCAAATTGGACGACCAGACCATAAGTAGTCATAGAATTTTGACGGGATGTACTCGGCACACCATTCATCATTGCCATGCAAGAGAATTAATACATCCGCCATCTGCATTTTTTGCGCAACCTGTTCACGTCCAGACATTCCCGTTATTGGATCGTGCTCTAACCTACCGTGAGCCAACAAAATATCTGAGTAACCATATTGATTCATAACCTCGTGAGATAAAGAGTCTAATGGTGCACCATAGGCATGAATACGCAAATACTTCCTGGCTTCTGGATATTTAGAAAATAGACTATTTGCTGCTTTCAGAATGATAGAAAGTGAGCGATCATTAGCTAGCGATCCAAAATGACTGAGGTTTAAGTGCTCGCCATACTCATGGGCGTCCACTTTATTGCTAGTTCCTGGAGGGTTAGCGCCAGGCATCACCACAAATCCAACTGCATTCCCTGGGGTATTTAGATCAGGGTTTCTAACCTTAGCATAATGCAAAGCGCCTTGAGTAAACCACCATACATAATCTGAGTATTTACACAGCTGGGATTCCAGGTAATGACGAAAGCGCGCATCCCGATTCTTCGGCTTTTCAAAACCCTGATCATTTGGATCTTTGCGAATAACTAAAGGATCATGCACCTCAGAAATAAGCGGCAATCCGGTGGCCTTCTTTAGCCATACTCCAGCTAAATGGGCTGACCATGCGCTACCAATTGAATAGATAACATCTACCTTGCCGCTTCGAATCAAAATATATCCGCGCAGAAATGCTGGAATTGCCCAAGACCATTGACTCGAATAACCTAGGCATAGCTTCTCAATAGCGATTAGAGGAGCTAACAGGATTGATACGGTACGCGTAAGTAACTTGTAAATAAAACCACGGCCATATTTATTCGCAATCCAGTGGCGAAAATCAAAACGGAAAGCTGCAGGACCCCAGGCCAAAAATTGCTCATGGGGAAAGCGTTGGTCTTTAAGCCCAGTAATTGCACTCAGAACAATCGGCTTAACGCCTGCTGCTAAAAAATAGGGGATCTTATCGGTAATCGTCAAACTCGCAGCCCGACCATCCATATTGAAAGCATGCGATAACAATAGCCAATTTTTCTTACCCATAATCGACATAGATTTCAATCAGTTTCCTTATCTAGGATGATGCTTAATAATATAAAAATAGTGAATGCTCGGAATGATCGTTAAACTGGCATTAATAAACAAATTATAGTGGTCGAGTGTCGATAGATTATATAAAGACTGGGCATGGATAAAATTCAAGAATTCATTAAAAGGATGTTGTTTCGTCTATCGGCGAATGAAAACTACCTTCTCTATCAGAATCAGTTATTCAGCAATCAGGCCATTACAGTTAAACATGATCGGATTCGATTCATTAGGCGCTGGATTACATTACCAATTAAGCCAAAAACCCAAGAACTTCATGGGGAAGAATTTTTTTTACTACTAATTCATACTGACAATATCGCTCACTTCTTTCATGATGTTTTCTTCCCGTTTTATGTGAAATGGAGAAAAAATAAGAAGCGTGTATGCGTTTCTATTAAAGGCGATCGCTTTCAAAGAGAATTTCTTGAGTCCGTCATTGATCCTCAGAATTTGATTTTTTTAGACTACAACGCTGCATACTCATTTTCTAATCTCATCATCACACCTGAAGGAAGAGACTTAAAAATATATCCTGAGTATCTGGATATATGCCGAGAAATAAAAAATATCTGCTTTACAAAACACGATATCTCTGAAGCTCGAAGTAAAAATTTAATCTATGGCAGAAATGAGTTAAGCCGAAAAAATTTACTAGATATCGATCAAGAATTTTTGAAGTTAAACAATATAGAACAGGTTTTCTTATCAAAATTGAGCTTTAGAGATTATCTTGATACTCTAGCGAAGGCAAAAACCTTTACATATATGGTTGGCGCCGGTGTTTTCAACTTACTTTTCTTAGACTCGAGTGTGAGCGTTTTAGAAATTAATCCCTATCGAAATAACTCATGGGCACAAATGTTTGGCATGAGTAATCTTTGCCAATTTAATGTAATAGTTAGTCGGAATATTGCAAACTCAAGTGCAGCCACTCAAGACGAGGCCATATTAGATAGCCATGTGTATTTTGATACTCAAATCAAAATAGCAATAATGTCATTAGTTGCCAGCAACAATTGACATTACGGCCATTCGCACGGCAATTCCAAAAGTTACCTGATTCAAGATAACAGACTGGGGGCCATCAGCTACTTCAGAATCGATTTCAACACCACGATTCATCGGTCCAGGATGCATCACGATGGCATCTGATTTTGCTAAAGCTAGCCGAGAGGAATTTAAACCATACTGCTTAAAGAATGCATCACCCTCTGGAACCTGGCCTGCCTCCATACGTTCTTTCTGAATGCGAAGGGTCATCACAACATCAACATCTCTTAGTCCTTCTTCTATGTTGTGGAAGACCTTGACCCCCAACATATTCAAATCGCTTGGCAGCAAACTTTCTGGACCAATCGCGCGAATATCCTCACAACCAAGGGTGGTTAATGCATGAATATTAGATTTAGCGACGCGGCTGTGCACAATATCGCCAACAATAGCCACCTTCAAGCCTTTGAAGTTCTGCTTAAAGTGGCGCATCGTATACATATCTAGCAAACCTTGAGTAGGATGCTGATTGCTACCATCGCCTGCATTGACAACGTGTACATGAGATGGCACATGATTTGCGATTTCAATTGGCGCTTTAGAAACACTGTGTCTTACAACAAAAATATCTGCCTGCATCGCCACTAGATTATCAATCGTATCTAGAAGACTTTCACCTTTAGCAGTTGATGAAGTAGAGATATCCAAATTAATCACATCTGCAGACAAGCGTTTTGCAGCAATCTCAAAAGTAGTACGCGTACGAGTAGAGTTTTCAAAAAAAAGATTGAACACGCTCTTACCTCGTAATAAGGGAACCTTCCTGACTTCTCTCGATGGATCAGTAACGCTGACAAACTGATGGGCTGTATCGAGAATGTGGAGAATTTGCTCTTTTGGCAAGCCCTCTAAAGTTAGAAGATGAGTTAACTCACCGGCTGTATTGAATTGATTCACCAAGTTCATTATTCACGCTCCTCAAGCACAAAGCTGAACTTACCAGCCACATCTTTTTCCAAAACCAATATTTTTTGCTCTGGGACTTCAATTGTTTCGCCTGCAAAATTTGCGCTGATAGGTAATTCACGTTTACCACGATCGGCTAAGACCATCAATTCAACTTGTGATGGCCGACCAAAATCAAATAATTCATTGAGGGCTGCCCTGACAGTTCTACCGGTAAATAAAACATCATCAATCAGGATGATGTTTGCCCCATTCACATCAAAAGGCAGCTTGGTGGGCATGGTGCTCGACGTTTTTAAAGCGGTCATCCCTTTTTCTGCGTAATCGTCGCGATGAAAGGCAACATTTATTACGCCATAGTGAGGTAAGCCCAAATCCTGTGCTAAACGCTCGGCGATCCATGCACCACCTATTGCTAAACCAGCAAGCTCAAAAGGTCCAGATCGCAACC
>Ga0007791_10000474_pt1 | contig 12820 bp, 12 predicted proteins | sample CryBogmetaGMA05M_FD_60368 | JGI IMG/M metagenome (GOLD analysis project Ga0007791, IMG submission 60368) | Freshwater microbial communities from Crystal Bog, Wisconsin, USA - MA0.5M | ecosystem: Environmental > Aquatic > Freshwater > Lake | place: Crystal Bog, Wisconsin, USA | collected 2009-07-06 | reverse complement strand
CTTTATGTATTTTCGAATATATATTTATATCATTTTTACAAAAATTGATTATATACGGTGTTGTCGCGTTGAAAAATAAGACATATACTATTAAAACAATTTAAAAATAAATTGAAATATAAAATAACCCGATAATGAGATCAATAATAACCACGCAAACAACCCATACTAAAACGATGGACAAATCAATGATGGACAAATCAACGATGGACAAATCAACGATAAACCAAGCCAAATTTGATATTGAGCATAATGCTTACATTGAAGAACCATGGACTATTATTGAATCTTATTTCGAGGGACATCACTTAGATAGATTAGTGAGACATCAATTGGAATCGTATAATAATTTTGTCGGATACCAAATTATTAAAACGATTGAAATGTTCAATCCGGTTCATATCAAATCGGAGAACGACTTTGATCTGAAATCGGGAAAATATTCTTTGGAAATGTTTATTACATTCGAGAATTTTCATATTTATCGGCCACAAATTCATGAAAACAATGGCGCGATCAAATTGATGTTTCCTCAAGAGGCTCGTCTTCGGAACTTTACCTACGCGTCTGCTATGACGATTGATATAAATGTAAAATACCTTATTAGAGACGGAGAAAATTTGGAGAATACCAAGACTTTGTACAAGACATTTCCCAAAATTCACATAGGTAAGATCCCCATTATGTTGAAATCCTCTATTTGTGTTTTAAATCAATACAAATACGTGGATAGCAACCATACGGGAGAGTGTAAATATGATGCTGGTGGATATTTTATTATTAATGGCTCTGAGAAAACGGTGCTGGGTCAAGAGAGAGCAGCCGAGAATCGCGTTTATTGTTTCAATATTTTTAAAAATGATACGAAGTACACATGGAAAGCCGAAATAAAATCGGTACCAGACTTCAAGTGTATTTCTCCGAAGCAAATTAATATGATGATTAGCTCCAAAAACAACGGTTTCGGCTATCCCATTTTGTTACAAATTCCTCGCGTAAAACAACCAATTCCATTGTTTGTAGTGTTTCGCGCATTAGGTGTCTTAACAGATAAGGAGATTTGCGAATACATTTTACTCGACATTTCAGTGGACAAATACAAGCCAATGCTTGAAAATTTACAAGCATCCATTATCGAGGCCAACAAAATTATTACATATGATGAAGCTATAAAACATATCACTGGTTATGTCAGTTATACTCCTATTAATATGGACAAAGATACTGGCGCTCTTAAAAAACACCAATTTACACTGGATGTGTTACAGAACGACTTGTTTCCTCATTGCCAGACGAGTCAACAGAAAATCTATTTCTTGGGATATATGGCGAATAAACTATTACAAGCCAGTTTCGAGTGGATCAAGGGCGATGACCGTGATTCTTATCTTAATAAACGAGTCGACCTAACTGGTACATCACTAAATAACTTGTTTCGCAATTATTTTAATAAATTGGTCAAGGACATGGAAAAACAAATTGTTAAAGAAATTAACAACGGTAGCTGGCGTTCCAAAGAGGACTATCTGAATATTATTAACTTGACCAACATTTATAAAATTATCAAATCGACTACCATTGAAAATGGATTTAAACGCGCATTGTCTACGGGTGATTTCGGTATTAAGCATACAAATTCGAATAAAGTTGGTGTAGCACAAGTGCTTAATCGGCTTACTTATGTAGCAAGTTTGAGTCATTTGCGTCGTATTTCTACTCCAACTGATAAAAGTGGTAAATTGGTTCCTCCACGCCGACTTCATAATACGTCATGGGGATTTATTTGTCCAGCAGAAACTCCGGAGGGTGCTTCGGTAGGTATTGTGAAGAATATGAGTTATATGGGTCATGTCACGATTCACTCCAATAGTAATTCGCTTTACGAGTACGTTCAGCCACATATTGTCGAATTAAGTGTGTTGTCACCAGTTCAAGTTTATGATAAAGTAAAAGTATTTATCAATGGCGCGTGGATTGGAATCACTGAAGAAGCACAAAAGTTGTACTTGTTGTTGAAAGATATGAAATACAAGGGCATCATTAATATTTATACATCGGTCGTGTTTGATTACCGAACACAAGAGATTCGTTTGTGTAATGACAGTGGTAGAATGACTAGACCATTGCTCCGTGTGAAAGACCGCAATATTCTGCTTACACCGCAAATTATCGATGATTTAAAGGTGAATAAATTACGTTGGGACGATTTGTTAACTAGCTGTAACTTGAAAGACGCTATAATCGAATATGTGGATCCAGAAGAGCAGAGTTTTAGTATGATTGCGACAAGTCCCAAGGATATTATCCAAACGAAGGATAGCGATCTTCTTTACAGATACACGCATTGCGAAATTCATCCGTCTACGATTTTCGGTGTAGTCGCATCGTGTATTCCCTTTCCGGATCACAACCAGTCACCCAGAAACACATATCAGTCGGCGCAACAGAAACAAGCAATGGGTATTTATGCTACAAATTACAATGAACGCATGGATAAAACCGCATATGTGATGACTTACCCAACTCGGCCTCTTGTGGACACTCGTATCATGAATATGATAAAAATAAATGAAATTCCATCTGGTTGTAATATTAATGTCGCCATTATGACACACACCGGTTACAATCAAGAGGACTCTGTGCTAATTAATAAGGGGTCAATCGATAGAGGACTATTTCAAACCACTATTTATCACACTGAAAAAGATGAGGACAAGCAGAAGATTAATGGTGATGAAGAGATTCGTTGTAAGCCCGATGCTTCCAAGACAAAAGGGATGAAGTTCGGAAATTACAACAAGGTGAACTCCAAGGGTGTTATTCCCGAGAACACATTGGTAGAAAATCGCGATATTATCATCGCCAAGGTGGCCCCTATTAAGGAAAATAGAAATGACCATACCAAGGTGATTAAATATGAGGATTGTAGTAAGCAACACCGTACGACGGAGGAAACATATGTGGATAAGAATTATATTGATAGAAACGGCGACGGTTACAGCTTTGCTAAAGTGCGTCTTCGCTGTTTGAGAAAACCGGTGATTGGTGATAAGTTTTGTGCGTTACCTACTCAGCAAGTGTTGACTCACGTTGGTTGGGTGCCTATCAAAGATATTGATATCGCGGTTCATAAAGTGTGTACATTGGATTCAAATGGAAACATGTGTTATGAATATCCCGTAAATAAGTTTGAATATGACCATGATGGACCTATGTATTCGGTAAAGAACAAGCAAGTGGAAATCGTTTGTACTTTAAATCATCGGTTGTATGTTCAGACACAAAATAAGAAAGAATATGAATTGATAGAAGCAAAGGATGTAAAGGGCCAAAAGGTTCGGTTTCAGAAAGCAATGAAGAATGTGTTTCCAGATATAGAATACATGGAACTAGGTGACGAAAAATATAAAATGGATGATTGGTTACAACTTTTGGGGATGTTTATTGCTGATGGGTGGTGTGACCAGCTAGATAAAAGAATAATGATAACTGCTATTAAAGAGAGAAAAGTTGCGTTTAATAAGAGTATTCTAGAAAATATGGATATAAAATATTCTTATCATAAAGGCGGTAACTTCTACATATCCGGCGTAAATTATATACATATTTATAATCACTTAAAATCATTAAGTGTCGGTGCCGCGAACAAACATTTACCAGATTATGTGTTTGGATTGTCTGAAAAACAGTCTAGAATTTTGTTGGAAGCATTGCTTCAAGGCGATGGTTCTTCTATGGAATACAAGGGAGAAACATTTAACAGATACGGCACTATTAGCATGCGTTTAGCAAATGACATGACTCGATTGGCATTACATTGCGGATATTCTGGAACTATAAAAATTTCAGAGGAGCCAACTGGGATTGCTCGTATTGGCAAACGTACTCTAGGCGCACGCGCTGGTCAAGAAATGTCTGCTACTTTGAAACACACTTATTATAAAGTAAGTATTATCACGAAACAAAATCAGCCTTGGATTAATAAAAAGACAAACGCTACCAATGTGGAAAAAATGATAGACTATGAGGGAAAAGTTTATTGTGTCGAGGTGCCAAGTTCTCATACATATTATATGCGAGAGTCAGACCATTCACCGTCTCTAATTATTGGAAATAGTAGCCGGCATGGCCAGAAGGGGACCGTTGGTAACATAATCGAAGAAGAGGATATGCCATTTAGCAAAAATGGCGACCGTCCCGATATCATCATTAATCCACATGCGATTCCATCTCGTATGACAATAGGACAATTGAAGGAGACACTTTTAGGCAAAGTGTTGGTAGAATTGGGTCTGTTTGGTGATGGAACCAGTTTCGGTAACATAGACATGAAGATGCTGTCGGAAAAGTTGCTGGAAATGGGCTACGAAGCACATGGCAATGAAATGTTATATAGTGGAACAACGGGTGAACAACTTGAATGTAGCGTCTTTATGGGTCCGGTGTTTTACCAGCGTTTGAAGCACATGGTAAATGATAAGCAACACAGTAGATCAATAGGACCAATGGTGAATCTGACTCGGCAACCGGCAGAGGGTCGATCGAGAGATGGCGGTCTACGTTTTGGAGAAATGGAAAAGGATGCGATGGTTTCACACGGCGCGGCGCGATTCACTAGAGGAAGAATGTATGACGCATCGGATAAATATTCGGTGTTCGTTTGTAACAAATGTGGACTGATAGCGTCATATAATGATGAACTACATATCCATTGCTGTAGAACGTGCGATAATAGAGTGGACTTCTCCTATGTTGAAATACCGTATGCTTGTAAATTGCTGTTTCAAGAGCTCACTACAATGAATGTGGTGCCTCGTATTATGACGGAAAAGTAAAAATAAAAATAAAAATAAAAGTAAAAGTAAAATACATTATTTTTTTTTATAATTATTTTTATAATGTTATTTTATAAATGAATATCCCAAAGGTAAGCGAACAACGCGTATCGGATATTGTGCGTTCATCTGTTTGTAATTGTGAAAATGAAAACAGTAAAATTGAAAAATCTTGTAATAATGTAGCAAGATCATTATTTGAACCAATCATTAACAATATACCATACTTACCAGTTATTATATTTGATAATAATGAGAATCTATATATTACATCAGATGGTGTTCCAAACAAATTATTAAAATATAATTCATTACTTAACTCCCAATATAATCTAGAGAATGGAGTGTCAGATAGTGCTTGGGTTTTTGGACCTAAAAATAGACCTACTACACCAGTAGCCATGGCATTTGACATTAATTTTCTTTATTTATATGTCGTTAATTTTTCAAGTAGTACTATTACTGTAATCAATACTAACGACTATTCCTATAAAAATTTGGAGTTGTTTGTTATAAATTCTAGAGGAAAAAATTCACCCCCTCCGAAAAAAAAAGGGTATCGTTTAAGTATTCCAAATGGAATGACATTCGATTCAGAAAAAAAGTATCTTATAGTAACCAATATATTGGACCGTAATTTGGTAAAAATAGTGATAAATCCAAAAAATCCCTATATGGGCATCATTTCTCCCTTTAATCCAGATGTCCCCTTTACAGAACCTATATTAGTTACGAACGATAATGAAATCCCTAATAATTTTTATGTAAGTGATTTATTTTCTTCAAGAGTGTATAAGGTAAGCAGTAATGAGTATTCAATTTTTGCGCAGTCACCAGACGTATATAGACCTAGAGGGGTAAGTTTTAATCCAAATGACGATAGTAAATTATGGATAACTAACAGTAATAGTGATGTTGCTATAATAAGTATTGATGTAAAAACTTTAGAAGTAAAAAATAAGATAAACAGTCGATTGTTTAATAATCCCAGATGTATTCTATTTGATAAAAATAATTATATGTATGTTTCAAATTTTGGTTCAAAAAATAAAATTGGTGGAGTATTAAAATCTAAATCTGCTATTGTAAAAAATAAAAAAAAAGATACCACCAAATATAGTTTAAAAAATACTCCCATAATATTCAAAAATATTTAGACACCATTTCTAATCTATAAAAAACACATGTTGTTAATGCGAACAAAATACCACCCCACAAAGAATCGGTAAATACAGTGATCCAAGACCATTTTGTAATCAATGCTTTGTTAGTTGTTTCATAAACGGAATAAATAACTAGACCTAGTAAGAACGCATCTAAAACACTTCGTCTAGGTTTAATAATAAAATAGTTGATACCAAAAATAAGAAATAAATAACAAATTGCGATGGCAATTAAATTGGGTTGAACATCGGAACCTTGAACGATTACTATTTGTTTGGTAAAATAACCTTTTATCAAAGATAAATACATAAAATCAAAAATGAGGAGGAGAGCACCAGTGATTAAAAAGGTAGAATCAATCATTATACAATAAGGTTATATAAAATATAGACGAATATGTAATTTAGAGATTTATATTATATTTTTTTTATTAACGTATAATATATGTCTAGCAGTGTAGGATCATTTTCAGCATCAGCAACTGGCAGAAGTGGATATACAACGGGCGGTTTCGGTGGCGGTGAATTTTTGGTTCCCGGCCTTGGAAAACCTCTTTATGTTGATAACAACCCCGCACTAGGCCCTCTTTTGGGTGGTGGTTTTAAGGGCCGTATGCCTCAACCCATTGTTGACCACGATAATTCAGATACTTTCGCACGCACTCGTTTAACATTAAGATCAGCTTGGAACACAACAAAGTATTCGGGTAGTTCAAATCCTAAACGTATGATTACCCCTTTTAGAGCTGTTAACAACGCCGGCGATTTATTATGTAGACAAAGCTATTCGTGTGGAGGCGATTGTCAATCATTTCAAAGTAGACCTCGTGTTTATGGTTTAAGACATCGGTTTGGTGCTACATCGAATTCATGTCGAGCAGATATATTTTGGACATTAACTCAATTAAACTCGCAAATACCATCGGCAACATGTAATGGGAAATTCGTTTATGATGGTTCAGATTATACACGATTCAAAAAGAACCAAGCCGTGAACAGAAACTACAATGATCGTTCTTTCGGTGGCGATGAGAATAGCGGATCTCAAGTGGCTTGGAGACACTCTAGAAGATATTAAACTAACAAAAAATATTTATATATATTATGTCAACCGAAGGTTCAACAACTTCTGAATCTGGGTCAACCGAAGATCTTTATCCAGCTGATCAACCAGTTGTTGAAATAAATAATAATTTAGATGATGCTGAACCGCAGCCAAATAACGAAATTATTCAAAATATTGTTTCAAAATTATACGATAATAAGGGTGGAAAGAGGAAAATGAGGAAAACAAGAACAAAGAAAATGAGGAAAACAAGAACAAAGAAAATGATGAAAACAAGAACAAAGAAAATGAGGAAAACAAGAACAAAGAAAATGAGGAAAACAAGAACAAGTAATAGAAAGTCTAGAAAAATGAGAAAGTCAAAAAAACAAAAATAATAAAATAATCTATTATATTAGATTAGATGTCAACAACCCCATATGGAGTAACTACAGCCATTGGAACAACAACATTTTCCGGATATGTTAGCGCCCCTATTGGCGGGCCTTTAAACTCTAGCCAGTATCCTTGTATCATTCCCTATCACAGCTACGGGTTGTTAACGGGTCAACGACCTACACCGCCTCAGTTTTTTCCGTCTCAAGAGCCGGTATATGCTGATATGTCAGTTAACGCGAGGTCACACTATTTAAGAGCATCTGCGTTAAGTCCACAACAAAAAGCAGCACAAGATGCTTTAGGTAAAATGTCTACACCAATAATGAAGGTGTCTTATTCTAGTCAACGACAATTCCCAGTGTCATCCCATTTTAATTATATTGTTCCTATTCCAAGCTCCATGCGAACAACTATATTAAAAAGTAAAGCTGTAGGAAAATCATCATATAAGGTGGGTTTGCCGTTGGATGCTGCGATTGGAACAAAAAGTTTTGATAATAGTCTTCGTAGAACAGCACTTCAGCGTGCGCGTTCGGGTGGTTGTATAGCAGTCAGAAAGAAGGGTTCTATACATAATCATAGTCTAACCCAACCGGGTATATGCGCATGGGGAGCTCTTCCTAGACAAAACTATTAATAATATTGCGTAAAAGTTTTTTACGAGTGGTATATATGGGTGTATTTACGGGATACAGTAAAACTGGATATAATACGACTACTTTAGGCACCGAAGGCAGAACTGGATCATCTGTAGCTTTGGGACGCATACGTTCTACTGTTGGGTCTATAACTCGAACATATAATTATTATAACAGAATTAATCCAAACCCACGTGTAGCATTTGCTTTAACATTTCCGAAAAAATAACACAACCAATTTGTTAGTATATTTTCTAGAAGTATAATATAATGAACAAGTATTTAGTTGAGTTTTTAGGAACATTGTTTCTTGTCTTTGTTATTTTTGCTACGGGTAATTATTTGGCAATCGGTGCTGCTTTAGCGGTCGCTGTTATGTTAGGCGGTGCTATTAGTGGTGGCGCGTTTAACCCGGCTGTAGCGATTGCGCTTATGTATGCTGGAAAGCTCCCTCGTTCTGATCTCATCCCTTACATTGTAGCACAAGTAGCCGGTGGTTTAGCTGGTTTCGAAATATTTAAAATGGCGATGAACCGTTAATAACTGTATAAAAGTATACAGATATTTTGACAGCGTGAATTATTTATATAATATTATTTCTTATATAATATTATAAATGGTAAAAAAAAGTAATATGAGAACAAAGAAGCGATATCACCGAGGTGGTAGCTGGTTGAACCCGACTTCTTGGTTCCAATCAGATCCGAATGCGCCCAAAAAGTCATGGGGTCAATGGTTTACCGAAACATCCAGTAGCACGGGTCAAGGCGTAAAAGGCGCCCTAGGTACCGTTGAAAGTGGTTTAAGTGGTGCTCTAAACACAACTAAAAGCGGTTTTAATAGTGCTTTAACAAGTGTAGGATTGGGTTCTGGTAATCCAACACCTTCCACTGTTCCTAGTCAACCTACTGAAGTTAATCCAGAACCATATAAACCACAAGATAACATGCCTAATCAAGATAACATGCCTAATCAAGATAACATGCCTAATCAAGGTAACATGCCTAATCAAGGAACTAATGCTGAAAATTTTGACCGTATACAACAAGGTGGTAAAAGAAGTAAACATGGTAAAAGAAGTAAACAAACCAGAAGAGGTAAACGAGGCGGTGGTTTAGGTCTCACTTATTATGCGACACCCGTTCAGAACATGAGGGTTGCCGAACCCACTTATTGGGAGGTATATGGAAAAGGGAATATAATGAAGGCTGGATCAAGGAAAAGACACAATAAAAAGGCTAAAAAGATAAGAAAGACTAGAAAACACTAACAAACTATTCTGGAAGTAATTTATTTTTTATCATTATACGATACAAAATATATACACCAAAAACGCCAAGGGTAGCAAAATATAATTGTGTTAATGGATCTTTGGGTATTTGATAACACGTATAATTTTGCGAGTCCAATGATGTATTTTTCATATTCGCAAATGTTTCCTTACATTGGTTACCATTTTCCGGGTTTGTTCTATTTGGAAAAATACACGGATCCATATTGCCAATATCAATTAAAGTAACAAAATGACTTTGGGTTGATTTGTTATTGTATGTATCTATGGTTTCCATAGTTAATTCGCGACAATCGGGTTTAGACCCAGCTAAAAAGGATTGAAACAGAGTCATGGGGTTAAATGCGTTCAAGTTGCTAATTGTCCCCGGTATTAAACCTTTGAATTCACTGAAATTGACACCTAATCCTTGAGATATAAATGGTATTTGTCCGGTCGGAACGTTATCAATATAAACCCATCTATCTACATCTTGACCACTCGCAACATCTTTACACTTAGCTCCAGTATGAAGAAAAAATTTGTTCCCTAAAGGTTGCCCAGTTGCGGATGCGTTTCCTCCACCAGAAACTAACAATTCAACATAATTGATTAATCCATCTATATCCTTTCCTAATTGCTTTAAACTACCGTCTCCGGACATACCTAGCTCAGATGGTGTTCGAATATATTTGTAGTAAGGGTAATCGGGACCAAGATATTCCTCTTCAATACCCTTCGCATTCTTTAATACTTTTTCAAAAATACTCATTTGTTTTATATAAATATAAATATATTTGTTTATAATTATATTTATATTTGTATAGACACCCGTATATGTATTTATGGTGCTGTTTCGGGTTCTGTACCAGTAATTTCCGGTGGCGTTGAGCCGGCTAGACTTTGAGCATAATCTGCTTGTTGTTGAACTATACCATCAACTTGTGTCTGTATGGACGCCACTTGTTGCTGTAAATTCGCAATATTTTTTCTATCCTCATCTAAACCATCTACGCGTCCCTTTAATACTTCGATATTGCCCGCATTCTGCTGGGCCAATATTAAAGCACTATTAGGGTCATTCATATTATATGGTTTATATTCTTGATTGGAACTCGGATTGTCTAAACCCTCTATAATAGGTTTTTTAAAACTGCCTAAAAATAGTTGATAACCGATTAGTACTATAAACAATAATATCAAGACATAAATTAGAAGCATTATTATAATATATACAACTTTTATTTTCTTTTCTAATAATATATGTCTACGGCTTTTTATCCAACAAATATGAGACGGCAGCCGGCTGGCGGTTACAATACAAAAAGTACATTACAAAATATCCCATATGAGCCATGGAAAGGCACGGGACTTTTTGCTAACCCAGTTGGTGTAACTTCAACTCATATTCGACCTTTAACAAATAAAGATCCCGGTAATATATTCCCTACTGGTTTTGGTTTACCACGCCCAATTAAACATTATAGAAAAGGTACAGTTATTCCGATTCACTTTGCTTTACAAGATGCTACGCAAAATCCTACAACACCAGAAGGGTTGGAACAACAATTGATTGAATACAATGTGAATAGAGCTGTAAAATCATCAGTGGGTTCGTCTCTTGGAGGTGGTAACGGTGGAACTGGTCTTGTTTCTCAGATGATGGACAGACCGGGTGCTTTTATTATTAAAGACAATGGTAATAAACAAAATACGGTCAATTTAGGAGAAGGTTTAGCTTATTATACCGCAACGGATAACACTGGAAAAACGATTGACGCCGAATGTACAAACTGTAATGGTGTTGGTATTGTTTCCAGTTGGCAACCTATTAACAATTTAAATGAACAACCAGAACCGAATGTAACCAATCCTTTGTTATGTTGCAATCAACAAAGAAAAGCAATTCAGCGTGTCTTACCTACTAAGACCTACATAGACAAGAACTACTACCAAACAACATATATGTATTTATACCATCGTTGTCAAACGTTTCAGCAACGTCAGTTTAACTTTGTTAGAGGCCCAATTGATAAAAATATATTACAATTATTTTTGTCTTATCCATTTGTTACTGCTAAAGTGTTGGAATATGCTAAACCCGGCGATCCGTTAGCTATTACCAATTACTATGTTGCTCAATGTAATCCTAATTTTACTGTTCAAGCGGGTATAGAAGTAGCATTTATCGGACATCTTACAAAATCATTATTAGATGCTGGCATAATTTCACAAGAAGAATACAAATTGTTACTAGAAGGGACTCCTAGGTCGGTACAAACATTTCTCCAGACCTTGCGAGAAATATTACCAACCGATGACTATTCTATTATTGTTGATTATTTATATAAAATTGCTGCTGATCCCTATAATGGTTCTTTTATTTCGGGCCCATCGAATCCTAGAGGTTGTGCGCAAGTGATTTATAAACCAAGCAATCCCCAATTCGCACATCAAGGAGGCGTATCGAGTAGTACACGTACATTAAAATTAAATGTCGATACCATTTCTACTGCTGCTGCTAGAAATCGTAATAAAATTAAAGCAAACGCAGCAATTAACCACACCTATGTTCCTAGTATTATTCCCGATCCGCATGTTTTCATTTACAAGGATAAGGTTCCTCCTTGCCAACCACAAACCTTTGTTGGTAATCCGTTCTTCTTCAGTGGTCAGCATCGAAACAAACTTATCTGTAGAAGTCATGGAGACGGCGCACAATATCACACATATAATACCATTAATAATGGTCATGCCGGTAATTATATTGGCGCAACACAACACGGTGGTTCTGGTTATGCTAATAAGAGTGGTACACCCAATTCAACTTATTTTAATAATTTACGTCATGCTCCGCCAAAAGATATCACATTGAATCTAGTATCAATGACATTCTAAATATCTAGAGATATTTCTTTTTCTTTTTCTTTTTCTTTTTCTTTTTCATCTTCCTCATATTCTTTTTTTCGCGCTGTTAAAAAAATATTGATTTTGTCTATAAATTTATTATGAGGTAGTTGGTTTTTTTCACACCAATTAATACATTTTTGAATATGTGTACGTTTAATAGTTTCTATTTTTTCATCTCTATTTTTATTTTTAAATATATTAATAATAAAATCATACGCTTCTAATTGTTGCTGGCCAATTACTACATTTGATTCTTCTATTTTATTCAAAAAGAAATAGGGTATATTGTTTTTGATTACTGATTCATAATAAAAATCACATTCATTATTGTCCAAACTAGGATTCAGTTTTGTTTCGACTTGATGTAATAAATTAACAAAATCTTGACCATTTACATTAAACGATTTACAAACGATGTAACGCTCACCCGTTGCGATATCACTAATAGTTGGTTTTATTATAAATATTTTTTCATAAATTGTAGATAAAGAAAAAATGATATCAATAATTGGTTTATAAAATACATTATCGATTTTTATAATACATACGCCATCACTTGC
>Ga0007791_10000472_pt1 | contig 12833 bp, 11 predicted proteins | sample CryBogmetaGMA05M_FD_60368 | JGI IMG/M metagenome (GOLD analysis project Ga0007791, IMG submission 60368) | Freshwater microbial communities from Crystal Bog, Wisconsin, USA - MA0.5M | ecosystem: Environmental > Aquatic > Freshwater > Lake | place: Crystal Bog, Wisconsin, USA | collected 2009-07-06 | reverse complement strand
CGCAATCAATGCAAGATCTCTGCGCTTGAAAGGAATTTTTCGAAATGCGGCGTCATTCGCCGGTAACGCTGCGCGAACCCCGCTATGACTTGCTGATGTCAGGAGCATGATGGCAGCCTGCAGTCAGTCGACGGGATGTCCAAAGAAGCCATTTTTTTCCCGTCTCTGCTGACCGATCTGCTAGATTCGGCGACTTCTAATCTAGCAGGATGTTTCTCATGAATTTGATCTGGACCATATTGATCGGCTTCGTGGCTGGCCTCATTGCGAAGGCGATCAGCCCCGGTACTGGCCCGACCGGATTTTTCATGACCGCAGCGCTGGGTATCGGCGGCTCAGTCGCGGCAACCTATATCGGCCAGGCGCTTGGCTTGTACGGAGAGGGCAATGTGGCTGGCTTTCTGATGTCAATCGCGGGTGCGTGCCTGCTGCTTTTTTTGTATCGAAAATTTGCCCGCAAAAGCTGAGAAAAAGAGAGGATGACCATGGATTCCAAGGACCTGGATCTTGCGGCTTTGCTTGCCCAGATAAACGGCAACGGCTCGCTTGCCGAGCAGCATATTGATCAGATCGCGCATCACGCGACGCCCGATGCGCTGGCGCAGGGCCTGGCCGAAACTTTCCGCTCGGACCAAACCGCTCCGATGTCCGAAATGGTGGCAGGCCTTTTCGGCAACTCGACTCACCAGCAGCAAGCCGGTGCGCTCAATCAGGTCATTTCAAGCTTGGGGCCGGCGCTTGCCGCGTCGCTTGCAGGCGGATTGCTCGGTCGTCTGATGAATCCCGAGAGCAAGCAGGTGTCGCCGGCCCAGGCCTCTACCGTCTCGAAGACCGACTTGCAGAACGTGATTGAACAGGCTCAAGCTCAGCCGACCGCTTCACGTCTTCCGGATGATCTCGCTGCCTTTTATGCCGAGCATTCCGGCCTGATCAAGACGCTGGGCGGTGCAGCGCTTGCCGTGGCGCTTGCGCGGATGAAGGACAACCTCGCGAAGCGCCGCTGAGCGTTCAGGCCGGTGCTGTACCGGACCCGCCGCCTCGCGTCGGGTCACGGGCGCCCGCACGAACGCCGGCAACCTGAATGCAAGCTGCGGCGGTTGCCGGGCGGGGCCGGTAATGATTTCCCGCGAGTGTTCGGTGTAAGCCCGGTGATCCTGGCGGATATCGAGCTGAAGCCGGGGCGCTGCCCCAAAGCCATCGCTTTGGCGGTTCGATTTCCCAGATTTGGGCATGTCGAGGCATCGCTTGGGCGTTGCCTGGTTTGCTGGCAGCGACTAGGGTGACGGCATCGTCCTCTTTCGAGCATTTCGCCATGACTGATCTTCCGGGTCGCGTGCATACGCAAGTCGATGGCCCGATCGGCTGGATCATCTTCGACAATCCGGGCCGCCATAACGCGATGTCGGTCGCGATGTGGGAGGCATTGCCTGCGGCAGTCAAGGCGCTGGAGGATGACGCACAGGTCCGCGTGGTGGTGCTGCGAGGCGCGGGCGATCAGGCTTTCGTGTCCGGCGCAGACATTTCGCAGTTTGATCAGGTGCGCGATTCGCTTGAGGCCAATCAGCGCTATGAAGCAATCGGCAATGCCGGAATGAGCCGAATCGCCGAATGCTCGAAACCCACGATCGCGATGCTGCAGGGCTGGTGCCTGGGCGGCGGTATGGCCATCACGCTTAACTGTGACATGCGCATGGCCGACGAATCACTGCGTTATGGGATTCCTGCGGCGCGCCTTGGCATCGGTTATCGCTGGCCCGGCATCAAGAAGCTGGTCGACACGGTGGGTGCCCCGAATGCGCGTGAAATTTTTCTGACGGCGCGCCGCTTCAACGCGCAGGACGCGTTGCGCATGGGGTTTGTGAACCGCGTGCTTGCGCGCGGTGAACTTGAAAAGTCGGTGCGCGCCGAATGCGAATTGCTGGCCGCTAACGCACCGCTCACCATGGCCTCGGTCAAGATTGCGATTGATGAGATCACCCGTGCCGGCGGGCATATCGATGCTGCGCGAATCGAAGCCGCGACGCAGCGAGCCTACGAGAGCGCCGATTTCATCGAGGGGCGCCATGCTTTCATGGAAAAGCGTGCGCCGGTATTCCGCGGCCGTTGAGGCAACACCATCGCTGAGGCAAGTTGCCTCTCACTGAACACTCGGAGTTGCCATGTACAGACCCACACCCGGCGGCGCGTTCGAGGGACTGCGCGTCATCGATCTGGCGCAGGTGCGATCAGGCCCGACCTGCGTCAAGCAGTTCGCCGATTTTGGCGCCGATGTCATCCGGATCGAACCGCCCGCCCACTCGGGCCGCACCGAACTGATGACCGGTGCGCGCGATGGTGCCGACATGCTCAACCTGCATCGCAACAAGCGATTGATCACGCTCGACCTCAAAGCCCCTGGTGCAAAAGCCGTGCTGCATCGCCTGGTGCGCTCGGCCGATGTGGTCGTCGAAAATTACCGTCCCGATGTGAAGGCCCGGCTGGGCATCGATTACGACAGCCTTTCGGCGATCAACCCGCGCATCATTCTGGCCAGCATTTCGGGTTTCGGGCAGGAAGGGCCTTACAGGGTGAGGCCGGGCTTCGACCAGATTGCACAGGGCATGTCCGGCATGATGTCGGTGACCGGCAAGCCCGGCGAAGGCCCGATGAGGGTAGGGGCTGCGGTGGTGGATGTCGCCACTGGCTTGTATGCGGCGCTCGGCGTCATGACCGCGCTCTATGAGCGCGAGCGCAGTGGGCGCGGGCAGTGGGTGCAGGCGTCGCTCCTGCAGTCGGGCCTGGGATTGATGGATTTTCAGGCCGCGCGTTTTCTGGTGGATGGCGAGGTGCCAGGGCAGGTCGGCAACGACCATCCGACCGGCATGCCGACGTCCGCCTATGCCACCTCTGATGGCTATGTGAATCTGGGTGCCGCAGGCGAAGCCATGTGGACAAAGGTCTGTGACGTGATCGGTCAGCCCGCATTGGCATCTGATCCGCGTTTTGCGCAAGGCCCTGATCGGTCGCGCAATCGGCAGGCGCTCAATGTCGAGCTGGGCGCGGCCTTTCGAACCCGCACCAGTGCCGAGTGGATCGACTTGCTCAATGCGGCTGGTGTGCCGTGCGGACCGATCTACAGCATGGATCAGGTCTTCAGCGATCCGCAGGTTGTGGCCACCGGCATGGCCGCCACCGTGCACCATGAGACCCGTGGCCCGATTCGAGTGCTGGCTCCGACGGCGACCCTGTCGCGCACGCCCGGGCGTCTCGAGCGTTCGCTGGTCTCGGTGGGACAGGACACCGATGGTGTGCTCGGTGAGCTGGGCTTCAGCCAGGACGAGATTGCCGGCATGCGTCGCGACGGCGTGCTCTGAGCCAAGTGGCTTGGGCCCGCTGACCGCGGGCTGATGACGATCAACACAAAGGAGACTGCAGCCGTGAACAGCAACGATCGAACTGACAAGACACGTCGTGAGGCCATCAAGCGCGTCGGCGCCGTGGTCGCGCTCGGTACAGGACTGCCCCGCCCGGGGGCCGCGCAAAGTTTTCCTGATAAACCGATCAGGATGATCGTGCCTTATCCGCCCGGGGGTGGCGCCGATTCATAGGCACGTACGGTGGCGGCCAAGCTCGAAAACGTGATGGGCCAGCCGGTGATCTTCGATTACAAGCCAGGTGGCAGCACCACGATCGGTGCCGATGCCGCGGCCCGCTCGCCAGCCGACGGCTACACCTTGTTCATGATAGACAGCACCGCATTCGCGTATGTGCCGAATATGCGCAAGGTGAATTACGACCCGATCCGCTCGTTTGTGCCAGTGGGCCTGTTGGGTGTCGGGCCGATGCTTCTGGTGGCGGGCCCTAATGTGCCGGTGCGCTCGGTGCCCGAACTGATCACTTATGCCAAGGCCAATCCGGGCAAGCTGACGATCGCCAGCGCCGGCGTGGGTTCGCCGCATCACCTGATCGGCGAGTTCTTCTGCGATCGCGCCGGCATTTCACTGACCCATGTTCCCTATAAGGGGGCCGTGCAGTACATCGCTGATCTGCTGGGTGGGCAGGTCGACCTGGCGGTCTCCACCATCACGCCCGCCTTGCCGCATATTCAGGCCGGGCGGCTGCGCCCGCTCGGCGTGTCGAACGCTGTGCGATCGTCGGCGCTGCCGGAGGTACCCACCATCGCCGAGCAGGGATTGCCCGGGTTCGACGAAAAGCCCTGGACCTGCTTCGTGACGACCGCAGGTGTGCCGCCTGCCGTGCTTGAAAAGTTGCGTGCCGGCTATCGCGCCACGATCGAAGATCCGGAAGTCGCCAACGCATTGCGCAAGGCGGGTATCGAGGAGGTGGGGGCGTGGACCCCGACCCGGATCGGTGAGCAGATGCAGGTCGATTATGTGAAGTGGGGCGAGATCATCCGCAAGGCAAACATCAGGATGGATGGCTAAGCGCCGGGCACCGGGCACTCCGATCGTCGCCCCGCTTTACACTGCTGACGTCTTTAAAGACCTCACACTCTCCCCGTCAAAGGCCAGCCATGGGCAAGACCGATTCGACCACGGGTGTCGCGACCTTGTCCGGCGCGTCCGGCATCGACCTCACCATCCTGACCGTGGACAGGATTCAGGAAGGCTTCAAGGCGGGTCTGTTCACCGCAGAAAGTCTCACCCAGGCGTGTTTGCGGCAGATTGATATCTTCAACGGCCACTACAACGCGATCATCTTCCGCAATGAATCGGCCCTGGCCGATGCCCGTGCGATCGACGAGCGCCGCCAGGCCGGCGAGGTCCTCGGACCACTTGCCGGTGTGCCGGTGGTCATCAAGGATCCGATGGACATGGTCGGTTTTCCGACAACGGCTGGCTGGTCACTGCTTTACAGCAAGACCGGTGGCATCGACCTGATGCCGCAGACCGACGCGCCGGTGGTCGCCCGTATGCGCGCAGCGGGTGCCATTTTGCTCGGCAAGACCAATGTTCCGGTGCTCAGCAGCTCCGGAACCCACGCCGACAACAGCTGGGCCGGGCCGACGCTGAATGTCGTGATGCCCTCCCGCGCGCCGGGCGGCAGCAGCGCCGGAACGGCCGCAGCGGTTAGCGCAAGCATGGCGGTGCTTGGGCTGGCGGAAGAAACCGGCGGGTCGATCCAGAACCCTGCATCCGCGCAAGACCTGGTCGGCATCAAGCCGACCATCGGTCTGGTGCCGAATGCCGGCGTGGTGCCTTTGTCAGGCAACCGCGATGTCGTCGGGCCGATCGCGCGCTGCGTTCGCGATGCCGCGCTGTGCCTTGACGTACTGGCCGGGTACACCGCCGAAGATCCGAAGACGCTGGCTGGGGTCGGCAAGAAGCCGCGGCTTGGCTACACCTCAAAGCTGCATCCCAACGCACTGAAGGGGGTGCGCCTCGGGCTCTATGGTCCGGGTTGGCGAGATCAGCCCCTGTCGGCCGAGACGAGCAGGCTCTACCACCGTGCAGCCGACGAGTTGAGGGCCCTGGGTGCGACGCTGGTCAGCGATCCCTTCAAAGGGTCAGGGTTCGCCGCATTGAGAAAACAGACGATTCCTGACGCGGACTTCGACGCACGCGGCCTGGAGTCGGTGCCCTACGATCTTCATAAATACCTCGAACGGCTTGGCCCGAATGCTGCATTGAAGAGCTTCGCGGCATTTGCCAGGGCCACCGCCCGCGAATCGGCTTTCGGCCCGAAAGGCCTGCTCAACTTCATGCACAACTTGCCCCAGTTCGTGGCATGTCTGAGCGAGCCCACGGTTGCCCCCGACCTGTCCGAGTTCATTGCGCTCAAGGAAAGCTACCTGCAGATCGTCGACGACGTCTTTGCAGCCGAAAGGCTCGATGGTCTGGTGTTTCCGCAGATGCGCGAAGAGTTACCCGCAGCCGGATCAGGGCTCACGATCAAGGAAACCACGGTCAGCGAAATCAACATTGCCGGCATGCCCGCGGTCGCGATGCCTGCCGGCTACTACGCGTCCGGCGCGCCCTTCGGTCTGCTGTTCGTGGGCAAGCTCTGGAGCGAAGCCGATCTGCTGGCCTTCGCCTACAGCTATGAGACGGCGACCCGGCATCGAAAGTCGCCATCCCTCACGCCAACTTGATGGCTTGCGCAGGCGCCGGGCGAGTGTCCGGCGGTCTCCTTGACGCAATCCCCCTGTATGCCGCATCCTTGAAAGCTAACCTGGGTTCGAGTCCATCCGCGCCTTCCCCTATTTTTCTCCTGCGCTTTTCGGCTCCGAAGCGGTAAGACACACGGCTCGGGGCGCACGCAGGCCTGCGTCGAAGCGGCCAGATCGGCTCATCGGTGGGCCGGGCGACAGGGTTCGAGCGGTCTGCCATGTCCCTTACGAAAGTCTCTCTGCCCGACGGTTCCGTTCGGGAATTCGCGCAAGCCCCCACCGTTGCCGAGGTCGCCGCCTCGATTGGCCCGGGTCTTGCCAAGGCGGCCCTTGCCGGCAAGGTCGATGGCAGGCTGGTCGACACCTCCTATCGCATCGACGGTGACGCTGCGGTCGCGATCATTACCGATCGCGACCCGGAAGGTCTGGAGGTCATCCGCCATTCCACCGCCCACCTGCTGGCTTATGCGGTCAAGGATCTCTATCCCGATGCCCAGGTCACGATCGGGCCGGTGATCGACGACGGATTTTTCTACGACTTTTCCTACAAGCGGCCCTTTACCCCGGAAGACCTGCAGGCGATCGAGTTGCGCATGACCGAGCTGGCGCGCAAGGACGAGCCGGTAACCCGGGAAGTTTGGGGTCGTGATGAGGCGGTGGCCTTTTTCGAATCGATCGGCGAGCGCTACAAGGCAGAGATCATTGCCTCGATTCCGGCCACCGATGACATCGGTCTCTATCGCGAAGGCGCTTTCGTCGACCTGTGTCGCGGGCCTCACGTGCCGTCCACCGGGAAACTGAAGGTCTTCAAGCTGATGAAGCTTGCCGGCGCCTATTGGCGGGGCGACTCGCGCAATGAGATGCTGCAGCGGATCTACGGCACCGCCTGGGCCCGCAAGGAGGATCAGGACGCGTATCTGCATATGCTCGAAGAGGCCGAAAAGCGCGATCACCGCAAGCTCGGTCGCAGCCTCGATCTTTTTCATCTGCAGGACGACGCCCCCGGCATGGTGTTCTGGCATCCCAAGGGCTGGGTGCTCTGGCAGCAGATCGAGCAGTACATGCGTGCGGTGTATCAGGACAACGGGTATCAGGAAATCCGTTGCCCTCAGATCCTTGATCGCTCGCTCTGGGAGAGGTCGGGGCACTGGGAGAACTACAAGGACAACATGTTCGCCACCGCGTCCGAGAATCGCGACTACGCGGTCAAGCCGATGAATTGCCCCGGACATGTCCAGGTCTTCAATTCGAGTCTGCGCAGCTATCGCGATCTGCCCTTGCGTTATGGCGAGTTTGGTGCCTGTCACCGCAACGAGCCGTCGGGCGCCTTGCACGGGATCATGCGGGTGCGCGGATTCGTCCAGGACGACGGCCACATCTTTTGCACCGAGGATCAGATCCTGGCCGAGTGCACCGCCTACACCGACTTGCTGCATCGGGTGTATCGGGATTTCGGCTTTACCGACATTCTCTACAAGGTTGCCACCAGACCGGCAGCGCGCGTGGGCTCCGATGAGAGTTGGGACCAGGCCGAATATGCCCTGATGGAATCGCTTCGACGGTCGGGTTGCGAATTCACGATTGCAGCGGGGGATGGCGCGTTTTACGGCCCCAAGATCGAGTACACCCTCAAGGATGCGCTGGGTCGCCACTGGCAGTGCGGCACCATGCAGGTCGACTTCAACATGCCGCAGCGTCTGGGTGCCGAATATGTTGCCGATGACAACGCCCGGCGCTATCCGGTGATGCTGCATCGCGCGATCGTCGGCTCGATGGAGCGTTTCATCGGAATTCTGATCGAGAATCACGCTGGCGCTTTCCCGGCATGGCTTGCGCCAGTTCAAGTGGTCGTGATGAGCATCACGCAGGCGCATGCCTCCTACGCGACGGACGTTGTACAAGCGCTGAAAAAACAAGGGTTTAGGGTGCAATCTGATTTGCGGAACGAGAAGATTTCGTATAAAATCAGAGAGCACAGCTTGCAAAAGTTGCCTTACCTGCTGGTGGTGGGTGAGAAAGAAATGCAGGCTGGGCAGGTCGCCGTTCGCGCCCGCGGAGGCGTCGATTTGGGTGTGATGCCCCTCGACGAATTTTCCCGACGCCTTGCCGACGATGTCGCTGTCAGGGGGGCTGGTTCCCGCTGAAGCACTCCGTGCGAGGGTTGGGGTCCGTGCCGCTGCGCTCGGCGTGCGATTCCCGTCTCTGGAGATAACAGCATCGCTACTGCGAACGAACGTGAACGGTCCCACCGTCTCAATGGTGAGATCAATGTCCCTGAATTGCGCCTGATGGGCATCGAAAACGAGCCGCTTGGCATCGTTGCGACCCGCGAGGCACTTCGAATGGCCGAAGAGGCCGATGTCGATCTGGTTGAAATTGCCCCGACTGCCCAGCCCCCGGTGGCCCGGCTCATGGACTACGGCAAGTTCAAGTACCAGGAGCAAAAGCGAGCCCATGAGGCCCGGCTCAAGCAGAAAATCATCCAGGTCAAGGAAGTCAAGTTCCGGCCCGGCACGGATGACGCTGACTACAACGTCAAGCTGCGCAACCTGACCCGATTCCTCGAAGAGGGCGACAAAGCCAAGATCACCCTGCGGTTCCGCGGCCGGGAAATGGCGCACCAGGAGTTCGGTTTGAGGCTGCTGGAGAGAATTCGCGCCGACCTTGATGGCGTCGGTCTGGTCGAGTCAATGCCCAAGCTCGAAGGGCGTCAGATGATCATGATCATCTCGCCGAAGAAAAAGAAATAGCTTTCTGCTACAATCGAGAGCTTTTCGAGGTCGCCTGGTCATGATCATCAGCGTGCCTTCGAAAAATCAAGCCGCTCGGGTTCCATAAGCGTTATCGCGCTGCCACGCCGGATATCGGATCGGATGGCGCGATGGCCACCTGGCAGTGGTGACATCGGAGCATCAAATGCCCAAGATGAAAACGAAAAAAAGCGCAGCCAAGCGCTTCAGAGTCCGCGCAGGCGGCACGATCAAGCGAGGTCAGGCGTTCAAGCGCCACATCCTCACCAAGAAGACCACCAAGAACAAGCGTCACCTTCGCGGCGCCGTTTCGGTTCATGAGTCAGACGTGCTGAGCGTCCGAACCATGATGCCTTACGCGTAACCCAGGAGACCGACATGCCGAGAGTCAAGCGTGGCGTAACCGCCCGTGCCCGTCACAAAAAAGTTCTCGCGTTGGCCAAGGGTTTCCGCGGCCGTCGCAACAATGTCTACCGAGTCGCCAAGCAGGCGGTCATGCGCGCCGGGCAATATGCCTACCGCGACCGCCGCACCCGCAAGCGCGTCTTCCGTGCGCTCTGGATCACACGGATCAACGCCGCAGCGCGCGAGCATGGCATCACCTACAGCCGTTTCGTTGCCGGACTGAACAAGTCGGAGATCGGACTCGACCGCAAAGTGCTGGCAGAACTCGCAGTGAACGATAAGGCGGCATTTGCCGCGATCGTTGCTCGCGTCAAAGCCTCGCTGGGTGTGTGAGCCGGCCATCGCCGGTTTGTCGCCGGTCCGTTGACGCCTCTGGCGTTGTCAGACCGGCGGGATTCGTGATCATCCGCTGAATCTGGCGATGAGCGATTGAGATGGGCGGGGCCGTTAGGGGCCCCGTTTTTTTTGACTGGGCTGCTTGCTTGAGCCCACCGTGGCGCGATCGAAGCGTGTGCCACGTCGACGGATGGACCCGATGGACGATTCACCCCAAGCGCTCATCGACGAGGCGGGCGCGCTGCTCGATGCCGCGACCGACGCAAACAGCCTCGCCATTGCCAAGGCGCGTTTTCTTGGCAAAGACGGTCTGCTGACCGCACGACTGAAGGCTCTGGGCGGTCTGTCGCCTGAAGCTCGGTCGGCGCAGGGCAAGGCGCTCAATCAGATCAAGCAGGCCATCGAAGCCAAACTTGCCCTGCGGCAAAAGGCCCTTGAGCAGGCCGAGCTCGACGCGCGGCTGTCGCAGGAGTCGATCGATGTGACCTTGCCCGGGCGTGGTGCAGGGCGCGGCGGATTGCATCCGGTCACGCTGACGATCGAGCGGGTCGAGGCGATCTTCCGATCGATCGGATTCGATGTGGCCGACGGACCTGAAATCGAGCAGGATTTTTTCAATTTCACCGCGCTCAATACGCCCGACAATCATCCCGCGCGCTCGATGCACGACACCTTCTATGTCGAAGGCGACGATGACACCGGCAAACCGCTGCTGCTGCGCACGCACACCAGCCCGATGCAGATCCGTTATGCGCGGATGCATTCGCCGCCGATCAAGGTGATTGCGCCAGGCAAGACCTATCGGGTCGATTCCGACGCCACCCACTCGCCGATGTTCCATCAGGTCGAGGGCATGTGGATCGACGAGGAGGTGTCCTTTGCCGATCTCAAGAATGTCTACACCGAGTTTTTGCGGCGATTTTTTGAGCGAGACGACATCGACGTTCGCTTCAGGCCGTCCTATTTCCCCTTCACTGAACCGTCTGCCGAGATCGATATGCGATTCCCGGATGGGCCATTGGCAGGCCGGTGGCTTGAGGTGTCGGGATCGGGCCAGGTGCATCCGAATGTCGTGCGCAACATCGGACTCGACCCTGAGCGCTATATCGGATTTGCCTTCGGATCCGGGATCGAGCGGCTGGCCATGCTGCGTTATGGCGTTGGCGACCTGCGGCTCTTCTACGACAACGACCTTCGATTCCTCGAGCAGTTCAAGGACTGATTGCGATCATGAAATTCTCCGAGCGCTGGCTGCGGACTTACGCCGATCCTGCCCTTTCCAGTGAGGAACTGGCGCATGTCCTGACCATGGCAGGTCTCGAAGTCGAAGAGCGGTCGCCGGTTGCGCCGCCGTTTTCCGGTGTGATCGTGGCACAGGTGGTGTCGGTTGAACGCCATCCGAATGCGGACAAGCTCAATGTCTGCCAGGTCGATGTCGGGGCAGCGTCGATGGCCCAGATCGTGTGTGGTGCGCCCAATGTGGCGCCCGGCCTGAAGGTGCCTTGCGCCTTGCCTGGCGCTGAGTTGCCCGGCGGCATGAAGATCGGCGTCGCGAAAATGCGCGGTGTCGAGAGTGCAGGCATGTTGTGTTCGGCTCGCGAGCTCGGGCTGTCCGAGGATCATGGTGGCCTCCTGGTCCTGCCGGCAGACCTGTCTGTCGGCTCAGGCCTGCGTGAATCGCTGGGCCTCGACGACCTGCTGTGGCTGCTCAAGCTCACGCCCAATCTTGCGCACTGCATGTCGGTCACCGGCATCGCCCGCGAAGTGTCCGCGCTGACCGGGGCCGCACTGTCGTTGCCGACCTTCTCGCCGGTCGTGGCACAGATTGAAGACCGCCTGCCGGTGTCGATCGAGGCGCCCGATCTGTGCGGGCGCTTCAGCGGGCGGGTGATTCGCGGGGTCAATGCCCGCGCGACAGCGCCCCACTGGATGCGTGAGCGACTCGAGCGCTCGGGTCAGCGATCGATTTCGGCGCTGGTCGACATCTCGAATTACGTGATGCTCGAATTCGGGCGTCCGTCGCATGTCTTCGATCTCGCCAAAATTCACGGCGGACTCCGCGTGCGATGGGGCAGGGCGGGTGAACAGCTGAAACTGCTCAATGGCCAGACCGTTGATCTGGGACCGGACGCTGACGGGCTGGCGGTGGGCGTGATCGCCGATCAGCAGCAGGTCGAGAGTCTGGCCGGCATCATGGGCGGCGACGACACCGCGGTGTCGCTCGATACCACCGACATCTACCTTGAGGCCGCTTTCTGGTGGCCGGTTGCGATCGCCGGGCGTGCCAGGCGCTACAACTTCTCGACGGATGCCGGGCAGCGATTCGAGCGTGGTGTCGATGCGTCGACCACGGTTGAGCATCTCGAGTATTTGACCCAGCTGATCATCGCGATTTGCGGGGGCAAGGCCGGTCCGGTCGACGATCAGATCACCGCACTGCCCGATCGGGCGCCTGTCTCGATGCGACTGGCTCGCGCGCGTCGCGTCATCGGCGCAGACATTACGTTGGCTGATTGCACCGCGGCCTTCGACCGGCTTGGATTGCCTTACACCGTCCAGTCTGCGGAGCCTGCGGGCAATACCGTGCTGACCGTCACGCCACCGGCACGACGCTTCGACTTGTCGATCGAAGAAGATCTGATTGAGGAGGTTGTTCGGATCTGGGGCTATGAGCGTCTGCCGCAGCGTCCGGCGACGATGCGCGCGACCATGAGTCCGGTGTCGCAGGAGCGCCGCTCAGTCATTTCGCTCAAGCGCTGCTGGGCCGATCGCGACTGGACCGAGGTCGTCAACTATTCTTTCGTGTCGGAGTCGATCGAGACGATGCTGCAGGCCGACAGCCGGCCGATCGCCTTGCGAAATCCGATTGCCGAAACCATGAACGTCATGCGGACCCAGTTGTGGGGCGGGCTGATCGGCAATCTGCGCCACAACCTCAACCGTAAAAGTCCGAGGGTGCGGCTCTTCGAAGTCGGTCGCGTCTTTCTTCGCGATCCTGCGGCGCGGGCAGGCGAGCTGTCGGTCACAGGCATCGGGCAGCCGCTGCGCTTTGCCGGGCTGGCCTGGGGGCCGGTACACGACGAACAGTGGGGCGAGCGGGCTCGGTTGATCGACTTTTTCGATGTCAAAGCCGATCTGGAGGCGATCGCCCAAAGCGGTCTGAGCTTCGAGGCCGCATTGCATCCTGCCCTGCATCCCGGTCAATCAGCCTTGGTTCGCGATGGCAACGGGGC
>Ga0007791_10000470_pt1 | contig 12844 bp, 10 predicted proteins | sample CryBogmetaGMA05M_FD_60368 | JGI IMG/M metagenome (GOLD analysis project Ga0007791, IMG submission 60368) | Freshwater microbial communities from Crystal Bog, Wisconsin, USA - MA0.5M | ecosystem: Environmental > Aquatic > Freshwater > Lake | place: Crystal Bog, Wisconsin, USA | collected 2009-07-06 | reverse complement strand
TCCGGAAAGACTTATGGATCCGCCTTGGCTTTGTATAGTCGCCTACGTGATCGTCAACCGGGAAGATTTGGAGCTTATATCTCTCATGACGGCAATTACTTGTTGTCACAGTCCCCTGAACTCTTCCTTTCTCGCGAAGGCGATACTCTCAAAGCAATGCCCATGAAAGGCACTGCCAGCGCCTTATCTGAAGTAGCAAGCGCCTTATCTGAAGACCCAAAGAATCGAGCTGAGAATGTCATGATTGTGGATCTATTACGCAATGATCTCAGTCGTATCTCTTTACCAGGTACCGTCACTGTTCCCAATTTATTTGTAGTAGCAAGGCATGGTGATGTATTACAAATGACCTCTACAGTGCAAGGTCAAGCCAAGCCAGATACCTCACTTTTTAATATTCTGAATGCTGTCTTCCCATGCGGATCTGTGACGGGAGCACCTAAAAAACGCAGCATGCAAATTATTCAAGAACTTGAGTCAGAAGATCGAGATTATTACTGTGGCGCTCTAGGTTGGCTAGATCCCAATGGTGACTTTGCCTTAAGCGTCCCTATTCGTACGGTTGAGATTACAACAGACGAACAATCACATGCTGCGACTTTTACCTTAGGCATTGGCGCTGGGATTACCAATGATTCTGATGCAAAGCAAGAATGGCAAGAGTGTCAAATTAAATCTGACTTTTTGATGAAGCTACCTAGCGCTACTGGATTATTTGAAACAATATTGGTTGACCATGGCAAAGTTCAGAGACTTTCTGAGCATCTTGATCGCATGCAGTCCTCCGCTCTCGCTTTAAGAATTCCTTTCAATCGTTTGCAAGTTATCTCAGTAATTGAATCAGCCACTTCAACGTTAGATGATCAATTTTCCTTCAGGCTAAGACTTGATCTTTCTCCTAGCGGTGAGCTTTCGATTGCTTCTGGAGTTCTAGATACCATCAGTGAACCAGTCAAAGTCTTTTGGGCGAGGGATATTCTTCAGGGATCTGTAGAGATGTTTTCAGGTGATGCTTTATTACGCCATAAGATTAACCATCGCACTCTTTATGATCTTGCCTGGAAAAAGGCGGTGGAATTAGGTGGGTTTGATGCCCTCTTCACCAACGAACAAGGTTTCGTAACCGAAGGTGGGAGAACTAGTATTTTTGTTAAACCTCAAGGCAGTGCTGAATGGTTAACCCCACCGGTGAATGCTGGTTTATTACCGGGAGTCATGCGCAGCGCGCTCCTGTCTGATCCAAAGATCAATGCCCGTGAAGCTAACCTGACTATTAAAGATGTTTCAATGGCAGATGAGATTATTCTTACTAATGCCCTGCGTGGCGCTCTTAAAGCCCGTTTCTAGAAAGTCAGCATGAAGTTTTGTTCCAACTGCGCCTCTGTATTGACAATTAAAATTCCCGCTGATGATTCACGCCCACGTCATGTGTGTGAGGCCTGTGGCAGCATTCATTATCAAAATCCCCGCAATGTGGTGGGTAGCATTCCTGTATATGGCAAACAAGTACTCTTATGTCGACGCGCTATCGAACCAAGACTTGGTTATTGGACTTTACCGGCTGGCTTTATGGAACTAGGCGAGAGCACGAGTCATGGCGCCGCTCGAGAAACGCATGAAGAAGCTGGTGCTATTGTAGAAATTGGCCCACTCTATTCCTTACTCAATGTTCCGCATGCTGAACAAGTTCATCTTTTCTATTTAGCAACAATGAGTTCTCCTAAGTTTTCGGCTGGCGAGGAAAGTCTTGAGGTTGCCCTCTTTCATGAGCATGAAATTCCGTGGGATCAATTGGCATTTCCAACCGTAAAGCAAACGCTAGAATGGTTCTTCGCTGACCGTGCTGCTGGGCTTCTCGATAATGGCAAAGAGTTTCATGTACGCAGTCGCGATGTGCTGCGCTCCGAAAGAATTTAGTGTGTGACTTATGAGTCAAGGTATGCGTCAGATCACTTGGTTAGGGCCACAGGACTCCTTTCCAAACCCCCTACTCGAGCCCGATCCTGACCCAAGCGTGCCTGGACTGATTGCAGTCAGCGAACGTATTTATCCGGGGCAACTCTCTGCGGCATACCAACTAGGGATCTTTCCCTGGTACTCCGATAATCAACCTGTCTTATGGTGGTCACCAGACCCCCGCATGGTTTTGAAACCTACCGAATTTAAATGTAGTGACTCTTTGAAAAAAAGTATTCGTCTTTTTTGTCAAGATGCTAACTCGCACATTCGGGTAGATGAAGATTTTGCTACTGTCATTCGCGCATGCGCCACTAGCACCCGTAAAGATCAAGACGGAACTTGGATCACCCATGAAATTATGGATGCTTACACTACCCTACATGAACAAGGCAATGCCCATAGCATTGGAGTTATGGAACAAGGGCAACTGATTGGCGGTCTTTACTGTGTATCCTTTGGCGCCATGGTATTTGGAGAGTCAATGTTTAGTCGTAGGCCCGGAGCCTCAAAACTTGCTCTTGCCGCATTAAGTGCCTGGTGTCTCCAGAACCCAATTTCCATGATTGATTGCCAGCAAGAGACAGCCCACCTCCGTTCTATGGGCGCCGCACCCATTCCTAGGCAAGAATTTTTAGAGCAACTGCAAATATCTATAAATCAAACTAAGATTGAGTCATCTTGGACTTTTGATAAAACAATCTTGACCCACTGGCTATGACTCGCCTCAAAGAACTACCGCTAACGGCTTTGCAGTTTTATGCAACCGCCCCCTATCCTTGTAGTTATCTGCCCAATAAAATAGCCCGCTCACAAGTTGCCACGCCTTCTCATTTAATTCATGCCGATGTCTATAACGAACTACTGAATGCGGGTTTTCGTCGTAGTGGACTGTATACCTATCGACCCTATTGCGATGAATGCAGAGCTTGCATTGCTACCCGAATTTTAGTAAATCAATTTATTCCTTCTCGCAGTCAACGTCGCGCGCGAAAAAGGCATGCTGGCTTGGTCGTATCCGTTCTCAATTTAGGCTACCAAGACGAGCATTACCAGTTATATCAACGCTATCAAAATGAACGCCATGCTGGTGGAGATATGGATAGCGATGATCAAGACCAATACATGCAATTTTTATTACAAAGTCGTGTGAACTCTCGCATTGTCGAGTTCCGTGATGGTCCGCATGACCCTCATCCTGGGCGACTTCGCATGGTCAGCATGATCGACATCCTGGAACAAGGGATTTCTTCGGTTTATACCTTCTTTGATACCTCAGAGCATGCTGCCAGCTATGGAAGCTACAGCATCCTCTGGCAAATTGAGCAAGCAAAGGTGCTCAGCTTGCCCTACCTCTATCTTGGTTACTACATCAGAGAGAGCGAGAAAATGTCCTATAAGGCAAAGTATCAACCGATGGAAGGTTTGATCGATGACCATTGGCAGCCTTTGTCTGGATTGACTGGGTCATAATATCTACCCATGATCGATCGTTATTCTCTTTTACGCCCTTGGCTCTTTTGTCTTGACCCCGAAAAAGCACATGACCTAACACTCAGTAATTTAGATCGCGCGCAGCGCTGGGGTTTGTTAGAGCGTTTGATCAGTAAACCTGCAGCAGATCCTCATACTCTCTGCGGGATTACCTTTCCAAATCCCGTTGGCTTAGCTGCTGGCCTAGACAAAGATGGTAAGCACATTGATGCACTTGCAGCCCTTGGATTTGGCTTCTTAGAAATCGGCACCGTTACCCCGCGGCCACAGCCAGGCAATCCTAAGCCTCGCATGTTCCGCCTTTCAGGGGCGGAGGCCATTATTAACCGCATGGGCTTTAATAACGATGGTGTGGATGCTTGCGTAGCCCGTGTGCGCCGCTCACGCTTTTGGCAACAAGGTGGTGTCTTGGGTATGAATATTGGCAAGAACGCCAGCACGCCCATTGAAGATGCTGCTAATGATTACATTTTAGCAATGGAGGCTTCATATGAAATTGCCTCATACATTACGGTTAACATCTCCTCACCCAATACCCAGAATCTACGCGCACTTCAAGGCGAAGAAATGTTGCGCTCTTTATTGGCCAGCTTAGATGAAGCGCGTCAGCGATTGAGCGATCGTTATGGCGTTCGTAAACCACTCTTCTTAAAAATTGCACCTGACTTAGATACGGGTGATATTGATTTAATTGCAGATTTATTAATGGAGCTTGGTCTCGACGCCATCATTGCGACTAACACCACGATTTCTCGAGATGCAGTCCAAGGCATGCAATATGGACAAGAGGCTGGAGGGTTATCAGGTGCGCCAGTGCGCGAAGCATCTACCCGTGTCATCAAAACACTCAAAGCAAGATTAGGAAATCAACTCCCCATCATTGGAGTTGGCGGTATCTTGTCAGGGGCTGATGCAAGAGAAAAGATCAATGCTGGTGCGAGCCTAGTACAGCTTTACAGTGGCCTGATCTATAGAGGTCCTGACCTCGTTGATGAGTGCGTAAAAGCCCTCAGACAATCCTAATCACTCCCTGTAAGACCAAGGTTTTTGCTTGGGGAGTTGTAAAATAGCATTTCACAATATGCAATAGCATCTGAAATCGCTACAATAGAGCCCATGACAACGAGTAAAACCATCAAAAACGCTAAAAGTACTGGGGAGGTTGGTAAAACAGCGATCCAGGTGGTTGAGCGCATGATGAATTTGCTCGATGCCTTGGCGGAGCAAGAAGAATCTAGCAGCCTTAAGAACCTAGCAGAGCATACCGGTCTTCACCCCTCTACGGCTCACCGCATCCTTAATGACATGGTTGCCTGTCGTTTAGTTGAGCGTGGTGATGGCGGTACTTATCGCCTAGGTTTAAAGCTCTTAGAGCTTGGCAATTTAGTTAAAGCCCGTCTCTCCGTCCGAGAAGCAGCTCAAATACCTATGCGCACCCTACACAAGCTCACTGGTGAAACTGTCAATCTATCTGTTCGCCAAGGTGATGAAATTGTTTATGTTGATCGTGCCTACAGTGAGCGTTCTGGCATGCAAGTGGTTCGCGCCATTGGCGGTCGAGCTCCGCTCCATTTAACTTCAGTTGGTAAATTATTTTTATCGACCGACGATTCCAACCAAGTTCGTGCCTACGTCACTCGCACTGGACTTTCAGGGCACACCCGTAACAGCATTACGGATTTGGCCAAGCTTGAGTCTGCCTTAAATCAAGTACGCAAGGATGGTAATGCTCGTGATGATGAAGAGTTGGAGCTGGGTGTAAGCTGTTTGGCAGCCGCTATTTTGGATGACACCGGTAAATTGGTTGCAGGTTTATCGCTCAGCTCGCCTACAGACCGCATGCAGGCAGATTGGCTGAAAGCCTTACAGGATACAGCCTTGCAGATTTCTAAGGGAATGGGTTACAAACCCAAGTCTACTGAGCCAGGCGCACCAGCTTAACTCAAACCATTACACATTACATCAAGCGACGAATCGGCTGTGTGCCTGCAGGCATGCGCTCATACCAGTCGCGTACTCGTACTGCATCCGCAAAACGAGATTGAGTACCAACAGAATCCAAGAAGACAAGAAGTAGAGGCGTGTTGTTCACTCTTGCTTGCATCACCAGGCACTTACCTGCCGCATTAATAAATCCTGTTTTTTGCAAGCCAATGTTCATATCTCCTGAACGAACGAGGCGATTGGTATTTAGGAACTTCTGTGGACGCTTTGCAATCACCATAGTCAAGTCAGGCCATGTTGAAAACTCTCGAATCATTTTGTACTGATATGCAGCGTTGAGCATGCGGGTTAAGTCTTCTGCAGAAGCGACGTTCTCACTTTTTAAGCCTGTAGGGTCCGCAAAGTGCGAATGATCCATCCCTAAGTCTTTAGCTTTACGATTCATGGCATCTACAAACGCTGGCACCCCTCCAGGATAGTTCCTTCCCAAGGTATATGCAGCACGGTTCTCGGAAGACATTAGGGCAAGTAATAAGGCCTCTTCACGAGTTAATTCAGTGCCACCAGCCAAGCGTGATCTGGCGTAAATATGAACGTCATCAGCATTAATGATGATAGTTTCATCCAGGGGTAGTTTGGAGTCCAAGACAACCATAGCCGTCATCAATTTAGTAATCGATGCAATTGGCAAACTCACGGAAGAATTTTTTTCAAAATATACTTCTTTGGTATCTTGGTTCACTACCATAGCAACACTGGACTTTAGGCTTAAATCATCATGCTGGCCGCGCAAACCTAGCGCTGTTGCAAGCGATGGTCTAGCAGCAACTGCAGGTTCTGCTGAACGGGTTACTGTGACACGAACGGTCTTGGGCTTTTTGGGAGACTTCGCAGTTTTAATGACTACTTTAGTAGTCTTGGTTTGCTTTTCTTTATCTTTACTGGCAGCAAATGCAGGGGCATGAATGAGAGCGCCACAGGCAAATATCGCAGTAAAGGCAAGGAGCCAAAATCGATTCAAACGCATCCCAAAATACCTTCCAAAACTTTCAACATACGGAATGATAATTAATTTCCAAGGCGAGAGTAGATTTATTCGCTCCATCTTGATCATTCCTGACTGACTATTCAGCAATTGTCGCTACCGTATTGGCTTGACGTGCATTGACGAAAATCACCCCTGTCATAGTTAAACCAAGACCTAAGCCCATCAACAAGGTAAATGGCTCTCCAAACAAGAACAAGGCCATCAGGGCCGTTGTTGGTGGAGTCAAATAGAGCAAACTAGTCACCTTGGTGGCAGCCCCTTTGCGAATCATCATAAATAAGAGACTAATTGAGCCTATAGATAATGGGAATATTGCCCACAATAAGGCGCCAATTACTGGAACATTCCAAACCATGACACCCGTTTCAAAGAAATACATATAAAAAAAACACAGTACAGCAGAAACACCGAACTGTATCGAAGAGCCCGCTCGAAGATCGAATACGGGACAATATTTTTTCTGATACAAAGTGCCAAAGGTAATAGAGAGCAATGCTAGAAAGGCCAGTACATAGCTCAGGAGTGGGATATGTACAAAACTAATTTTTTCTGCAACAACTAAAGCAACACCAGCAAAACCAAAAACCAAGCCAAGCCACTGACGAGGCGTGACCTTCTCCGATATCCAAGCGGCAAACCAGGCAGTCAAAATAGGCTGCAGTCCAACGATGATGGCAACCAATCCGGCAGTCATCCCAAGTCTGACGGCAATCCAAACTCCCAATAAATAACCAAACTGCAATAGGATCCCTGCTATCGCTATATGCTTCATCTGGGAGCGACTTGGCCAAGTGATACGCCATACAAGGCTAAGCGCTGCCATCGCCGCTAGGACCCCTATAAAGCGCCAAAACAAGAAAGTGGCAGGTTCAACATAGGGCATTGCTAGACGAGCGATAATGAACCCTGTACTCCAAATGAGTACAAAAAAAGGGGCTATTGCATTGTCTAGACTAAGCTTCATGGATAACTTACTGAAAATATTAGGATTTTTACTTTAATGATCGATTTTAGGCTCTTTTATTTTGAGTCTTCCCTATACTGATCATTAGCTCGATAAGGCCGGTCTTAATGTTGCATCGCAACATCAATGCTGTACAAAGGCGCGCTCTAGAACAAAGACAAAGAACAAGCACAGACAAGCAGCAAATCCAACGGAAAGGGATTGACATGAACTTAACACCTGAACAAATTGCAGCAGCACAAAAAGCGAATTTAGAGACCTTGAGTGGTTTAACTAATCAAGCACTGCAAAGCATCGAGAAATTAGTTGAACTCAATATGCATATTGCCAAGCAAAGCTTGAGCGATAGTATGAATAGCGCTAAGAAAGCCTTAGAAGTAAAAGACATTCAACAGCTTCTCGCCCATCAAGCGGAAGCTGTTCAGCCAATGGCAGAAAAAATGATGGCTTATAGCCGTCATTTATATGAGCTGGCTCATGAAACACAAAATAGTTTTACTCAATCTGCTGAAAAAGAATTACAAGCTGGTCAACAAAAAATCAATTCTTTAGTTGAAGAGTGGACCAAGAACGCACCTGCTGGTTCAGATGCAGCTGTTCAAGTGATAAAGCATGCTATTGCCTCTGCTAACGACGTATATGAAACAAGCCAAAAAGCAGTTAAGCATGCGGTTAATGTTGCGCAAACTAACCTCAACAGTGCTACTGATACTGTCATGAAGGCTGCTGAAACGGTGACTAAAGCTAACAAGAAGAAATAATGAGTTATTGACCCTGTAATGCAAAAGCCCCGATTACTCGGGGCTTTTCTTTTGGGGCTCAGGGGCAATTACTTCTGAATACTTCACGACTTCTTCTTCACCGGCGGTAAATCAGTGCAGTGACCATGAGCTGCCTCTGCGGCAAGACCTACAGACTCACCGAGGGTTGGATGCGGATGAATAGTCTTACCAATATCTACAGCATCAGCCCCCATCTCGATGGCCAGGCACACTTCGCCAATTAAATCGCCAGCATGCGTTCCGACAATGCCCCCACCGATGATGCGGTGTGTACTGGCATCAAAGATCAGTTTTGTGAAACCTTCATCACGACCGTTAGCAATAGCGCGTCCACTCGCAGCCCAAGGGAACAAGCCTTTTTCATAGGCAATACCTTGTGCTTTGCATTGCTCTTCAGTTAAACCAGCCCAAGCCACCTCTGGGTCTGTATAGGCAACAGATGGGATTTGCTTTGCATCGAAGTATGATTTCTCCCCAGCTGCAGCTTCTGCCGCAACGTGGCCTTCATGCACTGCTTTATGAGCCAACATGGGCTGCCCAACAATATCGCCAATAGCAAAGATGTTTTGCACATTAGTGCGCATTTGTTTATCAACTGGTATGAATCCGCGCTCATCCACCTGCACCCCTGCTTTACTAGCATCTATCTTCTTTCCATTTGGAGTACGGCCTACTGCGACCAATACCAAATCATAAGTTTGTGGTTCTGCAGGGGCATTCTCACCCTCAAAAGTCACCTGAATACCATCAGGCTTCACTTCAGCCTTTGCTGCACGAGTTTTGAGCATGACTTTTTCAAAACGCCCGGCATTAAACTTTTCCCAGACCTTTTCTAAGTCACGATCAGCTCCAGCCATGAGGCCATCCATCATCTCCGCGATATCAATACGTGAGCCGAGAGTGCTATAAACCGTAGCCATCTCTAAACCAATGATGCCACCGCCAATGACCAACATTCTTTTTGGAATGCTCTTTAATAACAAGGCGCCAGTACTATCCACAATCCGCGGATCTTCTGGCAAGAAGGGTAATTTCACAGGCTGGCTACCAGCGGCAATGATTGCCTTCTGAAAGCGCACTACTTCTTTTTGACCGTTGAGATCTTGCCCTGCACCGCTAGTCATTTCCACTTCAATGTGATTCGCATCCAAGAATCGACCCAAGCCACGCACAGTTTTTACCTTGCGTGCTTTTGCCATACCCGCCAAACCACCAGTTAACTTTGCAATGACGGAATCTTTATAGCCGCGCAATTGATCAATCTCAATCTTTGGGGCGCCAAAGGTAATGCCATGCTGAGACATAGTTTTGACTTCTTCCATGACGGAGGTGGTATGTAGCAATGCTTTAGATGGAATACAACCGACGTTCAAACATACGCCACCTAAAGTTGCGTAACGCTCTACTAGAACGGTATTCATACCCAAGTCAGCACTGCGGAATGCGGCACTATAACCACCAGGACCAGCACCTAATACCAATACCTCGCACTCGTGATTTACTTTGCCACTGTATTGACCGGCTACCGGAGCTGGTTCTTTTACCGCTGGTGCTGAAGTAGCACTTGGTGCTGTAACTGGCTGAGCGGCAGGTGCAGCAGCACTAGCCTCAATCTCTGCAATCACAGACCCCTTGCTCACCTTGTCACCTAACTTCACTGCAATACTGGTAATTGTTCCAGCAGCGTCAGCGGGAACTTCCATTGTTGCCTTATCAGACTCGAGAACCAATAAAGGTTGCTCTTTTTCTACGACATCACCAACCTTTACCAGCACTTCAATCACTGGTATGTCGGCATAGTCACCAATATCTGGTACGAGGATCATTTGCTTAGCCATAGATCCCCCTTACAGAGTAGCGCGACGAAAGTCGGCCAATAGTTGTGCAATATACAAATTGAAACGGGTAGCCAATGCACCATCAATCACGCGGTGATCTGCAGAAAGAGACAATGGGCAAATGAGGCGCGGCACAAATTGCTTGCCATCCCAAACTGGTTTCATGGCGGCTTTACTCACACCTAAAATGGCCACCTCTGGGGCGTTCACGATCGGCGAGAAGTAGGTTCCGCCAATGCCGCCTAGGGAAGAAATCGTAAAGCTCGCGCCCTGCATTTGATCTGGCTTCAGTTTGCCGTCACGAGCTAAGGCCGCTAACTCCGAAGTTTCTTTAGCAATATCAAAGATGCCCTTCTTATCTACATCTTTGATCACAGGCACTACTAAACCAGTTGGCGTATCTGCCGCAAAACCAATATTGAAGTATTGCTTCAGAATCAAGTCATCCCCATCTAGCGAGCTGTTGAACTCTGGATACTTTTTCAAAGCCGCGACAGCAGCTTTCATCAAGAATGCAAGCATCGTAATTTTGACGCCCTTCTTCTCATTGTCTTTATTTGTCTGAACGCGGAATGCTTCTAAGTCAGTAATATCAGCATCTTCGTGATAGGTCACCGCCGGAATCATGACCCAGTTACGACCAAGATTAGCTGCCGTCATTTTCTTAATACGATTTAATGGCTGACGCTCAATCTCACCGAACTTTGTGAAATCCACTTTTGGCCATGGAATCAAATTCAGACCACCCAAACTCCCACCGCTTGATGCTGCCGCTGGACTGCCAGCACCGCCACTCATTGCCGCCTTAATAAACGCTTGCACGTCCTCTTGTGTAATGCGACCTTTAGTGCCAGATCCTTTGACTTGATGAATCGTGACGCCTAACTCACGTGCAAATTTACGCACCGATGGGCTGGCATGACTCAATGTCGGATCAACTGCTGGTGATGCGCTGGGAACTGGGGGAGGTGCTGGTGCACGTGCAATTGGAGGTTCAACTGCAGCTGGCTTAGTGACTGCTGCTGGTGCTGGGGTAGCTGCTGGAGCGGGGACAGCCACAGCTTCAGATGATCCGCTTTCTAGTATTAATACAACTGATCCCTCAGAAAGATTGTCGCCAATTTTGGCTTTGACTTCTTTCACCACGCCAGAGTGTGATGATGGAACGTCCATTGTGGCTTTGTCAGACTCTAGGACAACGATCGATTGCTCTTTCTCAACCCGATCGCCCGCTTTGACCAAAACCTCAATGACTGGTACATCTTTATAGTCACCAATATCCGGGACCTTGATTTCAATTATTTGACTCATGAATTAATCTCTTTTAAACCGTCATTGGGTTTGGTTTAGTGGTGTCGATGCCATACTTCTGAATGGCTTCAGCAAGCTTTTGACGATCCATTTGGCCAGCATCTACCAAGGATCTCAAGGCGGTTATTACGATCCAACGACGATCAACCTCAAAGAAGTCACGGAGTTTTTCACGGGTATCAGAGCGACCGAAGCCATCCGTACCCAATACTTCATAACGACGACCTATGTGCTGAATTGCAGGGCGAATCTGCTCAGCAAACAAGCGCACATAGTCAGTGGCTGCAATCACTGGTCCAACAGTGTCTTTCAGGCACTTCTCGACATGAGAAAGCTTTGGGGTGGCTGTTGGATCTAACAAATTGGCGCGGTGTACGGAGCTCCAATCGCGGCCTAACTCAGTAAAGCTTGGGCAACCCCACAAATCAGAAGCAACTCCCCAGTCTTTTTCGAGGATTTCTGCGGCCTCAATGACTTCACGGAAGATGGTTCCTGAGCCAAGGAGTTGAACACGTAATTTAGCCTTGTCATCACCCACTGACTTCAGTTTGTACATTCCTTTGATAATGTCTTGCTCAGCTCCTTTTGGCATTGCAGGATGTGAGTAGTTCTCGTTCATCAAAGTAACGTAGTAATACACGTCTTCCTGAACCTCTAACATGCGACGCATACCATCTTGAATCACCACTGCTAATTCAAATGCAAAAGTTGGGTCATAGCTAATACAGTTTGGTACCGCTCCACTCCAAAGATGACTATGACCATCCTCGTGCTGCAAGCCTTCACCGTTGAGCGTGGTTCTACCTGCAGTACCGCCCAGGAGGAAACCGCGACTGCGCATATCGCCTGCAGCCCATGCCAAGTCGCCAATACGCTGGAAACCAAACATCGAATAGAAGATGTAGAAAGGCAGCATTGGCACGCCATGAGTGGAGTAAGAAGTTGCTGCTGCAATCCAGTCACACATACCTCCAGCTTCATTGATACCTTCTTGCAGAATCTGACCAGTCTTGTCCTCTTTATAGAACATCAGTTGATCATGGTCTTCTGGGGTATAGAGCTGTCCTAATTGATTCCAAATACCTAATTGGCGGAACATGCCTTCCATACCAAAAGTACGAGATTCATCAGGAACGATGGGGACTACTCGTTTGCCTAAAACTTTGTCGCGTACCACCGTGTTGAGCATGCGCACAAATGCCATCGTTGTAGAAATCTCGCGACCTTCTGCAGTTGCTTCAAGCAATGGAGCAAATACATCGAGCGCAGGCACAGGCAAGCTTTCTGCCTTCATACGACGTTGCGGCAAGTAACCACCCAATTCTTGGCGGCGCGCCTTCATGTATTCCAATTCAGGGCTGCCTTCAGCAAAATTAACTAATGGCATCTCATCAAGATCCTCATCTTTTACGGGAATCTCGAAACGATCACGGAAACGACGGACGTCATCGTCATTCATCTTCTTCGCTTGGTGAGCAATATTCATCGCCTCACCTGAACCACCCAT
>Ga0007791_10000467_pt1 | contig 12868 bp, 9 predicted proteins | sample CryBogmetaGMA05M_FD_60368 | JGI IMG/M metagenome (GOLD analysis project Ga0007791, IMG submission 60368) | Freshwater microbial communities from Crystal Bog, Wisconsin, USA - MA0.5M | ecosystem: Environmental > Aquatic > Freshwater > Lake | place: Crystal Bog, Wisconsin, USA | collected 2009-07-06 | reverse complement strand
GCGGAGGAGGGGTTGAGCTGCTCGGGATGGGCCCGGGCGATCTTCATGGCCGTGTCGCCCACCAGCAGGGTGGGGACCAGATAGGTCCCATGGGCCTTCATCAGCTTGTAGGATTCGGCGTCGGCGAAGGAACCATGCTCGATGGAGTCGACGCCAAGGGTCACGGCCTTATTGATGGCCTCCGTCCCGTGAGCGTGGGCGGCAACCTTCATGCCCAGGCTATGGGCGGTGTCGACGACGGCCTTGATCTCATCGTCGGCCATGAGCTGTTCATTGGGATTATCGCCAATGCTGAGCACCCCGCCGCTGGGCATGATCTTGATCAGGTCGACCCCTTGGCGATGCATGGTGCGCACGATCCGGCGGGCGGCCTCAGGGCTGTCCACCAGGGAGTTTGTCCAGCCTGGGTGGGTCAGTTCAGAGTCGAGACCATTGGCCGGATCGCCATGGCCGCCAGTGGGGCCTAGGGGCGCGCCCGCCACATAGAGCCTGGGACCTGGAATGACGCCCCGGGCTATGGCGCGCTTTTCTGCTACCACCAGATCGGTATTGCCGCCCACGTCGCGGACGGTCGTAAAGCCCGCCTGCAGGGTGCGCCATGCCGCGCCGACTGAGACGAAGCTATCATCAAAGGCCGAGCGGGTGACGGCTTCTACCACCGGGTTACCGCCGTCGAACTGGCTCGTGATGTGGTCGTGTGCGTCGATCAGGCCTGGCAAGACCGTGCCCTTGGTTAGGTCGATGACGTCTGCACCGGCGGGTGTGACATATCCAGGCTCGACGCTGGTAATCCGATCGTCGTGGATCAGGATGGAGACTTCCGACCGTGGGGTCTTGCTCAGGCCGTCTATCAAGCGACCGGCGTGGATCACCACATCCTTGGCCAAGGCCGGACCGCTAAGCGCGACGCAAGTAGAAACGAGGAGGCCAGCGAGGCGGCGGGTTTTGAGCTTGGGCATTGGCGATCCGTGGGGCTGAATTAGTCCCTTGGATTGGACCCAATCCCCCGCCGCCGTCAAATCATCCCTTGTCGATGGCCGCAATGGCCAAGGCATCGCCGCGGTCTAAGGGGTCGCGCAGGGTCTCTTCGGTCTGAACAAATTCCAGGGAGACCGAGTTGATGCAATAGCGCAGCCCGGTCGGCGGTGGGCCGTCGGGGAAGACGTGGCCCTGATGGCTGTCGCAACGGGCGCAGCGGGTTTCGACACGGAGCATGCCATAGCTTGTGTCGCGCACACCTAGGACATGGCTCTGTTCAAAAGGCGTGTGGAAGCTGGGCCAGCCCGTACCGCTTTCAAACTTGGTCTTGGCCTTGAAAAGCGGCAGGCCGCAGAGGCGGCAGCAGTAGACGCCGTCCTCCTTGTTGTCCAAAAGACCGCCACAGAATGGCGCTTCGGTCCCATGATGCAGCAGAACATCGGCTTCTTCGCGGCTCAGACCGCTTTCCAAGCGCTTGCGTTCCGTTGCGTCGGGGGGTGTCAAATCAAATCTCGAGGGGGAGGCGGCTGGCTTGTCCATGTGGTCCACTCTAAAGTCTTTGTCTGGTCTACGAAAGCGCCAGTCTTAGGGTTACACCGTCGCATCGACATAACAGTTCCAAGTCGAGGTCCATGTTTACGAAAATCCTGATCGCCAATCGCGGCGAAATCGCAGTCCGGATCATCAAGACCTGTCGTCGGATGGGGATCGCAACTGTTGTGGTTTATTCCGAGGCTGACGCCGACTCCATGGCCGTGGAAATGGCTGACGAGACGGTGTTCATCGGGCCAGCACCTGCGGCGCAGAGTTATCTGGTGGCTGACAAGATCGTGGCAGCCTGTCGGCAAACCGGTGCCCAAGCTGTACACCCCGGCTTTGGCTTCCTCTCTGAAAACGCCGGCTTTGCAAAGCGATTGGCGGAAGAGGGAATCGTCTTCATCGGTCCTAATCCCCACGCCATCGAGGCGATGGGCGATAAGATCGAGAGCAAGAAGTTTGCAGCTCGGGCCAATGTCTCCGTCGTCCCCGGCCATGTGGGCGAGATCGATGATACAGCCCATGCCATCAAGATCAGTGAGGACATCGGCTATCCGGTGATGATCAAGGCCTCTGCCGGCGGCGGCGGTAAGGGCATCCGTGTCGCCTGGAACCGTCAGGACGTGGAAGAGGGCTTCCCCGCCGTTCGGGCTGAAGCCAAGGCGAGCTTCGGCGACGACCGAATCTTCATCGAGAAATTCATCGAGAGCCCCCGGCATATCGAAATCCAGGTGCTCGGCGACAAGCACGGCCATGTGGTCCATCTGTTTGAGCGGGAGTGCTCAATCCAGCGCCGCAATCAAAAGGTCATTGAAGAAGCACCTTCGCCACTTCTGGATGAAGCGACCCGCGCCGCCATGGGCGCCCAAGCCGTGGCCCTGGCCAAGGCCGTGAACTATGACAGCGCCGGAACGGTAGAGTTCGTGGCAGGCCAGGATAAGTCGTTCTTCTTCCTGGAAATGAACACCCGCTTGCAGGTGGAGCATCCGGTCACGGAACTGATCACCGGCGTGGACCTTGTGGAACAGATGATCCGCTCAGCCTATGGCGAGGCTCTGGCCTTTGAGCAGAAAGACTTGGCCATAAAGGGCTGGGCTATTGAGAGCCGGATCTATGCCGAGGACCCATATCGGGGCTTCCTGCCGTCCATAGGTCGCCTTGTTCGCTATGCGCCACCACAGGAGGGAACCCTCAGTGATGGCACCATTGTCCGCAATGATGCCGGGGTCCGCGAGGGCGACGAAATCTCCATGTTCTATGATCCGATGATCTCCAAGCTGTCGACCTGGGCACCGACGCGGCTGGCAGCCATAGATGTCATGGGCCGCGCCCTGGAAGACTTCCACATTGAAGGCCTGGGCCAGAACATCCCTTTCCTGGCCGCGGTTATGGATCAGGATCGGTTCCGGTCGGGCAAGCTGTCGACCAACTATATCAAGGATGAATTCCCCGAGGGCTTTAACGGCACGTCGCCAACCGATTTCCAGCGGGACCTGGTGGCCTCCGTCGCCTGCGCCATGCAGCAGATCCAGACCAAGCGGACCTCGCCTAATCTCGTCCGGGATGAATGGGTGGTGATCACGGGCCCACAAACCCGCCACGTTAAGCTCGCCAATGGCGGCGGTGAGTACAAGATGACCATGGTTGAGGACGACCGCACGGTGGTGCTCAGCGACATTGGCTGGCGGCCTGGCGATCCAACCTTCCGCGCCAAGCTGGATGGGGTCGCGTTTACCTGTGCCGTCAGGCCCGCCCCAGAGGGCTATTTTATCCGACACCGGGCCGCGAGCCTGCGGGTTCTGGTCCTATCGCCACGGTCGGCGGAACTGCACGCTAAGCTGCCGCCGAAGAAGGCTGCTGACACGTCGAAGTTGATCCTGTCGCCCATGCCGGGCTTGGTGGTCAGCCTTGACGTCGTCGCGGGCCAGACGGTGCGGTCTGGGGAGGCTGTGGCCGTGATCGAGGCCATGAAGATGCAAAACATCATCCGAGCCGAGCGCGATGGCGTGGTGAAGTCCGTCGGCGCTGTGGCAGGGGACTCGGTGGCGGCGGACGAGGTCTTGCTGGAGCTGGTCTAGGGTGCGGGGCAAGCGGGGGGCGCTGCCGTCTGGCAGGGTCCAAAGACCTCCACAAAGGCCGCCTTCAGCGCGGCGTCTGCCTCATCGATTGTGACGGGCAGGCCAAGGTCTACCAGGCTGGTCACTCCGTGCTCGGTTTGGCCGCAGGGGACGATGCCTGAGAAGTGACCTAGGTCGGGCTCTACGTTCAATGAGATCCCGTGGAAGGACACCCATTTGCGGAGCTTGACACCAATGGCAGCGATCTTGTCTTCGCGAGGTGGCAGGCCGGGCGTCTTACGCTCAACCCAGACTCCGACACGGCCGTCGCGAATCTGACCTTCTACGTTGAACCGAAGGAGAGCGGCGATGACCCAGGTTTCCAGGGCGGCGACAAACCTTCTAACGTCACGCTCCCGGGCTGTCAGATCGAGCATGACATAGGCCACCCTCTGCCCCGGGCCGTGATAGGTGAATTGACCGCCGCGCCCGGACTGAAAAACCGGAAAGCGCTCTGGCTCCAATAGGTCGCTTGGTTTGGCTGAGACGCCCGCTGTGTAAAGGGCAGGGTGCTCCAAAAGCCAAACGAGTTCCGAGGCCTTGCCTTCGGCGATGGCAAGTGCGCGCGATTCCATCGTCGAAACGGCTTGGTCGTATCCCACGGGTGCATGTGAGATCGCCCAATCCACAGGTATGCCATCTTTTCTGCCGAAAATTGGCGAGGACGGTGCGGAGCTTAACGACCGGTTCAGCATAACGCCCACATGATGGCGAGGATTGGAACAAGTCGCCATGGGCAGCTTGTTTTCGTTCGGGAATTCAAAGGTCCAGTATCTTGACTCAAGTCAACTCCGTTAATGTCGAAATTTCAGTGGTTCTCGGGCGTTCGGTCCTGCCCATGGCCCAGCTGCTGAAAATGGGTCGGGGCGCGGTGATTCCTTTGGACGCCACGGCCAATGACGAAGTCTGGATCTTGGCCAACAATTACCCTGTGGCCCGGGGGGAAATCCAAATTAATGACGAGCGAATTTCGATAGCCGTCACCGGCCCTGCCGATGTCTATGACTTTATGGCGGGCGGAAACTCGTAGCGCGCTTTCCCTTTGGATCGAATTATCTAAACGGATCAAAAAGTCACAAATTCAACCGCTTAGAGTGCATATCGGGGCAATAGCCGATTTCGATTTATCCCCACGCGCTCTAAACGCTTCACAAACCCGTCGGGCTTTGCTACGCCCCGCGGCTCACCACGCGCGGTCGTGGCGGAATTGGTAGACGCGCAGCGTTGAGGTCGCTGTGGGGCAACCCGTGGAAGTTCGAGTCTTCTCGACCGCACCAGTGATACAGAGTCTAAGCCAAGGCTGACGAAACGACGAGTCGACGCATCTAGAAGGGGGAGGTCCGCATGAGCCGCGACGCCGATCACCTTGAGGATGCTCGCCCTATCGCTGATCTGACAACGACCTCTGAGGTCGCCGAAGATTTGGAGGATATGGCGCTTGGTGAAGACTATGCCCTAAATCCCGACTTCGTTGCGATGGTGGTGGACGCAGCCGATCGCGGCGACGCGGAGCGGCTGCGCGAGCTCTTGGCCGCCCTGCATCCGGCCGACGTGGCTGACCTGATGGGCTTCCTCTCCCAGGGCGACCGGGAGGAGGTCCTGGCCCACCTCGATCCAGAGGCTCTGGCGGAGATCCTTTCAGAACTCGACACCGAGATTCGCGAAGAGATCCTTGAACAACTCCCATCCTCCACCCTGGCCAAGGCCCTGGGCGAGATGGACTCTGACGACGCGGTCGACGTGGTCGAGGACCTGGAAGACGACAAGCGCGCCCAGGTGCTTGCAGCCATGCCGGAAGGCGATCGGACCGCAATTGAGTCTTCGCTATCCTATGAAGAAGAAACCGCTGGCCGCCTCATGCAGCGGGAAGTGGTTTGGGCACCGCAATTCTGGTCTGTGGGACAGACCATAGATCACTTCCGGAGGGAGGCCGAGCGCCTTCCGGAGTTGTTCTTTGACATCTATGTCGTCGATCCGTCCCATAAGCCGGTGGGCGGGATTCCGGTCAGTCATCTGCTTATGACGCCTCGAGATACGCCGCTGGCGCAGATCATGGGTCAGATCACCGAAATCCCCGTGGATATGGACCAGGAAGAGGTGGCCTATATCTTCAATAAGTATCACCTGATCTCGGCACCGGTCATTGAACCGGGCGGCCGCCTGGTGGGTCAGATTACCGTCGATGACATCGTCGGGGTTATCCAAGAGGAAAGCGAAGAGGATATTCTGGCCCTGGCCGGTGTGTCGGACGCCGGCCGTGACGCCGACATTGCCGGCATCGTGCGGGCGCGCTTGCCGTGGCTGTTGATAAACCTCGTTACTGAGGTGGTTGCCGCCTCCGTCGTGGGCGTGTTCCAGGACACGATTGCCAAGGTAATTGCCCTGGCAGTGCTCATGCCCATTGTCTCGTCCCTGGGCGGAAATGCTGGAACCCAAGCTCTGACAGTTGCCGTGCGCGCCCTGGCCAGCCGGGAACTCAATGCGGCCAATGCCCTGCGGGTCATTAATCGCGAGCTGATTGTTGGCCTGCTCAATGGCCTTGCCCTGGCATTGGTGATGGGGCTAGCCGTCTTTGGCTTCTATCATGATCAGAAGCTTGCCCTTGTTATGTCCTTGGCCATCATCGCCAACTTGTTTGTGGCCGCGTTTGCTGGGATCCTGGCGCCCATTGTTTTAGAACGCCTGGGCCGTGATCCCGCCGTTTCATCCTCGGTGGTCGTGACCTTTGCAACGGACTTCATGGGCTTCCTGGCCCTGCTTGGGATTGCCCGCCTCATCTATCACTAGACCGGCCCCGTTCTTGCGGCGGGCCCTGCGGACGCCTAGGCGTTTGTGTCAATTTGGGTCAATGGGCGATGAAACCGCGATATCAGGTCTCCAAAGCCGCCATAGAAATCATCAAGAGTTTTGAGGGGTTTCTTGAGAGGGCTACGCAACTCGCCGATGGGCGATGGACGATTGGGTATGGCCACACGCGGAGCACACTTCCAGGCGCGGTCGTGTCCCAGACTGACGCAGAAGCCCTGCTGATTTATGACCTGATCTCGGTAGCTGACGCCGTCAACACCCTGACCTTTACCCCCCTGTCCCAGAACCAATTCGATGCCCTGTGCGCCTTTGTCTATAATATTGGGACCGAGGCCTTTCAGGGGTCAGACGTCCTTCGATACATCAATGAAGGTCGCTTGCTGGAAGCGGCCTTTGCCATGGAATTTTGGCGACGTGCGGAGTTTCACGGGACCTCACAGGTCGTAGACGCCATTGTCCGTCGGCGCGCGGCGGAAAAGACTCTATTCCTCACGCCAGAGCAGGGCTGGGTGCCGGTCCCTTCGGCCACGATGCGGCCAACCCGTGACGATGAGACTTTAGGGCCTGCGCTCAGTGAGCCGGTGATCGAGCCAGCCGTCCCATCGGAGATTCCGGAGGTCTATGTCGAGCCGATTGAGGTTGCGCTTGAAGCCGTCGAGACAGCGCCTGAATCGCCAGAGCTATCAACGCCGCCTGCGTCCGACGCAGAGGTCCCGCACGATGATCTGTCCGTCAGTCCGGCCTTACCCCTCGTGTCGGCTTCGGCTTGGCCCCTGAGCTTTGACCCTGGCGATCGCGAGTTAAGAGCCGAAATCCATCAAGATGCCCCTGAGTTCCCACCCGTGGAGCCTGACGTGGTTCCCATTCGGGAACATTTCGGTTTGCGGCCTGAGCCGCTACCGGAGTTACTCGCGGAGCCCTCACCGGCCCAAGGCTGGAGGATTGTTGATCGTCCTCGGGTTAAGATGATGCCGATCCTCATGATCGCTGCACCGGCTTTGGCGCTTGCCGTTGGTGGTGTGTTTTGGTCAGGCCATGTGACCGAGGGCGAGGGCTTGTTTCATCCGTTCCTGATTGGGGCGGTGGTCTGTCTGGTTGGGCTCGCTGGCCTCAGCTATGCCGCCTACACCTTCCTGCTTCAGTTGGGATATATTGAACCCTCCTATGACCTGGGAGATAGCGAAGGCTAGGGCAAACTTTTGAGGCTGGTAGGTGCGCCGCCGCCTCGCATGGTCCGTCGGGGCATGATAGTTTGGCCGCATGATCTCGAACCATAATCCCTCCATGGATTTCGCCCTCGGCGAGACCGCCGACGCCATTCGCAATACAACCGCGCGCTTCGCCGCCGATCGAATTGCTCCCCTTGCGGCTGAGATTGATCAGACCAACACTTTCCCGCGGCAGCTTTGGCCTGAAATGGGGGCCTTGGGCCTACATGGTATTACGGTTGAGGAAGAGTTCGGCGGACTTGGACTTGGCTATCTGGAGCATGTGGTGGCCATGGAAGAGGTGTCCCGCGCCTCTGCATCGGTCGGCCTCAGCTATGGCGCGCACTCCAATCTTTGCGTGAACCAGATCCGACGCTGGGGATCGGAAGAGCAGAAGCGGCGTTATCTGCCCGGCCTGATTTCTGGCGCGCATGTGGGCTCCCTGGCTATGAGCGAGGCCGGGTCTGGTTCAGATGTGGTCTCCATGCAGCTCAAGGCTGAACGCCGGGGCGATCGCTTTGTCCTCAACGGGACCAAGTTTTGGATTACCAACGCCCCCCACGCTGATGTGCTCGTGGTCTACGCCAAGACCACGCCCGAGGAGTCCAGCAAGGGCATTACAGCCTTCCTGGTGGAGAAGGGCTTTAAGGGCTTTTCGGTCAGTCCCAAGTTGGACAAGATGGGGATGCGTGGGTCTGACACCGCTGAACTGGTCTTTGAAGACTGCGAAATTCCAGAAGAAAACATTATGGGTCCGCTCAATGGCGGAGTGGGGGTGTTGATGAGCGGCCTCGATTACGAGCGCGCCGTCCTCTCAGCGGGTCCCCTCGGTATTATGCAGGCCTGCCTCGATGTGGTCTTGCCCTATGTCCGGGACCGCAAGCAGTTTGGTAAGCCCATCGGCTCCTTCCAGCTGATGCAGGGCAAGGTCGCCGACATGTATGTCGCGCTGAATTCGGCTCGCGCCTATGTTTACGCGGTCGCCCGGGCCTGCGACGCCGGCATGACCACACGGTTTGACGCGGCTGGGGCGATCCTCATGGCGTCAGAGAATGCGGTGAAGGTTGCTGCCGAAGCGATCCAGGCCCTCGGCGGCGCCGGCTATACGAAAGACTATCCGGTGGAACGGCTCCTGCGCGACGCCAAGCTTTATGACATTGGGGCGGGGACCAATGAAATCCGCCGCTACCTGATAGGGCGAGAGCTGATCGGGGCGTAAGGCTTGGGGCGGGTTACGCCGGTTGGTCACTTCCTGGAAATGCGAAAGGCCGCCCTGTCGCCAGGACGGCCTTTCCATAGTCGGACCGCAGAGCGGCGCGCGACCCCTCGCCAATCAATGGCTTAGGCGCGGACCTCATAAGCGGAGGTCCAGGTCACGATTGCAGCCATGCGGCTTTCACTATGAGACATTGGATCACCTCCTTTCAGTTGTTGAACAAGACATTGATATGGGCACGGATTCGCGTTCCCGCAAATAGGTGATCTAAGGTTAGACGTCGGCGCGCTGGCTTGGCCTGCGGCGCAGGTCGATGACCGCCTTGGTGAGCTTGGACAGGGCGTCCTTCATGGTCTGGTATCCGGCGCTGACCGCGGGCTCGTAGGCCGTCCAATCGCGGATTTCGACACCGGCGACTTCCGGCAAAATCAAAAGATCAGTCGCCTCCCGGGAGGCGATCAGGTCGCGTCCAGACGATACGGTCGCCGCGCGCATAAGCAGAGAGACTATGGGCGGGCCCTTGCGCCACTGGCCCGACAAAATCCACCGCCAAATCGAGGCCGGTCGCGCGACATCATCTGCGGTGATGGAGCGACCGCGGGTGACATCGACGCCGACAATGGGCCCCAAATGGGTGGCGCGCATAATGTCGGCAGGAAAATTCTTGAGAACCGCCCCATCGACCAGAACATTGTTGTTCAAGGTTGCTGGGGGCAAAATACCGGGCAGGGCGATTGTTGCGCGCAGGGCGTCGCGCAGTGTCCCCCGGCGATGGACATGATAGGCCCCTGTGGTCAGGTTTGAAGAGACACAAAAGAAGGGCAACCACAGGTCAGCGATCTGAACATCCCCAAAGTGCTCCTGTAGCCGCACATGCACCTTTTCGCCGAGGGTCATGGCGAGAATGGGAAAGGCGATGTCGTCCAAGGGGCTAGAGTCGACGAAGGCGGCCTTGATCCGCTCGTCCATCTCTTCGGTGTCCCAGCCCATGGCCACGCCTGCGGCGATCACACCGCCCATGGAGGCCCCACAAACGAAATCGATAGGGGCACCCTGTTCCCGCAAGGCACGAATGGCACCGATATGGGCATAGGCCCTGGCGCCCCCTCCGGAGAGGACCAGGCCAACCGACTGGCCGGTCAGGACCCTTGCAATACGGGCAAAGTCCTCGCCTTTTTCTCTGCGCAGGTGAAATAGCCGCGCTGGCATGGTGGCGTCCATCCAGGCCTCAGAGCCCTTTGGCCACTTAACCCCCGGCTTCTGAACTAGAATGAGGTCAACAAGGTTTTGCGCCTGGAGGGGATCGCCCACGCGCATGCGCCCATCCATCGGTGGGGAGGTGTCACCTCGGCCCACGCGGAACAGGCGGTCCACCTGACGCCCGACCACTAGGCGCCAGTTCAAATTATCGGCCTCTGCCGCATAGAGCACGAAGTCGTAGTCATGCTCGACATTAGAGAACCATTCCGTGGGCGCATGCTGAGCCTCTGCGCCAATGACGGTTACCGAATAGCCGAGCTTGCCAATCTCCTGGGCGATGTGGTCCACAATGGGGCGGAGGGTTATCGGTTCACCGACCGTCACAAACCCATAGACCGATGGCACCCCAGCTGTGCTCTTGGTCGCAGCTTGGCGACTTCTCATGATCATCAGCCGGGCCAATTCCGTCATGACGGCGGGGCTGGCGTCGCAGGCCTCGAAGAAGACGTCCCTTGGCAGGGCGAAGATCTCTGAATCTCTCAGGGCAACGACGTTTCCACTGTGAGGTATGCCTGCAATCAGACTCATCTCACCGGCTGGTTCTCCCGGGCGTATGACCCCCAGGAATTGCGGTTCCATCCCTTCCTCTTGGCGAAAGGCCCCAAGCCTGCCAGCCCGCAGGAGGTAGAGTTGATCGGAAGGATCGCCGCTTTGGAATAGGGTGGCACCCCCCGGAAGCGAGAACCAGGTTGCCTCACCCATGGCTCGCTCATCCTCGAACAAGCGAGCAAGGGCCGAATTTGTCGGAACATCAGGCAGAGTGACCACGAAGCGGGATGCTAGCTTGCGTCGCCGTGCGGCGCTATGCCTTGCATATGCCCGTTTTGAAAACCGCCCTCGATACCTCAAGCCCTGTCTTCAAGGCCAATGAGCAGCTCAACCGAAGTCTCGTCAAAACCTTGCACGAGCGGACCGCCTTGGCGGCGCTCGGAGGACCTGAGGAGAGCCGTAAACGTCATGTGGCGCGCAAAAAGCTCCTGCCGAGAGATCGGGTCATGCGCCTGCTCGATGCCGGTTCGCCCTTTTTGGAAATTGCGGCCCTGGCGGGTTTTGAGCTCTATGACAACGAAGCGCCGGGCTCAGGCTTGATCACCGGTATCGGCCGGGTCAGTGGGCGAGAGGTCATGATCCTGGCCAATGATGCCACGGTGAAGGGCGGTGCTTACTTTCCTATGACGGTGAAGAAGCATTTGCGCGCCCAGGAAGTCGCGCTTCAGAACCGACTACCGTGCATCTATCTGGTGGATTCCGGTGGCGCTAATTTGCCACATCAGGCTGAGGTCTTTCCCGACCGGGATCACTTTGGCCGCATCTTTTTTAATCAAGCACAGATGAGTGCCCAGGGCATTGCCCAGATCGCCTGTGTCATGGGGTCCTGCACCGCAGGCGGTGCCTATGTCCCAGCAATGAGTGATGAGACCGTGATCGTGCGCGGCGCTGGTGAAGAAAGTCAGGGCACAATTTTCCTGGGCGGCCCACCTCTGGTGAAGGCTGCTACTGGCGAGGTGATTTCGGCCACGGAGTTGGGCGGTGCGGATACCCACGGTCGACGCTCTGGGGTGGTGGATCATGTGGCCGCTGACGACGATCACGCCCTGCAGATTGTCAGAGACATTGTTGCGAATCTGAACACGCATAAGCCTGACACTGTGGTTCTGAGCGAGCCCCGGGACCCACTTTACGCCCCTGAAAGCCTTTATGGGGTCGTTCCCTCCGATGTGCGGGCACCCTATGACGTGCGTGAAGTCATTGCCCGCATTGTTGATGGCTCGGAGTTTGATGAGTTCAAGGCGCTCTATGGCACGACCCTGGTCACTGGGTTTGCCAGGATCTGGGGACAGCCCGTGGCCATACTGGCCAATAATGGCGTTCTATTTTCCGAAAGCGCCCTCAAGGGTGCCCACTTTATTGAACTGGCCTGCAAGCGCGGCATACCGCTTGTGTTCCTGCAGAACATTTCCGGCTTCATGGTCGGTGGCAAGTATGAGGCCGGGGGTATTGCCAAGGATGGGGCAAAGCTCGTGACGGCCGTGGCTTGTGCTGAGGTGCCGAAGTTCACAGTGCTAATCGGCGGGTCTTTCGGCGCCGGCAATTATGGCATGTGCGGTCGGGCTTATTCGCCTCGATTCCTGTGGAGTTGGCCCAATAGCCGGATCAGCGTCATGGGCGGCGAGCAAGCAGCTAGCGTTCTAGCTACAATCCGCCGGGACGGACTCGAAGCGAAAGGCGGCCAGTGGTCACAGGGGGACGAGGAGGCTTTCAAGTCGCCGATCCGTGAGCGTTATGAAGCTGAAGGTGATCCCTATTTCGCCACAGCTCGGCTTTGGGATGACGGAATTATTGACCCGGCCCAGACCCGCGACGTGCTTGGCCTGTCGATTTCTGCGGCCTTGAATGCGCCCATTGGCGAGACCAAGTTTGGCATATTCCGAATGTGACCCTGTTGTCTGCGAATTTGCGCAAGGACAAGAGTTGCAGCGTCTCGACGTGATAGGCTGAAAGCTGGCTCGAAAAATTCGAAGGATGATCCTATGACCAACCCCATCGCCGATCCCATGGTCGAGGGCATGGATAGCAATGACTCCTCGGGACTGGTTGGGATTGAAGCCACCCCGGCCGGGGCTGTTACCGTAACGCTGCGCAGGCCAGAGGCCCGCAATGCCTTCAACGCCGAACTCATTGAAGCCTTGCACGAAGCCTTTACGACCCTTCAGGGGGCGGAAGGGGTGCGCGTGGTATTCCTG
>Ga0007791_10000466_pt1 | contig 12874 bp, 14 predicted proteins | sample CryBogmetaGMA05M_FD_60368 | JGI IMG/M metagenome (GOLD analysis project Ga0007791, IMG submission 60368) | Freshwater microbial communities from Crystal Bog, Wisconsin, USA - MA0.5M | ecosystem: Environmental > Aquatic > Freshwater > Lake | place: Crystal Bog, Wisconsin, USA | collected 2009-07-06 | reverse complement strand
TATTCAGGCCGTCAGCAGCACCCCACAGGTATTTAGCGACCTCATCCGCAGCGAAAACACCAAGATTGAATCGATCGTGAAAACGGCCAAGATCAGTTTTCAGTAGTCCCCGGGGCTCAGGACCCGCCCGTCGCTCGCTCCTAGAAGGGCACTGACAGGTTAATGCCTGCGGACCAGTTTTTGGGCAGCCCGGGCTCATAAGGGCTGCCCGAGTTGACGATCACCGACCCTACATAACGCTCATCCGACACGTTGTTGATCCTGCCATAAAGCGTGATAGCGCCCTGGGCCAGACGCCAGCGCTGGCTGGCCGTGAGGTTGAACACGGTGCGACCGTCGGCGGATTCTGTGTTGGTGTCGTTGGCATAAATTCGGCCGGATTGCACCAGCTCGACAGACAGCCGCGACCCTGGCGCCGGGGCCCCCTTGCCCACCTTCACCGCTTCGCTGGTCCAGGCCAGTTCGGAAAACAGGGACGTCTGGGGAATGCCGGGAAGCTTGTTGCCGGTTTTCACGGTGGTTGTTCCGCTCGTGAAGGTTTGCGAATACTGCGCATCAATCATGGACGCTGACACCAGTGCCGAGATGTTGGGCGTGAGCAGGGTGCTGGCAGAGAGTTCAAGTCCGTTGCGGCTGGTGCCGGGCGCGTTCTTGTAAGAGGTTTGGCCCAAACTACTGCCTGCAACAACGATTTCATCGGTGCTGTTGATCTGGTACACGGCCAGGTCCAACCGCGTGTCGCGCGCTGGTACCCATTTGGCGCCGATTTCATAATGCTGGCTTGTGGACGCGTTGAGTGTCGGGTTGAACCTGGCCACTGGCGTTGACGTACCGCTGTAGGCCATTTCCGCCAGCGTAGGGGACTCGAAGCCTTGCCCGTAGTTCACGTACAGGTTCAGGTCGTCCCCTGCGTGGTAGGTCAGCCCGAGTACGGGGCTGGTGGCGCTGTAACTGACATTGCCGGAGCCATCCGGATTGCTGGAAGTAATGTAGTAGTCATCGCTGATGAAGCGAACCGTGCTTGCGCGCAGGCCTGAGACAACGGACACTTTGTCGTTGAGGTGCGCAGTCCCCTGAATGAAAAAATCACTGTTTTCCGACTGATTGTCCTCATTGCGCGTCAACGTGGACTTCTGGCCAGCCGGTGATGCCCCGCCCTGCCGCCGTTCACGCGAACGGTCAAACTCGTAACCGCTCGCCCATTCCAGAGGTGTGTCACCCAGGGCGGTGCGCTCGTTGTACTGCAGTCCCGCCCCGTAGTAGGTGCGGTTCAGACCCACCCAGGTGGCGCCGGCCTGATACTGCAGGTTGTCCCGGGTACCGTAGTAGACCCGCCCGGTGATTGCCCGGTCCTTGTCGATGGAGTAGACCGCAGAACTGCCCAACTGGTTTTGCAGCACGATTTTGCGTGTGGAGTTCGTTACTGCATTCGTGCCGGCTTGGGTGGGATTCTGGTCCAACTGCGTACGTGAGAGCCCCAGCGCATCCTGCGCCAGTGGCATATCGAACTGGTTGAAAACCACGTTCACACGGGTTTGGTCATTGGGCGCGAAGCTCAACTTTCCGTTGAACTGGTTGCGCTCAGCCCGGCTGTTGTCCCGGAAGCCGTCAATGGAAAACGTGCTGTAGTCCGCCACGATGCCGTAGGCCCCCACAGTGTCGGAGAACTGGTAGTCGGCGCGGTGCAGCCCATAGGAGCCCAGGTAGTACTGGTATTCCGCGAGGGGTTCTGGTGAGGCCGGCTTGCTGAACGCCTGAATGACGCCGCCCGAAGAGTTGCCATACAACTGGGCCAGCGGGCCACGAAGCACCTCAATGCGGTCCATCGAGGTCAGGCTGACCGATGATCCCTGGCCTTGCCCGTCCGGCGTGGTGGCCGGAATGCCATCAATCAGCAGCCGGATGCCGCGGATACCGAAGGCTGCCCGCGCACCAAAACCGCGGATCGACACCTGGAGGTCCTGGGCGTAATTGCTGCGGTCCAGTATCGTCAGACCCGGCACGCGCACCAGCGATTCCGACAGGTTGACCTGGGGACCGGCGCCATGGATCTCGTTGCCAGAGACGGCCTGCACGGCCGCTGGGGCATCAAAGCTGCGTTGCTCCGAACGTGAGGCGGACACCACCACGTCCGAAAGGGTCTGGGCCCAAGCCAGTGGCGAGATTGCGCCCATGGCGCAAGCTAAGACGGTGGGGCGGAGTGAGCGAGATAAAGTTTTCATGCTGGTAGTAGGTTTTAAAAAACTGACGCGGGCCTTTCAGCGAAATGTCCTCGGCGTTGAATATTTTTCAAAAAAATATTGCAAAAATAGCCGGGTGTATTTCGCCCCGAAACGGCGGCATCTTGGGGTTAACCCTGTCGCGCCATTTGCCCTGCAATCCCTACATTTAAGGGGTCTTCAGCCGATGCAAACCATTTGCTGAAGGTATCCCGCAACGGCTTTCCAACTGACTCAAAGGAACAATGTGAACAAAATCAAACTCACCGCACTGGCGCTCGCTGCTGCTGCATTGGGTGCTGGCTCTGCAATCGCTCAGGACAAAAACCTGTCGACCTTGCAACGCATGGGCAACACTGACACGAACATGAACATTCCGACCATTCCGCAGGAAGGAAAGAATGCAGACGCGATTCGCGCCAACCTGAAGAAGATCAAGCTGCCGGAAGGCTTCAAGATCGAACTGTATGCCGTGGTGCCTGATGCGCGCTACATGGCGGTTGCACCCTCCACGAACATGCTGTTCGTTGGTACCCGCAAGACCAACGTCTGGGCCGTGACCAACCGCAACAACGGCGATACCGCCACGGAAGTCAAGGCGTTCGCTCCCGCCATCAAGTTCAGCAACCCCAACGGCGTTGCATTCACCAAGGACGGTTTCCTGATCGTCGCTGAATCCAATCGCATGCTGCACTTCCCTGCTGCCGAGTACTTCTATGAAGGCCCGGACGTCGCAGTGGGCGTCGTGGTACCTGAGGGCAAAATGATCCCTGTGGAAGAGCAATCGTTCAACCACACCGGTCGCGTTGTCAAAGTTGACAAGGACGGTAAGATCTACGTGACCTTGGGTCAGCCTTACAACGTGCAACCCAAAGAGAAAGTTGCCTTGTATGAGGAAGTGGGTATCGGCGGCGTCATTCGCTACAACGGTCTCGACGGTACAGGCCGCATGGTGTACTCCAAAGGCATGCGCAACCCGGCCGGTATCTCCATCGGGCCGAAGGGCGACATCTGGACCACCGACAACCAGGTCGATGGTTTGGGCGATGACATTCCCCCCGGTGAGTTGAACAAGCTGACCAAGGCAGGCGAGCATTTTGGCTTCCCGTACTACAACGGCCACTTCAAGGTTGCGGGCTCTCCCGCAGCACCTGACCTGGCTGACATGAAGGAGCCGGTTGGCCATATCTTCCCCCAGGTCGAGTTCCCTGCACACCAGGCCCAATTGGGGCTCACGCACTACACGGGCAAGGCGTTCCCCGCCAAGTACCAGAACGGTCTGTTTGTGGCATCGCACGGTTCCTGGAACCGCTCTACGCCAAGCGGCTACCTGATCAACTTCGTGCCAATCAAGGCCGACGGCAACGCGGGTCCCGCAGAAGTGTTTGCGGATGGCTTCTTGGACAAGACCACTGGACGCGCCCTGGGCCGGCCAGTCGACGTGGCCAATCTGCCGGACGGCTCTATCCTGGTGTCTGACGACTACGCTGGCGCGCTTTACCGCATCAGCTACGCCGGCAATTGATCGGAATAACATTACGGGCTGACGGTCTGTGATGTTTGTCAAGGCGGGGCCCCTTCAGGGGCCCCATCTTTTTATATTTAGGTTGACCATGAAGAATGTATTGTTTGTTTGTTTGATGTTTTCGGCCTTCAACTGTTTTGCGGATGACGTGACATCGGGTCGTGCCAAAGCAGACATGGCTTGCGCCCTGTGCCACGGCCCCAGCGGCCTGGCCACGTTACCCAATGCGCCCAATCTCGCCGGGCAGCAGGCGGTCTACCTGAGCGAGCAATTGAAGAACTACCGCAGTGGCAAGCGGCAAAACGAAGTCATGAATCTGATTGCCAAGCCATTGACGGATGCAGAAATTAACCAACTCGTGGCTTGGTACAGCGCGATCAAAGTGACCGCAGAGACGCCTTAACCATCGGGTATCGAGGCCGGCCCGCAGGTACGGCGTTGCATGGAACGGCGCCTAGCCGATCTCCGCCGCATGCATCCGGTTCGCGCTACCAATGACTGGAACCCTTTGTCAGTGCAGTGAATGCAACAGCCACCGGCAGCAAGGCGTGCTTGCTGCTACATTGGGTCTGCGTACGTATGCCCACAACGACAGTAGCCACGATGACAACACCGCATGAAAAGCAAGACTCGCAATCCAGGTCCCTGATTTTAGCAGCATGAGGCTGGGTGCATGGGCCGCTGCGGTCTTGCTGGCGGTTGCCAGTGCTTCGGCCTCGGCGCAAACCACCATTTATCTGTTGGGTGAGATCCACGACAACCCAAAGGCCCATTCTCAGCGCTTTGAGCTGATCGAAAAGTTGCTCTCCAAGAACTTTCAACCTGTGATCGCCATGGAGCAGTTTGATCGGGAAAATCAGGCAGCACTCGACCAGGCGATGAACTCCTGCAAGGATGCCGACTGCGTGATTCAGAAAGCCGGTGGCAAGGGCTGGGAATGGAACTATTACAAACCGGTCATTGAAACCGCGCTCAAGCGCCGCTTGGGCATCATCGCAGCCAATCTTTCCTCCAAAGATGCCATGAAAATTGTCCGCGACGGCTTGGGTGCAGCGCTCAGCCCCGAAACCTTGCGTGACTTCAATCTGGACGCACCCTTGGCCAGTGATTTCTTTCAACAGCACAAAAGCGCCATCGACATTGGCCACTGCCGCACCCTGCCCGCCTCGGCATTCAAAGGCATGGTGAATGCCCAAGTGGCACGCGATGTGTTGATGGCCCAAGCGATTCGAGACAATTCCTCCCATGGCCTCATCCTGCTGGCCGGCAACGGCCATGTACGAAAGGACATCGGCGTCTACCACTGGCTAAGCAGCGCTGAACGGGCGCGTACCCAAGTCATTGCCTACACCGAAGAAGCCAGCGACGCGGTGCGTGGTCCTGATACATCGGTATACGACCGAACCATTCGCATCGAGCCCTTTGAGCGCGATGACCCATGTAAGGCGTTCACCGGCAGGATCAAGGTTCAGACCTGACTGCCACTGAGAAAGCAAGACCCCGATGAACACCCTCATGCTGAATGCGGACTTGGCGCAGCGCTGTGTTGTCGACAGCAACACCTTGCCGTGGCAGCCGTCCCCGTCACCGCTTGTTCATCGCAGGCTTTTGGAGCGAAACGGTGGGGAGGTGGCACGTGCGACCTCCATTGTTCGATACGACGCAGGTGCGAAGTTCGATTTTCATGCGCACCCACTCGGGGAAGAGATTTTGGTGCTCAATGGAACTTTGAGCGACGAGTTTGGAGACTACGGGCCCGGGACTTATGTGAAGAATCCCCCGGGCTCCGGGCATGCACCGTTTTCAGAGGGCGGGTGCAGCTTGTTTGTGAAACTTCGGCACCTCGCACCGCAGGACAGTGAGAGAGTTGTGGTCCACACCCAACAATCGCCCTGGTTCCGTGGAATGGTGGATGGACTGAAGGTCATGCCCCTGTCGGAGTCCGGAACTGCGCACACGGCCATGGTGCGATGGGCACCAGGAACCTATTTCAATCCGCATCGCCATTTCGGCGGTGAGGAGATCTATGTGCTCGAAGGCGTATTTTCTGACGAACATGGAGACTACCCGCAAGGAAGCTGGATTCGCAGTCCGCACCTGAGCCAGCACAAGCCCTTCAGTGTTGAGGGGTGTCTGATCCTCGTCAAAACGGGGCATCTGCTGGATTGATGCAAGGTGCATGATCGCACCCATTTCACATGTAGTGACCGGGTATACGCTCTCTAGATAAACATATTCGTCAATACCGGTCGCGCGCCTCAGCATACCTTGCCCAGCGCTGCAGGGAGGGCCTCAGGTGCAAAAAGGCGCGGTACGCCAGTTCCAAAGCCCCCGTCGCTCCGGGCAAGCGCGCCAGCCGCCCCAGCCAACGCCATCCCGGCATCACCAGCCAGAGCGCCACAAAGGCAGCGGCTCCACTGAGCACCTGGCCGTCATTACCTTGAACGTGAAAACGAGTCATGTACCGGGCCCGGTCCGTCTGACCCAGTCCAGCGCTTTCTTTGCTCACGTCCAGCCACGACACCGGCTGCCGTGGAGCAAGCGACTGATACAAGGCAATTTCCCGCCGACACAAAGGGCAAGAACCGTCAAACATCACAGTGAGTGTGTCGCAGCTTGGGTCCTTCAAATTGTTTTGTGTCTTGCTCATAGCGCATGTTCCCGGAGCTGTTGCAGAGTGACCATCTCCAATGCTTTGGCGTGGGTGGCTTCCAGGTGGACAGGAGGTGCCACATCGGCTTGCAGTGCCTCTCGCCAGCGTGTCGCACACAGGCACCACCTGTCGCCCGGTTTCAAGCCGGCGAAGCGGCTCTCAGGGCGCGCCGTCGTCAAATCGTTCCCGCGCGATCGTGAAAAGGCCAGAAATTCGGCTGTCACCCGGGCACACACCACATGGGTGCCCTGATCCTGCGCGTTGGTATTGCAGCAGCCATCACGAAAAAAGCCGGTGACCGGGTCAAAAGAGCACGCGACCAGCGCAGTGCCCAATACGTTCAATGGCGTCATTTGTTGAAATCTGTCCGGGGTTGTTTGTATCACTGTGGTTCAGGGTATTTCTGTAGGCTACAAACCCAACGCCGCCGTTGGGTAATATCAGGCCGGCACGCCCTACGCCAGAGCCATCACGACGAATAGAAGGCCCACCATGCTCGTAACCCAACCGCTGATGCGAGTCTACGCCCTGGGCATGATACTGTTGTTGGCCGCCTGCGGCACATCCAAACCGTCTATCCCCCAGGAACAGTCGGCCAACGCTACGCCGCACGCAGTCAACCCCTACCTCTTGGTGAACCGCCTGAGTTGGGGCGCCAGCACCAGCGCGGTGGAGCAGTTCAGCCAGCAGGGCTGGGTCAAGGTGCTGGCCAGCCAGTTGCGCCCAACGATGCAGCCGCTGCAGCCAGAACTTCAGGCGCAAGTGGATGCTATGACCATCAGCAGCACGCCGCTGCCCGATCTGGTACGGCGCATGGACCAGCAGCGCAAGGACGCTGACGGCACCAAGGGGGACGAGGCCAAGAAATCGGCGCAGCAGGCTTACCAGCAAGAGCTCAACCGCTTGCAGCGCGAGGCCGCCACACGCCATCTGCTGCGCGCGCTGTACTCACCCAACCAGGTACATGAACAGATGACCTGGTTCTGGCTCAACCACTTCAACGTGCACCAGGGCAAAAGCAATCTACGCGCCATGCTGGGCGACTATGAGGAGAGTGCCCTGCGTGTGCACGCTCTGGGCAATTTTCGTGACCTGCTGGGGGCCGTGACCATGCACCCGGCCATGCTGCGCTACCTGGACAACGAGCAAAACGCGGTGGGCCGCCTCAACGAAAACTTCGCCCGGGAACTGATGGAGCTGCATACCTTGGGCGTGGACGGTGGCTACAGCCAGAACGATGTGCAGGAACTCGCGCGTGTGCTCACGGGCGTGGGCGTCAATCTGGGCACAACCAACCCGGGACAAAAAAAGGACTTGCAGTCCTACTATGTGCGCCGCGGCCTGTTTGAGTTCAATCCCGCCCGGCATGATTTCGGCGAAAAAGTGCTGCTCGGCAAGCCGATCCGGGGGCGCGGCCTGGACGAGCTCAGCGATGCACTGGACCGGCTGGCTTTGCACCCGTCCACGGCACACTTTTTGAGCCGCAAGCTGGCGCTCTACTGGCTCAGCGATACGCCGCCCGATGCGCTGGTGCAGCGCATGGCGCAGCGCTTCCTGCAAAGCCGTGGCGATATCGCCGCCACGCTGGAGACCCTGTTCACCGCCCCCGAATTTGCCGCCGCCAGCAGGCAAAAATTCAAGGACCCGATGCGCTATGTGGTGTCTGCCGTGCGCCTGGCCTATGACCAGAAGGTGGTGCTCAACGTCGGCCCCATGCTGAACTGGCTCAACCGCATGGGCGAACCCTTGTACGGGCGGGTCACACCGGATGGCTACGCGCTCCTCTCCAGTGCCTGGGACAGCCCGGGCCAGATGGCCACACGCTTTGAAATTGCCAAGGCCATAGGCTCGGGCAGCGCTGGCCTGTTCAAGACCGATGGGCCGCAGCCGCAGGAGCGAGCCGCCTTTCCACAACTCGCCAATGCACTGTATTTCCAGTCCATTGCCAAGACGCTGGCACCAGCCACCCTGCAGGCGCTGGAACAGGCCGGCTCGCCCCAGGAGTGGAATACCTTTTTGCTGTCCTCTCCCGAGATGATGCTGCGCTAAGGCGCCCCTGTCCTACACCTTATTGCTACGCACCGCCTGCCTGGAGTCCCAATGCAACGACGCCAATTTCTCGCCTCTGCCCTGAGCATGCCCCTGGCTACCGGGTCGGCCCGCCTGCTGGCCGCCGGCAGCAGCCCGTCACGCTTCCTGTTTGTGTTTTTGCGCGGCGGCTACGACGCGGCGAGCCTGCTGGTGCCAATATCGAGCGACTTTTATTACGAGGCGCGACCCGACATTGCCCTGGCCCGACCGTCCACCGACCTGGCCTCGGCGCTGACCCTCCACAGCGACTGGGGTTTGCACCCGGCACTTCGCGACAGCCTGTATCCGCTGTACCAAAACGGTGAGCTGGCCTTCGTGCCCTTTGCCGGGACCGACGACATGTCGCGCAGCCATTTCGAGACCCAGGACAGTATCGAACTGGGCCAGGCCCTTGGTGGACGCCGTGATTACAGCTCGGGCTTTCTGAACCGCCTGGCTGGTGTGCTGGCAGGCAGTTCACCCATGGCCTTTACCGACCAGTTGCCCACCATCTTCCAGGGCCAAGCCAAGGTGGCCAACATGGCGATCAAGTCATTGGCCAAGCCAGGATTGGACGCGCGCCAGAGCGACATCATCACCAATATGTACCGGGGAACGCAACTCGCTGATCCGGTGCAACAGGGCTTTGCAGTCCGCAACGACGTGATGCGGGAAATGGCCGCCGAAATGGATGCCGCCAGCCGCAACTCCATCAGCGCACGCGGCTTCGAGTTGGAGGCCAGGCGCATCGCCAAACTCATGAAGGACAGCTACAACCTGTGCTTTGTGGACGTGGGTGGCTGGGACACCCATGTCGGCCAGGGCGCTGCCACCGGCTATTTGGCCAGCCGTTTCGATGAGCTCGGCCGAGGTCTGGCCACCCTGCCCCAGGAAATGGGCGCCGCCTGGAAAAACACGACAGTGGTGGTGATGAGCGAATTCGGCCGCACCTTCCGACAAAACGGCAACCGCGGCACTGACCATGGGCACGGCAGTGTGATGTGGGTATTGGGCGGCGCGGTGCGCGGCGGGCGCATCGCTGGCGAGCAGATCGCGGTGCAGAAATCCACCCTGCTACAGGACCGCGATTTTCCGGTTCTCAATGAATACCGCGCGGTGCTGGGGGGGCTGTTTCGGCGCCAGTTCGGTCTGAATGCATCCCAGTTGAACCAGGTTTTTGCAGCGGTCCCGGCCCGTGACATCGGCCTGCTCAGCTAGGTCCCTGCCGGAGCCCTCAAACGGCTGTCGGCGCACCCTTGAGCCCCACCTTTCGCGGTCTATCGAGATCAATCGGATAGTTCGTCGATAGTCGAAACCGACGATGAGCGTCTGTATCGGGTTCTGAGAGCGCAGAAATAGGGCCGGCATCAAACACCTCAAGTCATTGTTCCAAAACACTTTTCTGCCAAGTTTTTTACCGTCACGTACCCGCAGGAGCGTGCCAGTGTGGGTGCCTTGATGGGGCTCTCGACCTACACCACGCGCTGGTTCACGATCCCGGTGGTCTTCCGATCTCCCGCAGCCGCTCGGGCTCGTTCGGTCATGACGCCCTCACCTCGCCCAGCAGTTCAGGGTGGCGTTCCAGCACCTTCAGCAGCTTCACAAGCGCCAATGGCGGTTTGGTCTTGCCGTTCTCATACCTGGAGAATGCATTGACGCCGCCGCCGAAGATCTCGGCGGCCTCGCGCTGGTCTAGTTCGAGCTTCTTGCGCACGCTGGCGATGAAATCCGGGTCCACGAATGAGGCATTCACCTGCTTGCTGAAGGCCAGCATCAGTTCCATCGTGCGGCGCGATTCCGATGCGTCCAAGATGGATTCGTCGCAGGCCGGACAGAAATCGCCTGTCACCTGGGGAAGGATCGTGGACTCGCCTTTGTAGGCATATGGCAGGTCACGGGTGTCATGCACCAGTCTTGCCGCACCGCAGGTCGGGCACTTCATGGTCACAGCTCCTTGAACGACACGATGAGCACTTCATCGATCACCGTCAGCATCAGATAGACCTCGCCGGCCGGCGTCACGGGCCGGTACACGTCCTGACACACCCGGTGATCGGCATGCGTGGTCATGCTCTTGTGGAAGTCGGCCGTGGTCAGCGCCATCACGACGGCGAGCATCCCGTCGAAATCCAGACCCAAGGCCACGGCCCCCTCGCGAGCGCCTCGTGTAGTTCGCACCTTCCCGGCGTCGACCATAGCCTTAACGAGCGCCAGCTTGCAATAAGGGGTGGCTTTCTCCACAAGACGGAATCTTAACCTAATAGGTTATTTTTAGCAAGGCGCCGATCAAGTCCGGTCCGCTGAACTAGATGCACGCAATAGCCGCTGTAGCAGCCGCCCGGATCCGCCCGAAACTACGCTGCCGCCGCACACAGCTCGCGCTTGTCAAAGCGACTCGGAGAGGCCGCAGACTTGGCCTTGCTGGTTCTCCGCTGTGTGGCCAATACCGGGCGCTCGACCGGGCAGCGCGTGGACCCGCAACCGACCCATAGCCGCCTGTCGTCCTGCCATTTGCAATTCCCGGAATGCCGCGATAGCTGACGTAGCGATTAACAAAGCGCGGCCGGCCGGCGCGACGTATCGCCTGGAAGTGCAAGAATTTACCGTCAGCGCGACTTGACCCGACGATCGCCCGATAAGCCGCATGTCTTGGAAAATTCTACTTCTCGGTCCTTTGGTTTTTCGGGGGGATTACCGTCATTAGTCGTCCCTGAAAAATTCACTTTCAGGCCAGTTCCAAATTCATGTAACCCGACACCCATGCGCTTCAGGTTGTCCTCCAGCGAGTGGTACGCATCTGTGTCGGCCAGGAGCTGCAGATCGATGACGATGTCGACATCCAGCGTGCCGGCGTGCGCAGGCACGTCGGGTGGACGCTGGGGCACCAGATAGCGCGGCGTCAGGCCTCCGACCAGGAAGACCGACTCCTTCCAGGGCCCGAGCCCGCGCAACAGCGTGACGAGGACACGCTCGCAGTCCACGGTGTAGGCATCGCTGTATCCGCCGAAGTGCGAAGGTTTGACCATCAGAAGCCGATCCTTTCCTTGCGCAGGTGCTCGGCCAATTCCTTGGCGCGACCCTCGGCGCGCACCAGGTCCAGGTAGGTCTGGATCGGGCTGGCCAGCCAGACACCGTCCACCCGCTGCCTGAACAGCAGATCCGCCGGCGACTTGGCGTCGATGACGACCAGATTCGCGCCCTCACTGACGGGTCGGGCGCCCAGCTCACCCCGCGCAGCCTCGGTGGCCGAACCGGCCGGCAAGCGGATGCGAACCTGCGAGACGTTCGACAGAAAAGGGGCGTAGCGCTGGGCAGCTGCTTCGTGGGTGACCGCATAGTCGATCCCATGCGAAGAACACACAGCGTCGAGTCCTGCGGCCAGGGCGTCGACCTTCATGGAAGGAACGAAGAACCTGCGCATCGCCGCAGCCGGTTGCTGCCGCAGGCTCGTGGCCCAGGCATCCAGGAGTGCCGCAGGCTGACTCACGCGCCGTTGCTTGCCAGGCCCCTGCCCCCGTGAATCCAGCCAGTCGAGTCGTTCCAGTTCGGTCAAGACCATCGACACGGTCGACGGGGATGCCGAGACGTCCTCGGCCAGCTCGGTCACACCCAGCCAGTCCTCGCGGCGCATCAGCAGGCCATGCAACACGTGAGCGCGACGCCCGGAAAACAGCGAACGGATGGCCCGGGAGGTCGACTTCGACGGTGGCTTGTCCACGAAGAAGAGCGCGCCCGGTGCCGGGAGGTACAGGCTACCCCCGGCGTCGAAATAACCGACCCGCTCCGCTTTCAGCAGGTCCTTGGCGCCCGGTGAGATCGATTCGGCCGCGAGCAGCGGCACGGCGCCTTCTGCGCCAGCATCGCCACTGCGCCGCGACGCTGCATCCCGGATCTGCCAAAGTGCCTGCCGGACATCCCGTGGATAGAGCGCCTTTCGGATCCCGACCAGCAGCGCCAAGGGACGCCCGGCAACCTGCATCGAGACTGAAACATCGTTGACCGCGGCCTGCTCGCCAGAGTCGCCCTGGCACGCGAGTTTGGCCGTCACGTCCGGGAGGGCCCGCAGGGCTTCCAGGAGTTCGGCGATCAACGCGCTCTCGACTTCAGATGTGTTCACGACCATGCCTCATGGATTATTCGCTGTACAGCGAATGAGGGAACTGTATAGAATATTCCGTAAGAATGCAATATTTGCTGCACAGCAAAATTGACTCCATATCAGCTCAGTCGACCCAAAGACCGTCACGACACCTTCAAAGGGAGTGCGCCAACCTGACCCCCAGCAAGCCGCCAAGGACCCGCACAGGGGCTGCCGACGACCTCGGCCTGCAAGCTCTGCTGGCCCTCCCGCCGGGAGAGCGACGGGACGCCGTGGCCAAGGACATACGCCGACGAGCACCGCAGTTC
>Ga0007791_10000464_pt1 | contig 12887 bp, 12 predicted proteins | sample CryBogmetaGMA05M_FD_60368 | JGI IMG/M metagenome (GOLD analysis project Ga0007791, IMG submission 60368) | Freshwater microbial communities from Crystal Bog, Wisconsin, USA - MA0.5M | ecosystem: Environmental > Aquatic > Freshwater > Lake | place: Crystal Bog, Wisconsin, USA | collected 2009-07-06 | reverse complement strand
TCCCCACACCACAACACGTTTGACCATTTCAGTGGGACTCCTTGGCGCGCAGTGCGTATCGGCGTTCGGCGTATGCAAGGTCATCACGCCAGAGCCTGGCGGCAGCAAACCGCATCAGCGGTGTGATCAAGGGCGCGACACGCAACGATTGGCGGAACCTGGCCCGATCAGATTGGGCGACTACAGCTTCGATCACGGCCGTGCGAGGACGACCGTCCTGGCCCGGACCCATGGGCGTGGCATGGGTTTCAACGACACTGCCGGTGCCCTCGCCATCGACGATCCGCATGACGATGGTGCGTGGCTCTGGGGTGGTGAACTCCGCGATGACCGGAACGCCGAACCCACCCAGCCGGAAGGTGACGGCGACCAGAAGACGGTCATTGGCATCGTCGACATCGATTGGCGGCGCGCTGATTACCTCGAGCTGGGTGAAAGAGTACGGATGAAACCACGCTCCGTGCCACGGGTCGAGCCGGTTGGCAATGATGTCGTCGGGCTCGCACACCCCGACCAGTCGGGTCACCGCAGTCAGACGGTCACCGGTAGGCCGGGCCGGAATCACCGGTTCGTCCAGCGGCGGTTCTCCCCCGGCCTTGTCGAGTCGTACCCAGACCAGCACACCGTCGTCGTAGGCCGGCAGCGGCTTCCAGCCGAACTCCCGGTCGCCTCGCAGCCGGAGCCCGTGCCACGGGCAGATCAACCCGCCGCACTCCACTTTCCCAGTTGCCAGGTCGGCGCCCAGGTGTGGGCACGCGGCCGGTCCGACGCGCAGGCTGCCCTGTTGGTCGCGCCAGGCCACGATGTCCACTCCGGCAACCTGGGTTCCGAATGGTCGATCGTCACGAACATCGATGCTCGCGGCGAAGACAAACCAGTTTCCGCTCGGTCGACGGTTCGCCCGCGCCAGCGCGGCGTTGATCAGTCCGGGCTGGGCATCCTGGTAGGTGGGAGCCTGCTGAGACCAGAGAACTTTCGGAATGACTTGCACCGGTGAGTTTTTCGGCATGCGATCGGCCAACTTTGACCACAGACTCATCTCAGCGCATGCCTCTCTCCGCGAGCCGACGCAGTACGGGTGAGCGCCCGCGTACCGGCACCGTGTACAACGTGTGCCCGGTTATCCCCCACCCCGACAGCAGCCGGTTGGCCGCCGACCAGCCCGTGGTCGCCGCACGTTCCATTAAGGCTACCGGTAGGTCGATGCGAATCCCATCGCCCGCGAGCATCAGTCCGGGCACCGGGGTTTCCACCGTCGGCCTACTCGCATGCGAACCCGGCGAGAACAGTGGACAGTCTTGCTTGAGCAGAATGCGTTCGGTCACGATTCCGGCCCGGGCGGTCTCCGGGTAGATCGCGTGCAACCGAGCCAGCATCTTCTCCCGCAAACCCTCGAAGGGTGGCGGATCCATGACCGAGTAGGAGTGCACCTCGACCACCGAGCCACCATGGGTGCGGGCCCAGTCGGCGGCCTGACGCTCGTAGTTGCTCACCACACTGATGTTGTCCACGGGCTCCAGCCCGCCGGTACCGAGGAAGTCGGGTCGTCCAGCATCGACCGGCCGGTCCAACCACAGTCGCTGCACCACGAACGGCGGGGCGACCTCCATGGCTGCGACCTGCTTCCGCCAGCCGTCATCGCCCAATTCCGTTGATGCGCCAACGATCCCCTGTAGGCCGCCTACATCGGTGGCCAGGACAACACCGTCGGCATCGATCAAGCTCCCGTCGTCGGTCTGTACCCGGAGTTTCTTGGTTCCGCTGGGCGTGACCGATGCAGCCGATACCCCCGTGTGGAATTTCACGCCCTGGTCAATCAGATACTCCCCCAAAGGATTCCACAGCGCGGTGTCAAAGTTCGAGTCGGCAACGTCGAATACCAGCCCCTCGCTAGAGCCCAGGAAATAGATGTGGAACATCGCCGCGAGTTCCGCCGCCGACAGGCGGTCCGGCCTGGCGAAGAAGCTGCGGGCGAATACCTCGAATGCCAGATGGCGGGCGGCAACCGGAAAGTTGATATCGGTCAGGAAGGTTTCCGCGTCGAGGTCGTCGAGGCGATCGTAGATTCCCGGTACGGTTACCGCTGCCAGTGGTGCGGCCCCTTTGCCGTTGATCCGAACCAGGTCCCGAAACCGGAAGGTCGGACTGCGCATCGCGAACACCAGTGCGTTCCACGGCGGGGACTGCGGCAGTCCGCGGAAGGTGTCGCGCCGGCCCTGACCGTCGATGAGTGGATAGTCCTCCACCGCCCGTAGCCGCTCCAGTTGCGGGTCGCTGCGTTTCAGTAGTGCACGAAGGTTGTAATACTGGCGGAAGAAGGCGTGGAACCCGCGGTTGTTCGTGGTCTCGGTGCCGTCGTCGAGATGCTCGGCCCATCCGGCTACGCGCCCGCCGAGATTGGGTTCGCGTTCCAGGACATCCACTGATACACCACGTTCGGCAAGTCCGGCGGCGGCAGCCAGTCCGGCGATTCCCGCTCCGATGACGACGACATGCGGAATCTCCGATAACGCGCTGGCATGCGGGATCCCGCGTGGTGCCGCATGGGCGATGCGGCGCGGATCCTTCATCGCGAAGCGTCCCCCGGAACATCCCCTGGAGCATCCCCCAGGAAGGTGTGCACGATATTGCGCTGCCAGCCAGGCATGGTCTCACTGTGCACGCCGGCGAAACCGGCTGCGGCCAAGCGCCGCTGGAATTCCGAGGCGCCATCGAAGGTATTCACGCTGCGCCACAGGTGGCGATAGAGGGTGCTGTCGCGAGTCTGCCGCCAGCCGGCCGGGATGATGATGCCCCAGCAGACGGCATTCCAGATCGCCTTCGCCGCCGCGGAGTCGCGAACCGAGTACTCGTGTACCGCGAGGGTGGCACCCGGGCGCAGCAACTCGACGAACCTGCGCAGTTGGGCATCGGGGTCGGCCAGGTTACGCAGCAGGTACGCCGCCAGAATTCCATCGAATGGCCCGTGCACCCCTGCCTCGGCGAGTGCCTCGATCGGGGTGTGCACGAATCGCACAGAGTCTGGCCAGGATTTCGCATGAGCCTGCTCGAGCATGCCGGCTGATGCATCGACGGCGATGATCTCGGCATGCGGTGCCGCTTCCAGTAGTGCCGCGGTCGAGGCCCCCGTACCGCATCCCGCGTCGAGCAGTCGCAGGCCACGCCCGCCGTTGGGAACCCGCAGTCGGCGCGCCGAGATTCGAAGATGATCGTGGTAACCCGGGTTGGCACCGACCAACCGGTCATAGGCCCGGGCGCCGACATCGAAGGCCCGGGGCACTTCGGCTTTGGGCAGGCCCTGGTTACTGATTCCGGTCATCGGCCGCCCTCTCGGTCGGGTAGTTGTCGAACCCATAGCAACAGTACTGCGGTCACCAGCGCCCAGCCGAACAGGAAATCTTCGACCGGAATGTCCCACGGGAAGCGCACGCCCGACGTGTGCTTCTCGTTGTAGATGACGATCGGTGCGGATAACTTGGTCAGCCAGCCGTCGATCAGAATTTGAAACCCGAACACGATCACCATCGATATCCAGTAGGCGGGCTTGCGGAATAGCCCGGTGCGCAGTACCGCAAATTCCAGCACACACACCACGATGACCGAAATGATTGCCGGCAAGGTGTACCCCAGCCCGATCACCGTCGGCTCCGATCGGCGGTTTTGTGCTGCCGGTTCCGCAGAATGCCCAGAGTCGCGCTGACCGCCGAATAAGACAGCAGACCGCACACCGGGATGACCACGAAGAACAAAAATTCCTCGAGCGGCATGAAGGGCACGTTGATTCCGCTGACGTAGCGCGGGTTGTAGCGCCAGATATCGAGGGAGATGGCGATCGCATCCCACGCCAGGAATACGACGAGTACCGGTGTCAGCGCACGAATCAAGCGGATCGGCTGGCGATAAACGCCGTCGCCGAAGAACTCAATAGGAAGGGTGATCAGCAGACAGCCGCCGAGAATAAGCAGGTATTGCCACCGGTCCATCAGGCAGCATCCTGGGACAGTCCACCTCTCGGGCCGGCAGCGGTCCGCCGGGCCCGCCTCGCCCGCACCAGTCCGCCGGTGAACACCTGCAGTCTGCGGCCCAGACCGACCGAAGCCCGATCGCTGAATACCGCGAAGTCGATGTCCTCAATGCGGTCGAGGATTTCCGAGTAGAGCGTGAACGCCGTCGTTACGCATGGCCGTGACTGCGGGGCCAGCAGCGCGATGCCCTTGTGCGCTTGACGGTAGATCCCGCGGGTGATCTCGTGCTGAGCGGCCAGAGCTTGACGAACACGAGAGTCGGTGCGGCTGTTGTCGTGACACCACATCAACAGTTCGCGGTCTACGCCGTAGGCCGCCAGTTCGTCAGCGGGAAGGTAGACGCGGTTGCGATCGAGGTCCTCGTTGATATCCCGAAGGAAGTTGGTCAGCTGGAAAGCCTGCCCGAGAGCCTCGGCGTATGGCTCGGCGTCGCACAGCGGCCCAACGGTGCCGAGGATGGGCAGCATCTGCAACCCGATCACCTCTGCCGAGCCGCGCATGTAGCGGTTGATCGCCGGACGATCGGGATAGTCGGTGACGGTCAAATCCATCCGCATCGACGTGAGGAAGTCGTCGAACAGGTTCAGCGGGATGCGGTAGGTGCGGGCAGTGTGCAGGACAGCAGGAAGCACCGGCTCACTGGTGTCACCGGCGCCGTCGAAGAACTTCGACTCCAACTGCTCAAGACGCGCCTCGCGTTCGGCAACAGTGGCATCGGAGGTCAGATCATCGAGGATGTCGTCGGCGTAGCGGGCGAACCCGTACAGGGCATGCACGGCCGGTCGTTGGGATGGGGCCAGAAGTCGGGTGGCCAGGAAATAGGTACGTCCGTGCTGGGCATTGAGGTTTCGGCAGTAGCGATAGGAATCTCGCAACCGCTCATCGGAGATCCCGGCGGCGCGTAGTTCGGTGTTGATCATGCCCCTACCTGCTTAGACGAACTGATAATCGTTCTGGAGGAATGATCCCCCACGACCCCGGTAATACGCTCGGCAGCCAGTCGACCGGACAACAGCGCCGTCGGAACGCCCACACCCGGAACCGTCGACGATCCGGCGAGGACGACGTTGTCGATACCGCGGACAAGATTGGCGGGCCGGAACGGACCGGTCTGAGAGAACGTGTGCGCCAGTGCGAACGGCGAACCCGCCAGCATGCCCTGACGGGCCCAATCCGCCGGGGTCACGACATCGAGTACATCGACATCCTTGTCGAGTCCCGGCAGCAGCCGGTCGGCGGCTGTGGCAAGCACCTCGCGGGCGTAGGTATCGCCCTCGACGGCCCAATTCACTTTGCCCACTTCGAGATTCGGGCAGGGCGCCAAGACGAAGAGCAGGTCCCGTCCCGGCGGCGCGAGTGTCGGATCACCAGCCGTAGGCATCGTGACCAACAACGACGGGTCACTCATCAACACACCCTCATCGATAATCTCGTCAAATGTCTTGGACCAATTGGCGCCGAAGCTGATGTTGTGGTGCTGCAACGCACCCCGCACCGAGGGCACCCCGGCATGGATGACCACGCACGACGGCGACGGCCGATACTGGATCGGCCGACGGGGCTTCCGGCTGAGCAGTTCGTAGGTCAGCGGGAGCTCGGTGGTGAGAACCACTGCGTCGCAGGCAATCCGGTCTCCGGAGTCGGTGCACACCGCCGTGACCCGCGAGCCGGAACGCTCCAGGCCGGTCACCGAGGTGCCGTAGCGGAACTGAACGCCGGCACCGGCCGCCGCAGCGGCCAGCCCCTCGGGAACGGCCCGAATACCACCGCGCGGAAAGTACACCCCGGCGATGGTGTCCATATAGGCGATCACGGCGTAGGCGGCCAGTGCACGCTGTGGCGGCACTCCGGCATAGAGGGCCTGGAAGGTGAAGATCCGCTGCAAGCGCTCATCGGAGATGAAGCGGCTCACCATCTTCTCCCAGCCGCGGAAGCCTCCAATGGCGGCCAGCCGTGCCAGTTGCGGCGTCAGCAGCGACAGCGGGGAGGAGAAGTTGGAGCCGATGAAACCGTCGATCTCCAGCTTGTATAGCTCAGTCAGCCATTCGCGAAGCCGGAGGTAGCCGGCGGCCTCGTCCGGACCGGCGAATGCCTCGATGGCGGCCGTCATCGCGGCTGCATCCGAGTGCACGTCCAGCACACTCCCATCGGCGAACGAGGCGCGGTAAGCCGGGTCCGACGGCATGAGTTCGATGTGATCGCTCATGGACGCACCGACCGCATTGAAGGCGTCTTCGATAATGTCGGGCATCGTCAGCACGGTCGCGCCGGTGTCGATCTTGTAGCCGCGGATATCGGCCTGACCGACCCGCCCACCCGGGTATCCGTAGCGCTCGACCACGGTGACCGAACGTCCACGCCCGGCCAGTTGCAGGGCTGCCGATAGCCCGGAAAGGCCCGCACCCACCACGACCACGTGATCAGTCACCCCGGGCACAGTGCGCATCATTGACTCCTTCTGCTCAGGTCACTCGGAGGGTGCAGACGGACGCCATATCAGCCAGCGCTGATTGCACCCAGTCGTCGATTCGGTCATCGCAGATGTACTCCGTCGCCGCAGCTACGCGCTCGATAATCAGCTCCTCGATCCAGTCCGCCGCACCGGTGGCCACGATCAGGTTGCGCCAGCGGGCGATATCCGGCTCAGTGAGCTGATCGGCATTCACCAGCTCGGTGAACTGGCGACGGATGGCGCTATCGGCCATCCGCTGGGCCGCGACAACAACACTGGTGGCCTTGCGTTCGACGAGGTCTCCGCCCGCAGGCTTGCCGGTGACTGCGGGCGAGCCGAATACACCGAGGATGTCATCGCGCAATTGGAACGCTTCGCCCACCGCATTGCCATACCCGCCCAAAGCATCGATGAGGTCATCACGGCCGGCCATCGCGGCACCGATCTCCAGCGGACGCCGCACGGTGTAGTTACCGGACTTACGCCGGGCGACGTCAAGTACGACGTCGAGGTCAGGCAGAGCCCCGGCGTCGTTTGCCACATCAGCGATCTGGCCGATCGCTAACTCGACGCGCATCCCGTCATAGTGCGGCCAGGCCCGCGACAGAGCCTCATGCGACATGCCACTGCCGCGCATCATCTGCTCGGCCCACACCAGACACAGATCGGACAGCAGGGTCGCCAGCGAAGCGCCGAATCGGTCCTGCGATCCGGACAGACCGTGTTCGCAATGCCACTGGGCGAACTGCACGTGCGCGGCTGGCCTCCCGCGCCGCAACGGGGAATCATCCATGACATCGTCCTGGAGCAGGGCGAAAGCCTGCAACAACTCCAGGCCGGCGCTGGCCCGAAGAGCCGCTTCATCGGGCTCGGCGCCGCACAGCCAACCCAGATACATGAAGGTCGAGCGCAGGCACTTGCCACCATCCACGAACTGGATCAGAACGTCGGATGCGATATCGATTCCGGTGTGGTCCAGTTGCGGCACGCACTGGGCTTCGACAAATTCAGCGACATGGCTCAGCGCCGACTGCCGCACGCCGTTACGCCAGATCTCGAACTCGGCTCCCGGCGGTGCACCCACCGTGCCCGCCGACGCAGGGGTGATCGCGACCCTCGGTGACGAGGCATCGTTCCCACGCAATTACCGCTCCTAGTCCTCAGTCCCCAGGCAGTTTCCCGGCCAGTACAACGTCAATTCAAGTCGAAACCGGCGTCCAGCGCCCGTCCAGCCCCACATGGTCATGGGTGCGTAATGATTGGGTCGACCGGCTCCGACCCCTTTCAGCTGGGGTTTCTCGTTTTATACCGGAAGTGGTCGTGCCCGGGGCACCGATGAGTTGGGATGGTCGGATGGCCAGGAAGAACTCCGTCGCGGTGATCGGCTCACGATCGACCGCAGGCAGTGCCGCGGTGGCTGGTTCGCGGCGCACGGCAGGCAGCGCGGCAATTGCCGGTTCGATTGCGACCGCCGGCAGTTCCGCAGTCGCCGGATCCATCGCCACCGCGGGCAGCACTGTGATCGCCGGATCCATCGCTACCGCAGGCAGTGCCGCGGTCGCCGCAAGTGTGCTGACCTTCTTGTCGGTTCTGATGCGCGAGTGCCTGGGATGCCTCGGCTGTATCGCGTGCCGGCGCTGCGCGGGTTGCGTAGCGTGCGCGCGGTGCCGCGACTGCATCGGTTGCGTGGGGTGCTACAACTGCTCCGGACTGCGCAACGCGGTCGGACTCCGCGATGTGCACCTATAGCCGGCGTTGAACACCCGGCGGGAAGGGTCGGATATGACTCAACTGAGCGGGAAGGTCGCCCTGGTGACCGGGGCATCGTCGGGACTCGGTGCGGCAGTGGCGCAACTGTTCGCCGAACGTGGCGCGACGGTGTTCGGGATCGCCCGCGACACCGCAAGGATGGCAACGGTTTTTGAGAAAGTGCCGGGCGGAACCTACGCCCCGGCTGACATCACCGACCCGCAGGCCTGCCGCGACGCGGTCCAGCAGTGCGTGCAACAGTTCGGACGACTCGACGTGCTGGTCAATGCGGCCGGCTTTCACCAGATGCGGCATACCGCCGATGTCACCGACACGGATTGGGCCTACGATCTCGCGGCCAACCTCAACGGACCGTTCTACCTGTGCCGCGCCGCCCTGCCGCACCTGCTCGGCGTGGGCGGCAACATCGTCAACGTCGCCTCGGTGGCCGGGGTGGAAGGCGAGGTCTACTCAGCCGGATACTGCGCCGCCAAACATGGTCTGGTGGGCCTGACCCGGGCGCTGGCCGTGGAGTTCACCAAGGAACGACTGCGGGTCAATGTGGTGTGCCCCGGCGGGATGCTGACACCGCAGGTCACCGATTTCGCAGCGCCGGATAACGCAGACTACAAGCTGATCATGCGGATCGCCGCACCCCGCGGGCTGATGGAACCGGTCGATGTGGCCGCCGTGATCGCCTTTCTTGCCAGTGACGATGCCTCCGCCATCCACGGGGCGGTCTATCCGGTCGACAACGGCAAACTGGCAGGCTGAACTATCCCTCGAAGTGGCGCCGGATGCCGACCAGCATCTCGATATGCGCCGCGACCGCGTGCCGAACGGTCACGGCCAACAGGATCCGGGGCGCGCTGATCCGGATCCGTTCGGTGAGCCGGGTGCCGGCCGGTTCGGCGTCGAACGTCACAACCGAGTCCAGTCGCACGCCGGGGAACTGTCGGGCTCTCGCGGTGACGGCACCGGACTCAGGCACCCGCAGCATCGCCGTGTAGCTGATGGGAAGTTTCACAAATCCAAGCGGGATAAGGTCTTTGACCCGATAGGTCTGTTCGTAGCCCTCGTCGGTAACTCGGTGTGACAGGGCGTGGACGGCGACCACGAGGGGATGTACCTCGGGGATACGGTCAAGGTCGACGTAGTGGCGGCGCACCGCCTCCGGGGCCGCCGGAATATGTTCGACGAGCGTGCGCTCAACCGCTGCGCTCACCGGTTACTGCGCGGCAGCCTGCAGCACAGTGACCTGATCCGGGCAGTAAGTCGCGATCGCAGCCCCGAGGAACTGGAAAGCCTGCGCCTGAGAGGTATCGCGAGCCAGATTGAGGGAGATGAACTTCGCCGATGCGTATGCATCGGCATCTACGACGTTGAACAGGCGTTTACAGGTGATCTTGCCCAACCAGGCGTTGTAGTCGCGTGGACCGTAGATGCCGAATTCGTGCAACTGGTTGGCGAAGTCGATGTCGGGATCGGCCTGGGCCGGCGCGGCCAGAATCAACGCCGCCGATGCCGCCACGGCAGTTGCCAGAACACGCTTCGCGGAACTCATGCACACGATTGTAGGCCGAACAGTTACATGAGCTAATCTCTTGGTCGGTGTTCGTTCCACGATTACAGGGAATCCCATGGTCAAGCTGTTGAGAGGCGACAAGCCTCCCCTTGCGTTGACCGAAAACAAAGCCGCCAACCGCCATATCGGTGCTCACCCCGCGATCCCGAGGTTCATCCGGCTGTTCTCCGTGCCGATCCTGCTGTTCTGGGTCGGCCTGGTGGTCTTGCTCAGCGTCACCGTCCCTCAACTCGAGGTGGTGGGTGAGCAGCACTCGGTGTCGCTGGCGCCCGATGACGCACCGTCGCTGCAGGCGATGAAACGGGTCGGCCAGGTTTTCAACGAATTCAACTCGAACAGCTCGGCGATGATCGTGCTGGAGGGCGAGACTACCCTCGGCACCGATGCGCACGACTTCTACGACGGTCTGATCGCCAAACTTCGTTCCGATACCGCGCACGTTCAGAACATCCAGGATTTCTGGGGTGACCCGCTGACGGCCGCCGGTTCGCAGAGCGCCGACGGTAAGGCCGCCTATGTGCAGCTGTACCTGGCCGGCAATCAGGGCGAGACGCTGGCCGGCGAGTCGATTCAGGCAGTGCGTGACGCCGTCTCGAAAATGACGCCACCGGACGGCGTGAAGGTCTATGTGACCGGCCCTGCCGCGATGACCTACGACCAGCACCATGCCGGCGACAAGGGCGTGAAGAAGATCACCGCGGTGACCCTCATCGTCATCTTCGTCATGCTTCTTCTGGTCTACCGATCGATCGTGACCGTCGTGCTGGTGCTGATGATGGTCTTCCTCCAATTGGGCGCTGCCCGTGGCATTGTCGCGTTCTTCGGCTACCACGACCTGATCGGCCTTTCGACGTTCGCTGTCAACCTTTTAACCACCATGGCGATCGCCGCGGCGACCGACTACGTCATTTTCATTCTCGGCCGATATCACGAAGCCAGACTTGATGGCGAGGACCGCGAAACCGCGTTCTACACGATGTATCACGGGACCGCGCACGTCATCCTCGGCTCCGGTCTGACGATCGCGGGAGCGACGTTCTGTCTGCACTTCACCCGACTGCCGTACTTCCAAAGCCTCGGTGTGCCATTGGCGATCGGCATGCTCGTCGCCGTCGTGGCCGCCCTGACCATGGCACCGGCACTGCTCACCGTCGGCAGCCACTTCGGGCTGTTCGATCCCAAGCGCAGGATGAAGACCCGCGGGTGGCGGCGGCTGGGAACGGCCGTGGTGCGTTGGCCTGGACCAATTCTCGTCGCCTCCATCGCACTCGCCCTGATCGGCCTGCTGGCGCTGCCGTCGTACACCAACAATTACAACGACCGTCAGTACCTGCCACCTGATATCCCGGCCAACGTCGGTTACGCCGCGGCGGACCGGCATTTCCCGCAGGCCCGGATGAACCCCGAGTTGCTGCTGATCGAAACCGACCACGATGTGCGCAACTCGGCGGACATGCTGGTCATTGATCGCGTCGCCAAAAACATCTTCCACATCCCTGGCGTGGGCCGGGTACAGGCCATCACCCGGCCGCAGGGAACGCCGATCGAACACACCTCGATTCCATTCATCATCAGCATGTCCGGCGCCACCCAGACGCTGAACATGTCCTACCTGCAGGACCGCATGAAGGACATGCTCAAGATGGGTGACGACATGCAGGTTTCCGTCGACCAGATGGAAAAGATGTATGTGCTGATGACCAAGCTCACCGGCGTCACCCACGATATGGTCGGCAAGACCAAGCAGATGGTTCTCGACACCAACCAGATACGGGACCACATCGCCGATTTCGACGACTTCTTCCGTCCAATCCGCAACTACCTCTACTGGGAACCGCACTGCTTCGACATCCCGGTCTGTCAGTCGTTGCGGTCGGTGTTCGACTCTCTCGATGGAATCGACAAGCTCAGTGACGATCTCGGCGCACTCACCGTCGACTTGGACCGACTCGACGCCCTGATGCCCCAGATGCTCACGATCATGCCGCCGATGATCGAGACCATGAAGTCGATGAAAATCATGATGCTGACCATGCAGTCCACCATGGGTGGCCTGCAGGACCAGATGCAGGCCATGCAGGACAATGCAACCGCCATGGGCCAGGCCTTCGACGCATCGAAGAACGACGACACGTTCTATCTGCCGCCCGAGGTCTTCAACAACGAAGAATTCAAACGCGGCATGAAGATGTTCGTCTCACCAGATGGAAAAGCCGTGCGGTTCATCATCGCCCACGAAACCGACCCCGCGACCCCTACCGGCCTTGCACTGATCGACAAGATCCGAAACGCGGCGTTCGAGGCGATCAAGGGCACGCCACTGGAGGGCTCCAAGGTCTCCCTGGGCGGCACGGCGTCGGCCTACAAGGACATGCAGACCGGCGCCAACTACGACCTGATGATCGCGGGATTAGCCTCGCTGTGCCTGATCTTCATCATCATGCTGATCCTGACCCGAAGCGTGGTGGCCGCGGCGGTCATTGTGGGAACCGTCGCACTGTCGCTGGGCACATCCTTCGGCCTGTCGGTGCTCATCTGGCAGCACATCCTCGGGATGCCCCTGCACTGGATGGTGCTGGCGATGTCGGTCATCATCCTGCTGGCAGTCGGGTCCGACTACAACCTGCTGCTGGTGTCGCGGTTCAAAGAGGAAATTCACGCCGGGATCAATACCGGCATCATCCGGTCCATGGCCGGCACCGGCGCCGTGGTCACCTCGGCCGGCCTGGTGTTTGCCTTCACCATGGCCTCGATGCTGGTCAGTGACCTGATTGTGGCCGGCCAGGTGGGCAGCACGATCGCCCTTGGCCTGCTGTTTGACACCCTGGTGGTGCGCTCATTCATGACACCGTCCATCGCGGCACTGCTCGGACGCTGGTTCTGGTGGCCGCAGACGGTGCGTCCACGTCCGGTTCCGCAACCGTGGCCGGAGCCGACACCGCCACAATCCCCCGAAGAGCAGGTCCATACGGATCAGCTAACCCTGAGCGCAAGCTCTCAAGGAGGCTCATGATGAGATATTCGAACACACGCAGACTGAGCCGATGGGCGGGCGTCGCGGCGGTGATCGCCGCCA
>Ga0007791_10000463_pt1 | contig 12890 bp, 10 predicted proteins | sample CryBogmetaGMA05M_FD_60368 | JGI IMG/M metagenome (GOLD analysis project Ga0007791, IMG submission 60368) | Freshwater microbial communities from Crystal Bog, Wisconsin, USA - MA0.5M | ecosystem: Environmental > Aquatic > Freshwater > Lake | place: Crystal Bog, Wisconsin, USA | collected 2009-07-06 | reverse complement strand
TTGTTCCAGCCGTTTGAGACGGTAAGCAGAGTTGTTGCAACGAGCGCCAGAGCCATTCCCGAGACTCCGTAGACGATTCCGCTCTTAGAGCTTTCGTGTTTGCTCAGTCCCGCCAGTGACAGAATGAACAGCAACGAGGAGACTATGTAAGCCGCGGTTGCTAGCATCGGGGCAATAGTTAGAAGGGATTCCATTTATTTGCCTCCCTTCGAGAACATGTTGAGCATTCGTCTGGTTACGGCAAAGCCGCCGAAAATGTTTATGCTCGCCAAGGTTGTGGCAATTCCAGCCAGGATTTGAACTGGCAGGCTTGGTGCGGTTAGTTGCAGAATCGCGCCCACAACGATGATGCCCGAGATGGCGTTGGTAACGCTCATTAGCGGAGTGTGCAGTGCGTGGTGCACCTTACCGATTACGTAGAAACCAATCACCACTGCGAGGGTGAGCACCAAGAAGTGCTGGGGCAGTGGCGCGGGCGCAAATGAGCAAATGGCGTAAAGCAAAGCTAGCCCCAGGGCAAAGAGACCGCTGCGCTGCCTTGCAGACATCGTCTTTTTCTCCTTGGCAACAGGAGCCTCGGCCTTGGCTGCCTGAGGCGCTGCAGAAACCTGCACTGGGGGAGGCGGCCAGGTGATAGAGCCATCTTTCACCACGGTTACCGAGCGCTGCACGATGTCTTCAAAATCAAGAGTCAGGTTTCCGTTTTTCTCTGGAGTCACAAGCTTCAACAGATTTACTAGGTTCGTTCCAAAGAGTTGCGAAGCCTGAGCGGGAAGCCGCCCAGGAAGGTCTGTGTATCCAATGATGGTCACACCGTTTGCCGTGACAACCTTCTGCCCCGCAACTGAACCCTCAACGTTTCCGCCCTGTGCGGCTGCCATGTCCACAATTACGCTTCCAGATTTCATGCTGGCAACATCAGCTGCGGTAATCAACTTTGGAGCGGGTCGTCCAGGAATCAGGGCCGTGGTGATGATGATGTCAACGTCGGCCGCCTGTTCAGAATAGATCTCTGCGGCTCGCTTGTCGTAGTCCTGGCTAGTTGCTTTTGCGTAGCCATCTGAAGATTCCATCTTTTCGGCGACTTCAACGGCTAGGTAGGTTCCACCGATTGATTTCACCTGATCGGCGACTTCAGGTCTGGGGTCAGTGGCTCGCACGATTGAGCCCAAGCTGGAGGCGGCACCGATTGCTGCCAAACCAGCAACACCCGCTCCGGCAACCAAAACCTTGGCGGGAGGAACTTTTCCAGCCGCAGTCACCTGGCCGGTGAAGAATCGACCGAACTCGTGTGCGGCTTCGATTACTGCGCGATATCCGGCAATGTTGGCCATTGAACTGAGCACATCCATCGACTGAGCCCTGGAAATTCTTGGAACCGCATCCAACGCCAGAGCGGTTATTCCCCTGGTGGCAAGAGACTCGAGCAGGTCTGGACGTAGCGAAGGAGTCATCAAACTCACAATTGTGGAGTTGTCAGCCAGCTGTGCAATCTCTCCTGCGGTTGGGGCGGCAACCTTCAAGATAACTTGGCTGGACCAAGTTTCTTGAGTCGAGCCGATATTTGCGCCAGCTTCTATGTATGCCGAGTCTGGGAAGGTAGAAAGGTTTCCCGCTCCGGACTCGACTGTGACGTCATAGCCCAAGGCAATAATTGCCTTTACCGTGGTTGGTGTAGCTGACACTCGGGTTTCCCCAAGTTGCTCTTTGGTTACGCCAATTCTCATCATTTAGCAATCTTCACGCATTTTGGCCCTATTGGTAAGCAAGCGTTTCAAAAAGTTATACTTGCCCGCCTGCCATCGGGTTGCGCAGTGAATAGGGTTTCGCTCGCACAACCGAGCAATAGGCTGCCGAGTGTCGTGATGGGCTACTTTGCAAAGATTCGCTTGACCAAACTCCACGCGTTGGTTGACCAAAGTGCCCAGACAACCAAGAGGGGCTGGAAGAAGAGCCGAATCAGGCGAGCTTCATCGGTGTTCAATCCAAATGCACTGGTGTGTGTAAGAAACTGGGAAACGTTCCCAGGAAAGACGGCGATGAAAAATCCGGCTATAAGCAATCCGATTTGTGTCTGAAACCTTCGAAAAGTTGTAAGGGCAACGCCTAGGAAAATCTCAACTACGCCTGAGGCAAGCACCACAAAATCAGCGTTCAGCGGAATCCAGTCTGGAACCTGCGCTTGAAATGTTTCTCGAGCAAAAGTCAGGTGACCGATTCCAGCAAATACCAGGCCTGCCCCCAAGAGCACTCGACCCAAGAACTTTGCTTTCGTCATGTGGGCAGGTTAACACACTGCCTTTGGGAAGCTGCGCTTTCGCGTTCCAAGACCTGTCCCAAAAGTACTTTGCCGACTCTGAATAATTCTTTTGCAGTTTTTGCGTTCTAAATGGATGAGTAATCTCTAATTCTGTAGACAGCAAATCCCCAAGGGGTCAGATAGAGGAGAGCGTAATGGGATCCAAAATGAGTGGTCGAACCGTGATCGTTACCGGCGGTGCTTCGGGAATCGGGCTGGCAATTTCCAATGGTTTGGCAGCAGAAGGCGCCAACGTGGTAATCGCAGACTTGAATTTCGAATTGGCTCAAAAGGCTGCTGATGAGCTAAATGGTGCCGGAGGAAAAGCATTGGCGACTCGCGTAGACGTCACCAAGCGCGACTCAGTAATAGCCGGAATAGCGGAAACGGTAAAAACATTCGGAAACCTGGATTGCTACTTCAACAATGCGGGATTCAACAAGCCGATGAAGTTTCTTGATGTGACCGAGGAGAACTTCGACGCAATTATGAACGTCAACGCCCTAGCAGTGTTGATTGGTACACAAGAGGCCGCGAAGCAGTTCATTCGCCAAGGAACCGCCGGAAAAGTAGTGAACACCGCGTCAATTGCAGGCCGAACAGGCTTTTCAAGTTTTGCTCCCTACAGCGCGTCAAAGGCAGCGGTCATCTCAATCACTCAGGCAGGTGCTCGGGCACTGGCGGAACACAAAATTACTGTGAACGCATTTTCACCCGGAGTTGTGGCAACACCCCTATGGGACAAGCTGGATAAAGACCTTGAAGAAATTGGAGAGGGAGACTCTGGGTTTGACTCAATGGCTTCAGGAATATTGTTAGGGCGTGCCGCTCAGCCCGAAGATATTGTTCCAACCGCACTATTCCTTGCTAGCAGCGACTCGGACTACATAACCGGCCAAACAATGGCCATCGATGGCGGCATGATTCTGGTCTAGCACGCGGGTTTATCATTTCCTTCCTCTCGGGAATAGCAGCGCACTTGGGTTTGCTTTTTACTTGACAAGTCAGGTTGTTCTAGAAAAGCCTGATATTAGTTAGACCACCGCCTAGGTAGGGCTTTTGCAACAATGACGTTGGAATAAAGGGATGTGCCTCATGAGCGCTAGGTATAGAAGTTTTCAGCCGGTTGACACTGACGGTTTGTTAAGTCTCTGGGATCAGGCGAGGAGTTCCGGGTTCGAGCCCGTCTATTCTTTGGCTGAGGTACTAGCTTCTTGCAATCAAGACCACGCAATTGTGGCTTATGAGGGAAGCGAAATAATCGGCGTGGCTGTTGGACGAGTAGCCCACGAGCAGGGCTGGGTCGTGCTCCTAGTTGTGGAAGAGAGCTATCGCGGTCTGGGAATTGGAAACCGCTTACTTGCGGAACTCGAGATTGACATGGCTCGGTCTGGAATCACCAAGTTGTCAATGCTGGTGGCGGACGATGGCAAATCAGGTGTTCTTGAGAAGGCCGGTTTTGTTGACCTCAAGCACCTAAAGTACTTTGAACGAGAAGTGTCGGTCAGCGAGCGCGAGCGCGAGTTGCTGCAAAACCTTGGCGGAAGAGTTTTGGCTCGAGATCTCTGGGGCAAGATTGCCGGCATGAAAAAAGAGAAGGAACTGCTAGAACGCAGACTGGTGCTACCTCTTTCCGACTCTAAACTTGCCGAGGCTTTTGGAGTTGAGCCTCCCAAGGCGATTGTTCTGTTTGGTCCTCCCGGAACCGGCAAGACCACTTTTGCAAAGGCAGTTGCCTCAAGGCTTGACTGGCCCTTCATCGAGGTATTTCCATCCAGGCTGGCTGGGGATCCAAGTGGGGTTGCAGGTGGCTTGAGGGAAGTATTCAGTCTGGTAAACGAGCTAGAGAATGTCGTTGTATTTATCGATGAGGTAGAAGAAATCGCGTCCAAGCGAAAGGGTGACCCACCCTCGCCAACTCAGGGTGTGACCAACGAACTTCTCAAGCTGATCCCAAACTTTAGGGAGAAGCCGGGGCACCTTTTGGTGGTTGCAACAAATTACATTCGGGCGCTGGATGACGCGTTCTTGCGGCACGGGCGATTCGACTACGTGATTCCTATTGGCCTGCCAGACGGCGATGCCAGACGATCAATCTGGACCAGGTACATTCCTGCTTTGGCCTTGGAAAAAATCAACCTGGATGAGCTTGTTGCGAGGACCTCTGGATTTTCGCCCGCCGACATCGAATACGCCGCCCGGAAGGCCTCACAGCGGGCACTTGAGCAATCGGTGTTTGAAAGCGATTCCGTTACCAAGGAATCTTCTACGACTACGACCGAACATTACCTTTGGGCTATCGGCGATACCCGACGCACTGTTAGCGACGAGGTAATCGAGGACTTTGAAGTGGACATTGAGAGGCTTGGCCGGTTGTAACTTTCGAGACTCAGTCCACTTGCTGGAAAACTCGATTTCGATGCAAAAACTGTAAAAAGATGTCACGGGAATGTAACAAAAACAATAAATATTTACATTTGTCTGTTCATCGAGAATTTAGAGTCATAGTCTTGACATACTTTGGGAATCTCTAGGACATGTTGATTAATGTCTTGGGAAATTTCTACCATGAGTAAAAAGGAGAGAAGTATGAAGTCGCGATCACTATTGCGAAACATAGGTCTTGTTGCCGCAGGAGGATTGGTCATTGCCAGTCTTTCGGGCATCGGCCTCTCGGCTCAAGCGGCCGGAAAATCCACCCTTATCATTGCCGATACCTTGGGATGGAGCTCGCTAAACCCTGGAAACCCAGATGAAAACTCGGTAGCTAACGGCGACGTAGCGTATCTAACCAGTCCAAGCTGGTGGTACTACGACTCCGTTCCAAACCTGGTTAGAAACACTAAGTTGGGTAAGTACTCGATTACCAAAGACAAGCCGACTGACTTCGAAGTAACCTTCACCCTGAATAAGGGCTTGAAGTGGTCGGACGGCACTCCTATGGATGCAGTGGATATGCTGCTCAGCCACGTAGTGTCATCTAGCAAGTACTCGGTTAAGGCCGGCCTAGGGGATCCATCGTCCGACACAGGTGGCAAGTTCTACTCTGGTAGTTACGGTGGCTCGTATGACAACCACATTGTTGGACTGCCAATCCTTTCCAAGGATCACCTGACTCTTACTTTGAAGTTTGATTCCTACCAGCCCGACTGGGAGACCACCACTCCTGGCCCTTCGCCAGTGCACGCACTAGAGCTTTTGGCTGCCGGCAAGACCAGTCTTCAGTCTGCTTCAGCAAATGCTGCCGCAAAGAAGCTGTTCCTCGCTGACTTCAACGGCGCACTTACTGGCGACAAGGATGCACAGGCAAGACTCGCCAAGATTGGTGAGATCTGGACCAGTGACTACAACTTCGATTCAGCCTCCTATGTTGAAGGCAGCAAGCCGCTGTTGACAGTTTCGGGTGGAGCATTCATGTTGAAGAGCTTCGACTACGACAACGCAACCGTGACTCTGGAGCGTAACGCTAAGTACAACACCGGACCTGCGATGGCAAAGACCAACCCAGTTAAGACTGTTGTTTACAAGTACGTAGCGGACGGAACTCCAGCGGTTCAGGCACTTCAGAACGGTGACGTTGACCTGTACAACGGAATGTCCGGTGCTGCCGGTTACTCAACGCTTCAGACTCTGGCTGCTTCTAAGACCATCGGATTGCTGGGTGGTGTTCAGGGCTCATACGAGCACTGGGACCTTCGTACCGGTGACGGTGCTGGTCAAACTGACAGTTACAACGGTCCATTCGCGTCAAGCCACGGTCAGAAGGGACAGGACCTGCGCACTGCGTTCCTGCTCGCTCTGCCTCGCTACGACATGATGCTAACTCAGTTGAAGGTGTTCAACCCTAAGGCTAAGTTGCTCAACACCAACTTCCAGCTTCCAGGAAGCATCTACTACGACGGTGTTGTGAAGGCAAACGGCGTTCAGTCGAACCACACAGTCAGCATCTCTGGCAAGAAGTACACCTACAACTACAACGTGACTTCGGCGAGCCAGCAGGCTGCCAACGAAGCACTCGCCTTGAAGTTGGTTCAGAAGTGGTATCCAACGGCATCCCCAACCAAGAGCGTTGTCAACATTAAGTTGATTCGTTCAAGTCGTCAGATGCGTATCGAGAACAACGCTCTTGTTGTTGCTCACGAGGCAAACGCTGGATTCGCAGTGAACAACGAAACCACCGCTGGTTGGAGCGCCAAACTGAGTGAAAACCAGTTCGACGTTGCAAACTTCGCTTGGACGTTGAACGCTGTGACTCAGACCGGTTCAAATGCTCAGTACCTGAGTGATGGCGGAAACAACCACAGCGGCTGGAACGACGTAACCGTCGACAGCCTGTTGCACAAGCTGGAAGGAAAGTTGACCAATGCACAGATCATCAAGATCACCGCTCAGGTTGAGGCACTCATCACCGCGAATGCCTGGACTCTTCCTGTTTACCAGTGGCCAGCAATCACCGCCTATGGCAAGAGCGTCAAGGGAGTAAAGGCTAGTCCTATCTCTCCAAACGTCGCTTGGAACTACTGGCAGTGGCACTTCTAAAGAAGGGCTAGCTTGAAAGTGGGGCTGTTGGCTCTGGGTTTTCTCAGAGTCAACAGCCTTCTTCTTGCGTTACAAAGTAAAATAGATAATTAGTTTCAAATGCTGCGAAGTCAGTATTTTTCGATGGAGAAAATAGATTGCTAGCTTTTATTGGGCGTCGAATCGCAGTTAGCGTTTTGATTTTGTTTGGCTCGAGCTTCTTGGTTTACAACCTGGAGGCCATCGCTGGAGACCCCCTTGCGGCTCTTGCGGAGAGCAGCGCCAAGAACAAGGCATACCTGATGCAGCGCCTAATCTCGCAGTTGCAACTTGATGTGCCACCACCGGCCAGATACTTCATCTGGCTGAAGGGCGTCTTGGCCACCTTCATTGGTGAGCCAGACTTTGGAAAGACCCGAAATGGCGGAGAAGTTCTTTCCCAGATCCTGGTGGCAGTGCCAATCACTCTTCGGCTCGTTACCGCGGCAACTATCCTGGCTATCCTGCTCGGAATCACCATTGGTGTTCTAACATCAATCCGCCAGTATTCAAGACTCGATTACACGATGACTTTTGTCTCGTTCCTTTTCTTCTCGCTTCCAGTGTTCTGGATTGCGGTTCTTCTCAAGCAGTACATGGCCATTGGATTTAACGATTTCTTGGCGTCAGGATTAGTAACACTGCCGTTCATGATTGTGATACCCCTGGTTGTAGGCCTGATTCTGGCTGCATTCATAGGTGGTGGCCGAAGACGCTTTTGGATCACCTATGCAAGCATTGCGGCCTCAACTGTGGCAATCATCACGATCATGAACCTCATCAACTGGTTCCAGAAGCCTGGGCTCACGATAGTTTTGGTAGGCCTGTTTTCGGCAGCGGCTGCAATCGGTGTGTCTGGCCTACTAATGGGCTTCAACCACAAGCGTTCCAGAAATGCTGCCCTCAGCGTGGCAGCGCTTGGAGTGCTGATTTACGTCCCAATCAATATGATTCCGGGAAAATTCTTCAACGGTTGGGAAGTATTGGGCCTCGGTGTAGTCGCTATCTTCTCGGGTGGCTTTGTCGCCAGGCTCTGGACCAAAGAGGATCGCGGTGCATTTTTCAGAATTGGAGCAATCACCGCTGTGATCGCTGGCTTGTTCACCATCATCGATAAGCTCATGCAGGTTTGGAACAGTTACGTTTACAACGACGCAATCAATGGTCGCCCGATTCCCACGATTGGGGCTGGAAACAGCCTTCTGGAAACAAATAATTTCTGGTTGCAGTTGCTGGACATCCTCACTCACCTGGCTCTTCCCACTTTGGGTCTGATGCTGATTTCCTTTGCGGGTTACGTGCGATACGCACGCGCCAGTTTGCTCGAAGTTATGAACATGGACTACATCAGAACTGCTCGCGCCAAGGGTCTCACGGAGCGAACAGTGGTAGTTCGACACGCTTTGCGCAATGCGATGATCCCGCTGACCACCTTGATTGCTTTCGACCTGTCAGGACTCATCGGCGGCGCATTCATTACTGAGTCAATCTACGGTTGGAAGGGCATGGGAACGGTATTCCTCAGGTCCGTTTCCACTCAGGATCTGAACCTTCTCATGGGAGTCTTTTTCCTCACTTCATTCCTGGCGCTAATGGGTAACCTGCTCGCCGACATTACATATTCCGCACTGGATCCTCGTATTCGAGTAGGTAAATAATCATGGCTAAAAAGAACGCGCAAGAAATCCAAGATTCGCAAGAAAAGCTGACAATCGAGGCGGCTACCCTGGAGGGTCTCAGCCAAGGCCAGCTTGTTCGTCGCCGGTTTTTCAGTCACAAGGCCGCGATGATTTCTCTCGTCTACCTGCTGTTGATTATTTTGTTCATCTTCAGCGCGGGTGGAATCCACCTGGGTAGCAAGGAATTCCCGATCGTGGTTCCCGGTTGGTGGCAGTTCTCAATTACAGATATGACGCCGCCCACGATCTCTCAAGGTTCGGTTGGTCAGGTAATCGTTGGAGCACCGACTGCGAACTTGAACCCATTTGCCGGGGCGGTGACAATAGGCGATCACCCCTTTGGCCAAGACTCCATCGGGCACGATTACTTTGCACTCGTGATTCGTGGTGCTCAGCAGTCGATCATGGTGATGTTGGTGGTTGGAATCATCGCAGGCCTCGTGGGAACCTTTATCGGCGCTATTTCAGGGTTCTTCCGCGGCTGGATTGATGCCATTTTGATGCGTTTCACCGACCTAATCATTACCATCCCAACCATCATCATCGGTTCGGTGATTGGTGCCAAGCTCGGTAACTTAGGTGTTTTGCCTCTTGCGGTATTCCTCGGGCTATTCGCCTGGACGGGCTTGGCTCGATTGGTTCGTGGAGAGTTCCTCACGCTTCGTGAACGCGAGTTTGTGGACGCGGCTAGAGTAGCCGGTGCCAGCAACATGCGTGTGATCTTCAAGCACATCTTGCCAAATGCCATGGGTGTCATCATTGTGTCCGTTACGCTGTTGCTATCCAGTGCAATCCTTCTGGAGACCGCTCTGAGTTACGTGGGTTTCGGCGTACAGTCTCCAGACGTGTCACTTGGTACGCTGATTAGCACCTATCAGGACTCGTTCCAGGCCAGCCCCTGGCTGTTCTGGTGGCCTGGCTTCTTCATTATTTCCATTGCCCTGAGTGTGAACTTTATCGGCGACGGGCTGCGCGATGCATTCGACCCTCGCCAGAAGCGCAAGCTGACCAGAAAAGACCTCTTGCTGGCCAAAAAGGTTGAAAGAGCCTAGCGATGAAGCGCTACGAAAATCAGCAACAGAGCTGCTGCTACGGCAATCAGGCCAACGATGTTGGGCGATACCGATTCGGTTTGTTGGGAGCCTTGACTCGATTCCTTGGCCGTTACGAGCTGACCGTAAAGAGAACCGGATTCGCTGGACTCCAGATGACCGGGTTCAACAATGGGCTGCCCTTGCAAGCTGGTGCCCTTGAGTTCGTTAGATCGAATTCTGCCTGCCTCCCGGCGGGATGGAGCAGGAGCCGACCAAGCCACAAACTTGCGACTACCGGTGACCACAGCGAGTCCAAACTTGGTTTCAAAACCGGTGACGGCGCCCCAAGTTGCTCGGAATACGCGCAATGGGTTTCGAATTTCAATGGATTCGGAGTCGAAGCGGACTCTGGGCTCCACAAAGAACAGCCAAACCAGAATGTCAAAGGCCAAAAGAAGATACAGGCCATCGAGGGATTTGATTACAGTTCCGCTGAGCAAAGCGGAAATAAAGGCCAAAACGGTTACGGCCGCAGCTCCAGTGACTGCGTAACCGAGTATTCGTGGACGAATCACTTTCACGCCTTGATTATTGCAGGCGCATCACAGGCAAAGAATTAGCGACACGAGGGAAGACGAATGACTGACAAGCAAACCCCGGTACTCGAGGTACAGAACTACAACGTGGATTTCTGGGTGGACGGCAACTGGTTCCCTGCAGCCATTGACATGAACTACACCATCAAGGCTGGAGAAGTGCTAGCAATCGTTGGAGAGTCTGGTTCTGGTAAGTCCACATCATCGATGGGACTTATGGGTCTTCTCGCGCAAAATGCCCGCACCAGCGGTTCTGTGAAAATCAAGGGCCACGAGGTCTTGGGTGCAAAGGAATCGGAGCTTAGAGCCTTCAGAGGCAAAGAAGTAGCGTACATTTTCCAGGAGCCGATGACCGCTCTAAACCCTGTTTTCACCATTGGGTTTCAGATCATTGAAACCCTGCGCGCTCACTTTGATATGTCAACCGAAGCCGCTCGGGCTCGCGCAGTTGAACTACTCACCATGGTGGAGATTCCAAACCCGGAGAAATCGGTGGACAAGTATCCACACCAACTTTCCGGTGGTCAGCGCCAAAGGGCCATGATTGCGCAGTCTCTAGCTTGCGATCCTGCCCTGCTCGTTGCAGACGAGCCGACAACCGCTCTTGACGTTACGGTTCAGGCCGAAATCATAGACCTGATGCGCAATCTGAAAGACAAGCTCGACTCGGCAGTCTTGCTGATTACCCACGATATGGGAGTGGTTGCAGACCTAGCCGACCGCGTGCTTGTAATGAAAGACGGAGTCACAGTTGAACAGGATGATGTCCTAACCATCTTCAACAAACCCAAGCATCCATACACTCAAGAGCTACTCGCGGCCGTGCCAAAGCTTGGATCCGTCAAGGGCCGAAAGAGTGTGGCCCAGACTAACGCCATTCTCAGCCTCAAGGACGTGACCATTGAGTACCCGAAGCGTGGTCGAGTTCCGGCTTTTACCGCGGCTAAGAACATCTCCCTTGACATCTACCCAGGAGAGATTTTGGGACTCGTGGGGGAGTCGGGCTCGGGTAAAACTACCATCGGCCGTGCAGCAATTGGCCTCCTTCCAATCAAATCCGGTCTGATTGAAGTGGCCGGCAAGGACCTGAGCAACCCAAACCAAAAGTCCTTGCGCGATATTCGCCAGCACACCGGAATCGTTTTCCAGGACCCCGCTTCATCTTTGAACCCAAGACTTCCCATCGGTGAAAGCATTGGAGAGCCGCTGTTCCTTGCCGGGCAGGCCAAGGGGCAGGACCTTAGCCTGCGCGTTGAGGAACTGCTAGACAAGGTAGAGCTGCCCAGGTCTTACCGCAACCGTTACCCTCACGAGCTTTCGGGTGGCCAAAGGCAGCGCGTGGGAATCGCCCGCGCTCTTGCGTTGAACCCAGACATCCTCATTGCCGACGAACCAACGTCCGCTCTTGACGTATCCATCCAGGCGCGCTTTCTTGACCTTTTGCAAGAGCTTCAAGGTGAGCTGAACTTCGCCTGCCTTTTCATCAGCCACGACATTGCAGTAGTTGAGATTCTTGCCCACCGAATCGCAGTTATGCAGAACGGTGTCTTGGTCGAAGTTGGTGAACGCGAACAGATTTTGCGAAATCCTCAAAACGAGTACACCAAGAAACTTCTTTCAGCGGTTCCTGTGCCAGACCCTGCACTTCAGAAGAAACGCCGTGAGGCTCGATTGGCAACCAACGCGTAGAGCACCTCGCGCCCCAAAAATGGTTGAGTGGTCGTTCATTGACAGCCTGGCAAGTGAATTTGACGGTTGCAAAATCATCGATGGAGATGACCTGCAAAATACGCCAAAGCGCGAGTGGTGTCTGAACGGTAAAGCCGTTGCTTGGCAACGACCACTGAGCAAGAAAGACATGGCAGCACTTGGGGAGGCCGCACCGAAGGGTCGGGTGATGGCAGTGCACATGCCTGACATCATCACACGCGATGCGTGGATTCAGACCGTGCCAGGCGCGTGCTTTGTGAGTCCGCACTTTGCGAACTATCCAGCGGTCTTGGTTGACATGGAACTAGCGGACGAACAACTGGTGCGCGAACTATTTGACTATGGCGTGACCGCAACCAAAACACTACGGAAATGAAAACAGGCCACCGGTTTCCCAGTGGCCTGTTTCGAGTTGAAGCTTTAGTGAGTCGAAATGTTTGCAGTTACTAGCTTTGGAGTTATAGTCCAGAGTTGCGAGTTCTTTGGGTCGATTGTTAGCTCAACCCAGTGGTTGAATCCCGAGCCAAAAGTTTGAACCCTTGTGAAGTTGGCGACTAGCAATCCCTTGTCACGCTGGACAAGCTTTCCAGCAGTTTCATTCATTGGCATGTCCACCTGGTACCAGTGCTCGTCGCCGTTTTGAAGAAGGACTGGCTTCTTGAATGCAAGAGTGTTAGTCAGAAGTGCCTGCTTTACGTTGTCAAAAGCCGCGGTGAATTCCTTATCTGCTGCTGCCTGGTAACCTTCCCAGTCCATGTTCGCTTGAACAACAACGATTACACCGAGTGACTTCTTTGCAATTGCTTCCTGAAAACCCTTGTTGATCCAGGCTACGTTTGCCGCGTCACGAGCCTTGTACTCGGCGTCGTCACCATCTGTTGTTAGGTCGTTGTAAACCTTATAAGGAGCTTTCACGGCTGCGTTGTTTGCGGAACCAGGTACGTGCGGAAGTACGAATGTGATCTTCTTGTATGTGAACATCGTCATCTCGGGATAGTTCGGGTCGTGCTCCACC
>Ga0007791_10000461_pt1 | contig 12904 bp, 8 predicted proteins | sample CryBogmetaGMA05M_FD_60368 | JGI IMG/M metagenome (GOLD analysis project Ga0007791, IMG submission 60368) | Freshwater microbial communities from Crystal Bog, Wisconsin, USA - MA0.5M | ecosystem: Environmental > Aquatic > Freshwater > Lake | place: Crystal Bog, Wisconsin, USA | collected 2009-07-06 | reverse complement strand
TCGCGCGGGTTCGTTCTCATCACGTTTGCGGTGGGGCTGACGCTGCTTCTCGCGGTGCGCTGGAGTCTTCGCGCGTGGCTGCGCAATGAACGTCGCTATGGACACTTCCTACACCGCACCGTCGTGATCGGTAGCGAACCTATTCGCAGCACCGTTGTGGACATGCTTGACCGTGACCCCGTTGCTGGCTTCACCGTGGTGGACATGCTCGAAGAACCGCCGGTCAACGCCACACCCGATGCACTGGATGCATGGCTCGACGAAGTGATGGCCTGCATCTCACTTGAAGAGGCCGACACTGTTGCTGTCGCGGGTTCACCAGCCATGGGGCAGACGATCATCCAACGCCTTGCTTGGCGCTTGGAAGGTCCGCGAGTCGACCTGCTTGTTGCGCCGACAGTTGGAGACATTGCCGGGCCTCGCGTCACGATGCGTATGGCCGCCGATCTGCCGCTGCTCCACTTGGACGAGCCGCACCTGACCGGCCCGAAGCGCGCCATCAAGCGCGTGCTCGATCTGGTGTTCGGTGGTGTGTTGTTCTGTGTGTTCCTGCCCTTCATGCTCATCGCTGCCGTAGGCACCAAGCTCACGAGCTCGGGATCGATGTTCTACTGGCAGCAGCGGGTGGGCCGCGGTGGCCAGTTGATCCGCATCCCCAAATTCCGCACGATGTATGTCGGTTCCGATCAGATTCGCGATCAAGTCATCGGCGAACCCGACGACGACATCACCGAGCGCTACCGCCACGACCCACGCATCACACCGTTCGGGCGCTTCCTGCGCCGCTGGTCGATTGATGAGATGCCTCAGGTGGTCAGTGTCATCAGCGGAACGATGTCGCTGGTCGGGCCCCGACCCGTACTGGTCGACGAGATGCCTCTGCTGGGCGATGCCGACCACCGCCGCCACCTCACCAAGCCCGGACTCACCGGCTTGTGGCAGGTGTCCGGCCGCAAGAACGTTGATTGGAACGAACGCATGCGCTTGGACTTGGACTACGTCGAGCACTGGTCCCCCGCGCTGGACCTCATCATCGTGGCCAAGACCATCAAGGCCGTCCTGCTCGGACGCGGTGCGTACTAGCCGTCAGGCGCTGTTCTTGATCGGCGTATACGCGACCTCTAATTCGAGGGCCAGCAAACCTATACTCGCCAAGTGACCGGCCGTCGACTCCTCACGCTGGTGGGGCTCGGCTTGGCCGCGGCCGTCGGAGTGTTCTTCCTCTGGCTCCAACTGGGAATCCTTTACTCCGTCGGGGCGCTGGCATTCGGTGGCAATGGTCTCCAGAGCCACCTGTCGGCCGCCGCGAACGGACTCACGTCCGGCAGCTACACGGAGGCCCTGTCTCAGGCGGACGAAGCCGGTCAGTCGGCTCAATGGCTTGAACGATCAGCGCACACGCCGCAGATCGAGCTTGTCGGCCGTCTGCCACTGGTGCGCACAGCCGTGACGAACTGGCAGCTGCTCGCGTCGGCGTCAACCAAGATCGCGGCAAGCACCGGAAGTCTGCTGCAGCTCTACGGAGACCTGTCAGGCAAAAGCGGCGGACCACGGATCTTCAAAGACGGCGCCATCAATCTGCAGCGTCTGACCGACCTCCCTGCCCAAGTCGCCGACGCCGACACCAACCTTGCCGCGGCGCAGAACGACCTCGTCGCCATGCAAACCTCAGGTCGACTTGCGACGTTGCTGGACAAGGTGCGCACGAAAGCTCTTCGCGAAATGAAGCCGGTGCGCCAGGCGGTGGGTGCGTTGCGGGGAATCGCACCGACGCTACCGGATGCACTGGGGGCCAATGGCGCACGTCGATACCTCGTCGCGATCGAGAATCAAGCGGAGATGCGCGCCTCCGGTGGTGCACCGCTGTCGCTGCTGATGGTCGAGTTCGACAACGGACGCATCTCTATCCCCATCAAGGGACAGACCAGCACGCAGCTCTTCCCGCCTCTCAATGCGCCGGTGACGTGGTGGGGACCGGGTGCGAACCCGTTCTTCGACACCAATCCGCGCAACAGTCCATTCGTGGTCACCAACACCCACCCCAACCTGCTGTTCTCGGGGCAGGAGATGGCCGGCGCCTGGGCCGGTGGTGGTTTTCCACACATCGATGGAGTCATCACCCTTGACCTCAGTGCGATCGCGGCAGTCTTGAACGCGACCGGCCCCATCACGTCGGATGCGTACGGAAAAGTCGACGGCGCGCAACTGGGAAAGATTCTCTTGATCGATGCGTACCAAACGTTCGGACAGCAGGACGCGGTCGCGCGGCAGGAAGCGAATCAGAAACTTCTCGACGATCTCCTCAATCGCATTCTCGGCGGCGACGATCTTGTTGCTGCCGCGCAGGCCATGCTTAGTACCGCACCGGGGAGGCATGTGCAGTTCTGGATGCGTGATGCGGCTCTTGAGCAACTGGCCCTCGACAGTGGCACGGCCGGTGAGGTCAGTGATCCGCCGACAGGGGACTGGTCTGCGATGTACACGCAGAATGGCAACCAGAGCAAGGTCGATGTTTTCCAGCAGCGCAATGTCTTGGTGAACGTGCACCTCAATGCCGACGGATCCGCGCACGTGACGCAGCAGATGACCGTCACCAATGCCACGCCCGCTGATCGACCGGAGGGTCCACCCGAGCGCATCGGATACGAGACATCGTGGCTCAAGGCGGCTTACATCATGTATGCGCCAGATGCTGCGACGAACTATCGCGTGACGTATCCGCAGGGCTTTGCAGTACGGCCGTTCAAGAACCACTCTCAGCTCGGCGGGGGCTGGGCTGATGACGGATTCGGTCACCGATTCGTGCGTGTTGTGGGGTGGACGAAGCCAGCTGGCCAAGCCGCACTGTCCATTGACTACGACATGCCTGCCGGCGCGTTCAGTGGCCCTGGTGGCGAGCTCTACTACACGCTCCGCGCTCTTCCGCAGTCACTCTGGAATCCATCCACTCTGACCGTGCAGGTGGAGGCACCGGCCGGATTTGTGCCTCAGCCCCAGGACGGCATGAAGACACAGGGCTCCACGGCCGTGCTCAGCGCGGTGCAGTCGGCCCCCGTCGACGTTGCGATGACATTCACCGGGTCCTGACCGTGGATTCTGCTCGACCCTTCACAATGGTCGCGATGAACAGATTCTGGGTCGTCCTGGCAGCCATTACCGCGGTGGTGATCGCGGCCGTATGGCTGCTTCCCCCGGTGGGCCTGACCGCCGGGCTGATCATGCTGGCCCTTCTGCCACCGTGGGGGCGCACCGTGGTGGAGCGCGCGTCGGTCTCGTTCATCGTGCTGCTGGGCGTCATTGCCGTGGTGTTTCCGCGCGCGGGAAGTACGCCGGTAACGCACACCAGCGCGCATCTGCTTCTCACTCTCCTACTCGTGGCCTTTCTGGCACTGCGGGCCGTACCGCGCCTGCGGTCGGTGGGGCTGCCGCGTGTCGATCCCGTGGACGTTGTCTCCGGTGCTGTCGCAGCGGTGACCGTCGTGTGGTTGCTGTCGACCTACGCCGGTCGCACGGTGCAGCAGGTGATTGCGAGCCTGTTCTTTGCTGGGTGGGACAACCAAGGGCACTTCACCACGTTCGCCAACACCTACGAAGTAGGCAGCACGACCTGGCCCACCTCCGATGGCTCGATTGCCTGGAATCAGTGGTACCCCTCACTGCACACCACGTCATGGGCGCTAGGTGAGCTCGCGGTGCGAGCAGAGACTCTGTCTCGACAGGAACTCGTCATCCAGTTCACGCACTGGCAGGCCCTGTCGTTCGCGCTGTGCATGGCTGCTCTGACGTGGGTTGCCGGCGACCTTGCCGGCCACATTGCCGGACCTGACCATCGCCGGATGTCGCGCGTGCTCGGTGCTGCGGCGTTCGGAGTGTTCGCACTCCTGGGATCTCCGACGTTTCTTTTCAACGGCGGATTCACCAACTTTGTCATGGGCATGACGGTTGTCGTCCTGGTGTCCTACCTTTCAGCACGCAGCATGAGATCCGCGCGCGTACTGGGCTGGTTCTTGGTTCCGTTGGGCGCGCTGGTCGCGATCGGCCTGTGGACCCCACTCGTGCTGGGCATTGTGCCGGCCGGTGTTGTCGTAGCGGTCGCGCTGATTCGTTGGCGACGCGCGGTGGGGATCGCGTGGCTCATCGGCACCGCGGTGCTGGGGGCCGTGGTGGCGGTCACGCAGAGCGCGGCAATCCTGGGCGTGGAACCCGGCACCACGTCGGCAGATTTCTCCAAGAATCTTGGGGCAGTCAGCAGTGGAATGGTGCCGTTCAATATCGCGATGGCGCTTGCCTCGCCGCTGATCGTGCTGTTGGTGCTGGTCATGCTTGCGCGATCGGGGCGCTGGATGCTCGGTGTCGCGGTAGTGGGCCCGGTCGTTGGTGCGTGTCTGCTGGCGTTGTACTTCTGTTTCTCCGCCGATGCGGCCGGCATCTCGCGACTTCACGCCTATTACGTACTCAAGCCTCTTGATGGTGCCTTGCTCGCGGTGGTGACCGTTGTTGCTGCGTTAGCGGGCGTTGCGGTCACCTGGGTGCTGAGCCGCGTCAAGAGATCCACCGGGGTGATTGTCGTGTTGCTCGCCGGTGCCATTGCGGTGTCGATGTTCGGCTTCATCGGATCCTCCCCCGATGGACTTGGCAACGGATTTAGTTCTGCGCCTGCCGTGCAGGCCGGTGTGGAACGTATGCGGGGGATCAACGACGAGTTGGTCGGTACGTCAATCGTGGGCGCTGCCAGTGCTGCTGAGCCGTACCCGCAAGACGTCACGATGCTGTTCGACGGCTCGGGCACGCTTCCCAATCTGTGGGTGGCGTCGCTACACGGCGTGATGTCGAAAGCACAGAACGCGTACTACCGCGATCTGCCGCCATTCCCCTACGACGCCAAGACGATTGCCTACATGCAGTTGGCTGAGCGATTCCAACCCACGTGGACGTTCGCGACACTGTGGTTCCGACCGTCGACCGGGGCGATGCTTGCAGGGCTCACTGATCCGAGGATCGTTCCTGTGCAATTCAGTGTGGGGCAGAACGCGTACTGCCCGGAGTGCGCTCCGTAGTTAGTCACGTGCTCGTGACTGCTTCAGCCGAGCAGGTGCGTGCGCCACTGCTGGCAGGCATCCCAGGTGGGTAGCAAGCCCTGCTCGAGTGCCTGGGCCAACGTGGGTGCGGCATCGTCCTTGGGTGACAGCACGCGTTCGCCTTCGGGCCAGGGCAATGCAAGCTCGGGGTCAAGCGGATGGATGCCATGCTCGTGCGACGGGGCGTACGGCTCGCTGCACAGGTAACCCACCGTGACGTGCTCACTTAATGCACAGAAGGCGTGACCCAGTCCTTCGGAGATGTAGAGCCCACGGCGATCCTGATCATCAAGTTCGACGGCGTCCCATTGCCCGAAGGTGGGCGACCCCACGCGGATGTCCACGACTACGTCAAGGATGCGACCGGCAAAGCACTGCACGTATTTGGCCTGGCCCGGGGGAACATCGGCGAAGTGAACGCCACGGACGGCTCCTCGTCGCGAGGCCGAGATGTTCATCTGTTTGAGGGTGAAGTCATGCCCGACGGCCGGGGCGAATTCGCCTGCCTTGAATGACTCCAGGAAAACACCGCGGTCATCGGGGCGAAGCAACGGGGTGAATTCCCACACGCCATCGATGGAAAGCGGTCGCACCTGCATTCGGTGAGGCTATCAGCGCATGACGCTCGACCACGCGTGTGACAGGTGCGCGCGTGCAGCGCAGTACGGTGGTCGGGTGAAGGTGGCCCTCATGGGAACGCGCGGCGTACCCGCGCTCTATGGCGGCTTTGAGACAGCGGTCGAGGAGATCGGCACTCGGCTCGTTCAGCGCGGATACGACGTCACGGTCTACTGCCGCAATCCCGGACAGTCCATGCGTGAATTTCGTGGGATGCGATTGGTGAATGCGCCCGCCATCCGTCATCGCATGGCCGAGACGCTCTCACACACAGCGGTCTCCACCGCGCACGCCATCGTGCGCGACCGACCAGATGCGGTGCTGTTGCTCAACGCGGGCAACGCGCCCCTACTCAAGCCCCTTGCCCTCGCCGGCATTCCCACCGCGATTCACCTGGACGGCCTTGAGTCGCGTCGCGAGAAGTGGCGCGGCGCGGGTGCCAAGTACTACCGCTGGGCCGAGAAGGCAGCCGTGCAGTGGGGTGATGCGGTGATCGCAGACGCGCAGGCGATCGCCGACCACGTGCGCGCTCGATACGGCCGCGAATGTGTCGTCATCCCTTACGGCGCCGACGTGATTCACCCCGAGGCAACGCGGTTGGGCGAACTCGGCGTGACGTCGCGCAACTTCCATCTCGTGGTGGCTCGATTCGAGCCGGAGAACCATGTCTTGGAGGTGGTGCATGGATTCCGGGCGAGTTCTGAGCAACGCCCACTGCTCGTGGTGGGCAGCGCGCCGTATTCGCAGTGGTACGTCGATCGCGTTCACGAAGCCGGACATGGCGATGAACGCATTCGGTTCACCGGAGGCATCTACGACCAGGAGCTTCTCGACCAGCTCTACGGCCACTGCCGTACCTACATCCATGGACACTCTGTCGGCGGCACGAATCCCTCTTTGCTGCGCGCCATGGGCGCGGGTGCGCCCGTGCTCGCGTATGACGTGGAATTCAACCGCGAGGTCACGGCTGGCAATGCCTACTTCTGGGCCGATGCGCAGCAGTTGACAACACTGTTCAACAGCGTTGCTTCAGGGGAGTTCGAGGCACGTCTAGCGGAACTTCCGGAACTGGGGCGCGACCGTATTCGTCATGCGTACCAATGGGATGCGGTGACGTCGGACTACGAGGCGCTGCTACAACGTCTGGTGACTAAAGCATGACGGGTGTAGCCGCGCTTATCGTCACGCATAACGCTCACACATGGCTGGAGCAGACGCTCGCGAGTGTGGTGGCACAGGAGCGACCAGCCGACACGATCATCGTGGTGGACGACCACTCGACCGACGGCACGCGCGACGTCGTGATGGCGATGGCGCCGTCGGCGGTGCTACTGGAGTCACGCTCCGTTGCTGGCGATGCACTCACTCGCACTGCGCACAACTTCGTGCAGGGCGCGACGCATGCGCGCACGCTGGGCTGCGACATCGTGGTGCTCGGCGACCACGACGACGTGTGGCATCGCGGCCGCATCGCACATCAGGCGGCCGTGCTCGAGCGTGATCAGATGCTGGCGATGGTGGCCGGCGACGGCGTGCTGACGTATGACGGTGGCGGTGGCGGTGGCGCGGGCGCGCCAGCGCGTCTGCGTGAGGCGTTCCCCGTCGACCCGGCCTTCGCGACGTGGCCGGCCGAGGTGCAGTTCGCCTATGCGTTGGGGCATTCGGTGGCCACCGGTGGTGCGAGTGCCATTCGAGTCTCGCGCCTGGCTCCCGCACTCGTTCCCCCACTCGGCTGGCTGCACGACCGCTGGTGGAGTCTGGCTGCGTGCGTGGTGGGCGGGATGCTTGTCGACACCGAGGTCGTTATCGATTACCGCGTTCGTGCAGACCAGCAGGTGGGCATTGACCGGGGTCGGCAGGCGAGCTCGGGGATGAAGCGCTCGATCGGCGGCCTTGGGCGCGCTCCGCAACTACTGTCACGTGCGCGCGATCTGCGCGCCGGGCTTTCGCCACTCGCGACCACGGCGTCCATGCAGCAGGCGTTGTCGCTGCGGAGTATTGCCCGCGCCGCGCGCTGAAGCGTTTGCGCGAGCCGCGCGCTAAAGCGTTTGCGCGAGCCGCGCTAAGCCGGCGGATTGCCCAGGTGCGTGACGCACACCTGCAGCGTCGGTGAGTCGATGCCACGGTACGCAACCGCCGTGCAGTCAGGCACTGTTGCGGCGATAGAGGCCGGTAGTGACTGCCAGAACGTGTAGATCTGCTCTTGGGTTGGCGCGTACATCGCAATCGCGGTCGGCTGGAGTTCGTTCAATTGATCAAGGTCGCCGGGCTGCAGGGTGTTGTTTCCCGTGACGAGGTTGTACTTGCCCCACAACTGCATGCCCGCTGCTCCGGCGCCAAGGCGTGCGTTGTCGGTCCATATGGCAATGCGGTCGGTGTCCGTGGTGTGGTCCAGAACCCAGGCTTCTGCCTCAATGTTGGACTGCTGCAGCAGACTCGCCTCGAAGTTCACGTACGCCGCACGCAAGGGGTACTGGCCGTAGGTGCCCAAGAGTCCGCGGCCGTTGGCCATGAACTGGCCGATCGCGGCAATGCCGACCAGGCACCCGATGACGGCGATGCCCACAAGGATGCGCTCCCACTGCCGAGCGGCTACGGGCGCGAGGGAGATCGCGGCGATTCCACCCATAAGCGCGACCACCGCCAACGCGAGCAGTACACCGGTGACGTACGACAGCGTGCCGTCCCATCGTCCGACCCAGATCACCACGCCGGCTCCGACCACCAGCGTGACCCAGCCAGCAAGCCCGAGCTTGCGGTGGCCCAGCAGCGCGGAGGCGGACAGGGCCACTCCCGCAAGGAATCCGGGCCACAGGAGTGCCACGTAGGTCGGTGCCTCAAGCCATGGACCTCGCACCAGCAGGTAGTAGACCGCGGTGAACGCCACGCTGGCGATTGGCACAGCCAAGGCCACCGCGGACCACCGGGTCCGACGTGCAAGGACCGCGACGACGCCCACGCCTATGCCGGACAGGGAGAGCAAGAGTGCGATGTCGTGCTGCCAGGTGGTGGCGTCGCCAATGAACGATGCGTAGTCCAAGCGAGCGTTCCATGTGAGATACGTCTGGAACCAGTCGCGGCCGGGGAAGATCGCCACGCCTGCGGCGAGAAACGCAAACATTGACACGATGAGGCCGAGCAGTGCCATGCCGGCGTCACGTCCGAGCATTTGCCGGCGCGTAGGAACAGGTCGGACTTGGGCGCGGAAAAACCCGACGCCACGCACCGCGACCCACATGGTCACTCCCAGAAATGCCCCGTAGGGGTTGATCATCACCAACCAACCGACCACGGCACCCGCGAGAAGTGGTGGCAACCAAGGCCAGCGAGATGTCGTGAGCGAACCCCAGACGCCGATCATGACGAGCAAAAGCACCCCGGCCATGACGGCACAGGTCAGGTAGGTGTTGCCCGCAAAGCCGAGCACGACGGTGCTCAGCGCAGCCAGGAGCGCGATCGCTGACGCCAGCAGTCGGGAGCCGTGCAGTCGAACCATGGCGTACAGCGAGGCCACAATGACCAGGATGAGAACCCAGCGCCAGACCTGCAGCCCGTTCTCACCGAAGGCCAGCACGAGTAGTCGGCTCGGTGCGATCGAGCCCAGGCGCGTCCAGGTGTAGGCCGGCTCGACCGACCGATCAGCAACCGTGCCGCCAAAAAGTGCATACGACGCGTAGAACTGAGAGTCCGGGGTGTTGAAACCGGTGACCCGTTGTGCGGTGGATCCGAATGCCACGAATGCGCTGATCACGAAGATCAGCGCCGCGTCGATCCATCGTGAGCCTCGGGACACGGGCTGCAGGCTAGCCGGGCGAGCGCAGGTGATGCGTTAGGCCGAGGGCATTACGAGTGCCAGCACCGAGCGAACACTGGTGTCCGTGAGTAGCGCGGTCGCATGGTGATAGATGTCGGTTGCGCTCTCAAGTGCACTTCGAACTTCACGGTGAGTTGTCATGTCGTGGTGTGCATCGAGCAGCACCGCTCGATCTCCATGCGGCAGATGCTGCTGCATCGGTCCGATGCCACACGTCGCGTCACTTTGGCGAATGCGCGCACCGACATGGGCAGACGGGGGTGTGGTGAGCGTCTCGAAGTGCAGACCGACGATGCCGCTATGAGGGAGCCATCGCACGAGTCGTCGGTGCCACGCTTCGTAGGTGCGCAGGCGTCGCTTGATGTGGGAGGGACTGGGAGCATCGCCGTGGTACGTACTCCACGAGGCAACCGTGTCAACAGGCGTGCGTAGCGTGATGATCACCGGTACCTCGGCACGACAGTAGGAGTCGATGGCAAGCACGTCATGGGTGTGCCAGCCCGTCTCACTCTGTGCCAAGCCGCCCTCCAAGGTGGCCACCGCGTACGTGGTGCCGGTACGTGGAAAGCCGCAGACCACGAACCTGACGCGCTCCATGTCAGCCGGGCTCGGAGACTCACTCGTGGCCTTCACGCCGTCGAAGGCGATCCGACCCAAAGTCAGGCTGAGTGCTTCCACACCCCCGGGGATCCGGGAGGCGGCAGCGAATGTGGCGGAGTAGCGAGGTGCGAGGCGGTGAGGATGGAACGACATCAAAGGATCTCCCCTAACTTGTTCAACTTCCGGACACATTCTGTTCATCGACTGTTCATGTTAACGCGATTCGCGGGCGCCATGGCACCCTCAGCGCAAATGCCGTGCATCCCACACGTACCCTGCGGGAGTGACCGGCCACGTCAGTCGAGGAGCTCTAGACGTCACGGATCTCGTGGATTTCCTGCAACGGCAGGAGTCCGTGTCCGGCGTTCAACGGGTCATTGCTGAGACCGCCCCGTTTTTGCTGGCGCACGACGACACCCAGGCTGTCGTTCTCGACCGAGGTCGTGGGGTTTTCGTGCCCTTGACCCACGACGAGACGTCGATGCTGCTTCTCCAGCGCTCGTCCGACCGACCTGCGCTAGCCGCTGCTGCGACGGCCTGCCTTGCCCGAGCGCGCGAGGGCGCTGCAGTGGAGATCGAAGTCGGCACCGTGCTCACGTTCCTCGGCGCTGCATGGATCAACGACGCGCTGATGATGGCCGCGCGTGACGCCCAGGCCCGCGGGGCACGATTGGTTTTCCTGCTCTATGACCTCACGCCCGTCATGGAAGCCGGGCATACAGCTGCGGTCAATCGGCTCTTCGATCGATACCTGAACCTCATCACGCAGTGCGCGTCGGCCGTCCCGGCGATTTCTGAATCCAGCCGGCGTGACTACGAGTTCCACTGCACTCAACAGCGCACACCTGCGCCACCCGGTGGAGTGACCGGCCTGCCGTGTGGTCTCACGCCCGGTCAGTACGACACCACCGAGTCACCATGGCCGCGTCCCTATGCACTTCTCGTCGGCACGGTGGAGTCGCGCAAGAACCACATCGTCGCTTTGCGCGCGTGGCAGCAGATGATCGAGCAGATCGGTGCTGATGCAGTGCCTGATCTCGTATGCGTCGGTCGACTGGGCTGGCATGCCAATGAGTTCTTGCACGAGTACGTCATGACGCACGGCTTGGGTGGCAAGGTCAGTCTGCTATCCACAAGTGTCCCCGATGAAGAACTTGCGCGCTTCTATGCGCATGCGCAGTTCACCGTGTACCCGTCGCGTTACGAAGGCTGGGGACTTCCCGTGTCGGAGAGCATCGCATTTGGCAAGCTCCCGATCGTCGCGTCCAATTCGTCTCTCGCCGAAGCTGGACGTGACCTCGCCGTTTATGTCGAGACCGGTAGCGCGTCGGCTCTTGCGGACGCGGTGCGTCGACATGGACTGGGTCGCGCTGCTCGCGAAGCACACGAAGCGCGCATCGCGGCGGACGCATCTGCCCCCATCACCTGGGCTCGCGTCGCTGACATCATCAGAACCGACATGGACCGCGCAGCAGCGGCGAAAGGCAGGCAGCCGGTGTTCCCTGAGATCGAACTCAACCGCGAGTACATGCTGTCCGTCCCGCAACCGGCACCCGATGGTGGCCATGCCGACAAGTACCTCGCCCACCTGCAATCCGAAGGTCTGACGCCAATGTTTGGCCAGCCGCGGGGTGAGCGTGACTTCGAGGTGGTCGACCCGGCTGTCGTGGGCGAGCTGGGGTCGCCGCAAACCTGGGGCGTCGAGCTGCGGCCCGGGCGACGTGTCGACGTGCGCCTTCGTCGTCCGGCGGACGGTCAACTGACGTTGCTGATGGCCACCAGATCAATGCCCGGTGTCGCGGTGCTCGATGCGGTAGGCCCCGGTGGGCCTTCACGCCAAGAGGTCTACCTCGGATCCGTGGTGTCACTCGCCTTGGGTGATGGCGCGGCCGGTGAGCCCGCACAGGTGTCGATCACCGTGCTGGACGCGCATGACTCGGTCGAAGGGTTCCTCGGTCTTCGGTCCTTCGCTGTCGTTCTTGCAGACGACCTGCGTGCCGAAGTCGCGGCGCAGCGGTCGGCCGCGCAAGCACTGCGTCAGGAACTGGACTTCATTCAGGGCACCCGCTCGTGGAAGGTCACCGCACCGCTGCGAAAGATGAAGGGCCGCGGCGCGAACTAAGTCGCGTCACGGCCCCTCGAGGCTGTACTGGTCAGCGCTTGGCCGGCTTCTTCGCTGGCTTCTTGGCTGGGGCGATGGGTGCACTGACGTTGAGTGTGTAGGACGTTGTCGAGGCAGACAGGCTGCCCCCATTGCCCATCGCCGCGGCCGTGACGGTGCACGGACCTGCCGCCAGTGCACGCAGTGTTGATCCGGAGATCACACACGCCCCGGTCGCCGACAGCGTGACGGGATTGGTCGACTTAGCGGTGGCCGCCACCTGTGCGGTGTCAAGCGCGGTCATCGGGATGGGCCATGCGCCACCGTTGACGGTCAGTGTCACAGCGTCTGCGGTGGGTGCCGGCTGAATGAAGACCGGCTGCGACACATTGCTATTGACGGTGAAATCGCTGGTGGCGAACTGCACGCCGATGGTGACGTAACCGCCCTGAGTCGGAGCCCACAGCTGCGTCGCGGTGGAGTTGATCGTGGGGTGCGATCCACCGATCCAGAACGTGAATCCAGAGATCACCTGGTTGAAAGCCACACTGCCACCGGCCACACCGGTTCCAGTGGTCGCTTGCAAGGTTGCGGGGACACCTGCATAAAGCGTGTCAGGGAACTGCAGCACCACGGTGGCTGCCGGCCCCACCGCAGGAGACTGCGTGGCGCTCGACGATGCACCGAACGCGG
>Ga0007791_10000457_pt1 | contig 12911 bp, 10 predicted proteins | sample CryBogmetaGMA05M_FD_60368 | JGI IMG/M metagenome (GOLD analysis project Ga0007791, IMG submission 60368) | Freshwater microbial communities from Crystal Bog, Wisconsin, USA - MA0.5M | ecosystem: Environmental > Aquatic > Freshwater > Lake | place: Crystal Bog, Wisconsin, USA | collected 2009-07-06 | reverse complement strand
CAATATGGGCGCCGAGCTCTTCAATGAGTTCGACGAAATCCCTGATCGTACAAAGGTGAATATTCGGCGTGTCATGCCAACTGCTGGAAAGATTGCCTGTAACCGGCATTCTCCCGCGAAACGCCAGTTGCATGCGCACGCGCCAATGACCAAAATTTGGGAAAGAAATAATCGCGCGCCTTCCAATGCGCAGCATATTGCGCAGCGCCTCACGCGGGTGTCGCGTTGCTTGTAAAGTTTGCGATAAGATTACGTAATCAAAGCCGTCGTCAGGGTAGTCGACAAGATCGGTATCTGCGTCGCCCTGTATGACGGACAAACCTTTCGCGACACAGTCATTGACGCCTTTTTGTGAGAGTTCGATGCCACGGCCATCGACATTTTTAGTTTGCGCAAGAAGTTGCAACAATGCGCCATCACCGCATCCAACATCTAGGACGCGCGAAGCTGGCGTGACCAGGTCAGCGATGACGGCAAGGTCAAGTCTTGGGTTTGAGGCGACTTTGTTCATATTGATTATTTTTTCAGTCCGCGCGCAGTGGCGGCAGACTCAAGAAAACCTCTTGTCGTGGCGATAAACATTGGTTCATGAAGCAAAAAGGCGTCATGACCTTTGTCAGACTGAATTTCAACAAAAGAGACAGAGGCGCCGCCTGCATTCAAGGCATGAACGATTGCCCGCGAGTCGCTTGTCGGGTAAAGCCAGTCGCTATCAAAAGCGACAACGCAGAATCTGGTTTTGGTGGCTTTAAATGCCCGCGCCAACACCCCATCATAATCTGCCGCCAGGTCGAAATAGTCGCAGGCGCGGGTAACAAAGAGATAAGAATTCGCGTCAAAACGCTCAACAAAAGCCAATCCTTGATGACGTAAATAGTTTTCAATTTGAAAATCTGCGTCAAATGAAAAGGTCGGCGCGCTACGGTCTTGGAGCTTGCGGCCAAATTTCCTCTGCAGAGCTGCTTCGGAGAGATAAGTGATATGTGCTGACATGCGCGCAACGGCTAAGCCTTTTTCCGGTCTTACGCCTTGCTCGAGATATCGTCCGCTTCGCCAGTCAGGATCGGCCATAACGGCTTGTCGTCCGACTTCATGAAAAGCGATATTTTGCGCTGAATGTTTTGCTGCTGTTGCAATCGGCATTGCAGAAAAGACGCGCTGCGGATAGCTCGCGGCCCATTGAAGCACCTGCATGCCGCCCATTGATCCGCCCGCGACGCAAAACAGCGTGTCGACGCCAAGGTGATCGATCAGCATCGCCTGCGCGCGCACCATGTCGCGTATGGTCACAACAGGAAAATCCAGACCATAGGGCTTGTTGGTTGCAGCATTGGCGGACGCAGGGCCGGTTGATCCCATGCAGCCGCCAACGACATTGGAACAGATCAAAAAATAACGATCCGTATCAAAGGGCTTGCCAGGCCCTACCATGGATTCCCACCAGCCCGGCTTGCCGGTGACGGGATGCACGCCGGCAGCATATTGATCGCCCGTTAGCGCATGACACAAGAGAATGGCGTTGCTGCGCGCATTATTGAGTTCGCCATAGGTTTCATAGGCCAATGTGAGCGGCGCGATGCGCCCTCCCCCATCTGTTAGGAGAGCCTGATCAGCCGTAAAAGTCACAGATTTCCCGGCTAGAGGACTTGAGCTGGCCTGATCCTGACGCGGTTGAGAAAAATTAGTCACAATAGCCTCGGCATCTTAGACAACCTTGCCGTGTTCGATAGGACGAACGAATTGTTCGGCAACATTGATGCGCGGCGCGGGTCTGTCAAGTTTCTTATCGGAAGGTCTTGTCCCAAGCGCCGGCGGATTGTTCAAAGCGCTCTGTCATAAGCTCAACACTGCGGGCGAGCAGAGCGAGATCGCTCTCACGCGACAGTCGATGATCGCCCTCTGAAACCAAGGTTAGTGTCGTTGGGTCTGCGCTTAGATGCGCGACTATTTTCAACGCATGACGCCATGGGACATCTAGGTCCGACATTCCTTGCAATATGTGAACGGGCGCATAGGAACGGATAATATCGCCAAAGAGCAGATGCTGTCGACCTTCTTCAATCAGGCGTCGTGTGATGGGCGTGGGTTCAGGGGAGTAGTCAGATGGCCGTGCCCAAAAGCCATTTTCCATAATGCTGCAACGCGTTGGTTCATCAAGTCGCGCCCAAATCAGAGTTTCCGTGAAGTCAACGGCTGGCGCCAGCAAGACAAGACCGGCTAAACGGTTTTGTGTGCCTTTGGTCGCAAAATAACGCGCCATTAATAAGGCGATCCATCCTCCCATTGAGCTGCCAATCAGAATTTGTTGACCCGTCGTTGAGGTCTCCATGAGGGCGATGCTTTGAGCAAGCCAGTCGCCAATGCAGGCCTGATCGAAGCGGCCATGCGATGCGCCGTGACCAGAGTAATCAAAACGCAGAAAAGCTTGACCGCGTTGACGCGCGAATGTCTCGAGATAGACGGCTTTCGTTCCACTCATGTCGGAGGCGAATCCCCCGAGCCAGACAAGGCCTGGCCTATGTCCGCCACGTTTTGTTGACGGCGTCACCGATCGCGCAATCTTCCAGCTCGCATCAGCGCCAGGAACAGGAACGTCAAGAAAATCGATCGCGCTGTTTTTCACAGTTGAGCCATTAAGCCTTGGATGAAGAGTGAGCCCAATATTATCTCGTCGCTCATAGTTGATAAAGGATTATGGGCCAGACTGATAGAATCACAGCCGCAAGCGCGCTTGCTAGACTAATGACCGATGACGCAACATTTTGACCCACTCTCGCTAACGGACCATAATTTGGTTGGTTATACGATTTTGCAGATTGTGCCTGAACTGCAATCTGGCGGAGCTGAGCGCGCCTGCGTCGATATTGCCGCTGCTTTATCTTCAGCCGGCGCCCGCAGTCTTGTAGCTTCAGCTGGCGGACGCATGGTCAGTGAATTGCAAGCCAAGGGAGGGATTTGGACTCCTTTTCCAGCAGCTACAAAAAACCCACTAAAAATGGCCTTGAACATCTCACGGCTTGCGCGTTTGCTGCGTGAGGAAGGGGTCGATCTTGTCCATGCCCGCTCGCGTGCGCCCGCTTGGGTTGCCTATTATGCCGCCCAGCGCGCGGGCGTCAGATTTGTTACTACTTATCACAGCAGTTATGGCGCCGCTTCGCCAATCAAGCAGCGTTACAACGCAATCATGGCGCGCGGAGATGTTGTGATTGCGAATTCTGAATACACGTCAAAACGTATTCGTGAGCATTACCCAGCAGCCTCGGATCGCATTGCCGTCATTCCGCGTGGCATCGATCTCAACAAATTTACGCCAACCCATGTTGATAGCGCGCGCGTAGAACGCTTACGTCAGCAGTGGGGTGTCGCAGCATACGAACGCGTGTTATTAATGCCAGCGCGTCTGTCTGCGCGTAAAGGACATGAAACTCTGATTGAAGCGCTCAAGATACTCCTAACTAACGACGCGGCAAAAGATTTAAAGGTCATTCTCGCCGGTGATGCGCATAGTCGCGCCTTCAGAAAAAATCTTGAAGCGCAGATTGCGCGAGCAGGTCTTGGCGCTGTGATGCAATGCGTTGGATATTGCGATGATATGCCGGCTGCTTATCTCGCCGCAGCCTGTGTCGTTGCGCCAGCAATCGTGCCCGAGGCCTTTGGGCGCATTGGCGTTGAGGCGCAAGCGATGGGAGCGCCCGTGATTATCTCCGACATTGGCGCTGCCCCAGAGATTGTTCGCGCACCGCCGGACGTCCCTGCGCATCGGACAACTGGCTGGCGGGTGCCACCTGCAAATCCAGAGGCCTTGGCGCAGGCGATCACGACTGTATTGTCGATGAAAGCCTCGGCGCGAGATCTCTTGAGTCGTCAGGCGCGAGATCACGCACAGGCGCGTTTTTCAGTCGAGAAAATGCAACGCGCGACGCTGGAAGTCTATGCGCGATTGCTTGCCCTTTAGTGCACGTTGCAGGGCGAGCCTTGCTTTTAGGTCACGAAACACCCCCTTGATCAGCGAGATATATATTTTGCCTGCCGGCTCATTGTGCCGCGTGAAGTCGCGAGATATTCTTTCTTTCCGCAGCCAAGCCTGAGCGGATGGCTTGGCTCTGGTTTTTTTAAGGTGCGCCAAAACCAAGCTCGCAGCTGGGCGCAAAAGGTAGATTCGTCCTTCATGCCCCCCGTTGAAATAAACTATGCTATCAACGGGCTCTCATTTTACTTGAAATAGCCTAGGGATCCTCACGATGCGTTTTCCCCACAAACTCTCCCTTGCCGCAACCTTGCTGATGATGGCTTTTGGCGCCGGGTCGGGACAGGCGGAGGAAACACTACGCGAGCAGGCGAGAAAGTTATTTGAACCGATCCCGCAATCTGCCCCCGTCAATCCGGCAGATCCTGCGACGCCTGAGAAGTTATTGCTTGGGAAAATGCTGTTCTTTGAACCAAGACTGGTTGATGCCCATGACATCAGTTGCGCTGCTTGCCATAACATCAGTATGGGCGGCGTTGATGGTGGCGAATTATCAGGCGGTCGAAATGCGCAGCTTGCCGGCCGTGACGTGCAAACAGTGCTCAATGCAGTATTTAATAAATCACAATATTGGGACGGTCGCGCCAGTGACTTAAAAGATCAAGTCGTCAATTCAGTTATGGCTAATCCAAAAGCCATGTTGAAAACGCGTGGCGGACCAATGGCGATTAACCCAATGGAGCTGGCGGCGTCCAAACAACGCGCGATTGATGAATTGAAATCTGTTCCTGCCTATGTCGAGGCATTCAAGAAAGCCTTTCCAGGTCAGGCTGAGCCGCTTGTCTATGAAAATATTGGTCGCGCGATCTCGCTTTTTGAAGCAACCTTAATCACGCCTGATGCGCCTTTCGATCGCTGGCTGATGGGCGATGACAATGCGCTGACGGACGAGCAGAAATCTGGAGCCAAGTTATTCATGGATAAAGGCTGTGCAGCCTGCCATAATGGCGTTAATATTGGTGGGGCTTCCTATGCAAAATTTGGCGTCGCGGCAGCTCCACCGGCAGAATATTTGCCTGCCGACGATCAAGGCCGCTTCGGCGTCACAAAGGCCATTGCCGATCGTTACGTATTCAAAATACCCTCTTTGCGCAACGTCGAATTAACGGGGCCGTATTTTCATAATGGCGCGACCTTTGACTTGTCGAAAGCCGTTTCGATTATGGGCGCGGCGCAATTAGGCTTAGCCCTTTCTGACGATGAAAATAAAAAAATTGTCGCTTTTTTAAAATCGCTCACAGGACGTCAGCCCGACGTCACGTTGCCCATCTTGCCGCCCCGAACTCACTAGGCGTTCCGCCCACATGTGGTTGGCGCGAGGCTCTGTTCAGTTGCGTGACGCGCCGATAAGCGAGAGCGTGAGTTTTCTGCATGGCGCTGTCATGCTTTTTTCGGACGCCGGATAATGTGGCGAGAGCAATTAGCGTTTTTTTGGGATGGTCAGCGTCGCCTAACGTTTGGCTATTTTGATCTACTTCAAAAAAACCCTATGCCCCTACTGACACTTATCTCATCAACTGATGAGAGGTTTCAACGTGAGTCGCGACTAATTGATGTCATTGATCTCTTTCGCTGGGATGCACAGGTCATTGTCGTTGATCTGCCGGAGGGGCACAGATTTGTTCAGCTTATTACTGGCGTTGGCGATGTGTTGTCGCTTCATCTTTGTACAGAAAATGAGCTGCCTGCTGACGCTGAAACGCAACTGTTGATGGCGCTTAAAGCTGAAAGCGACGATCAGGAAAAGATTTCCCTCAAGTTACGTACTCTGTCACGCCAAAATGACCAAGGGCGCGCCATGCGGGGATTTATCGCGCAGGCTTCTACGCATCTCCTTTGGGCGATCAGTCAAAAGCGCGCCAACGATCGAGGCGCTGATGGCGGCGCCATTGTGCGGTTGACGCCAGCTCAGCGTATTTTTCCGCTTGAACAAAGCCGGGTAATTCTCTCACCGCAAGCTGTAAATTTACATCCCGTTTCAGATATGCGGGAAGCGCCATTTGCCATCATGCAACACTGGGTCAACGAAGGCGGAGCGCCGCGCGCAATTCTTGAATTACTGCTACGTGAAGGTTTGGAGGATCACACGCAATTACTGCGTCGCATCTATGTGGTGATCGCCATGCGACAGCGGCAGCGGTTCGATCTCTGGATACAGACGCAGAAGCGCATTGGCGCGCCACAAGTTGATCCCCTCACGCTTTCAGATATTCGCGCCGCAACTGGCGTACATGATGAAGAAACGGATGCTGTAACTTCAAACGCGGCGTTAACCGTCGCAAATTTATTGCGTCTCATCATCGATCCAGAAACCCATGCTGGGTGTGGCGTCGCTGTCAGACGTCAGTCATCGCCTGCGCCTGGACGCGGAGAGCTTCTAGAGATTGATTTTTATGGCGCCGCCCTGGGAGATGATGTTGGCGTTATTCTTCCTGCCGCCATGGCTGGAGATCTTCTTGTCGCCCCGCAAGATCCAGGCGGGTCGTCAATTATACGCTTATTTCGATTTGATGCAGACGCACTCACGCCGTGGCGTGTGAGCGAGGAAGATCCGCTTGTTGCGGCTATAATACAAAAAGCGCGTGAGACGTCGCAGACGGCGCCTGCGGCAGTTGAGCTTCGACGACGTCGAGAGCAATTTGTCCAAGCTCTAAATCAGTTGATCAGGCACAAAAGCTCCAAACCTTTGTTTGATCTTTCTGGTGACTGGCGTGTGCTCGATCCCATCGTGAACATAAGTTTCGCTCACTTGTTTATCTCGGCGTCTCAAGCGCAACAGGCTATTTTAACTTCTCTTGGGGGATTTGAGGCCTATGACGCAGATCCGGCGCTGACAATTGCGATTGTCAATAGTGGCGAATTTGCTGAGCATGCTCAAATCACGTCCTTGCCGCGCTTGCTTCACTTGACCCCTCTTTTGCAACGTTATCTGGCAGTTTGCGGCGTGCAGGGGATGGCGACAGAAAACTTGACGCTGATGCAACAAGCGCGCACATTTCTTGCGTTGCAGCGAGGGCTGAATATCTCACATATGCGTGTCGCTCGCATCTCTTTGCCGCAGGATATTGAAAATTGGCGGGCAGCGAATGAAGCCGCGCAATATTTGATGGATAAGGATTATCTTGCTCAGGCCTTTGCCGATTTGGAGAAGAAAAGCAATAATTCGGAGATAGCGTTGCTTAGTGAATATCTGTTAGCGCGTGAGGGTGGAGAATGGACCTCCCCTGAAAAGGCGCAACAGATTGTCTGGTTGTTGCGACGTGAGGAAAGCGTATCGTCTTCTTGATCGCCGAGCCCATCGTCACGCTCGTATGAGCATATTTTTTTACGATCGGTTCAATGCGCTTATCTTTCTTTTGCCTTTGGCAGAAACGTCAAAGCCACAGAGTTTATGCAATATCGTAACCCTGTTGGCTTTGGACCATCTGTAAAGACATGGCCAAGATGGGCATCGCAACGCGTGCATGAAATGGCTGTGCGACGCATGCCGAGGCTTGTATCAGAAATGTCACGAATATTTTTCTGCGAGATCGGCGCCCAGAAACTTGGCCAACCCGTGCCAGAGTCAAATTTTGTCTTTGAGTCGAAGAGCGCTGTCTGACAGCAGATGCAGCGGTAACAACCTTGTGCGTGATGATCCCAGTAATTTCCAGTAAAAGCGCGCTCTGTGCCCTCTTGACGCGTGACGCTATACGCAAGAGTGGATAATTGAGCGCGCCATTCAGGGTCTGTTTTGACGATCTTAGGTGCGCGCGTCACACCCGTGCTGACGCCAAAATCATCAAACTCTTCAATTTCGACAGTCTCGACAGAATACGAAGGAAAGGGCCAAGCAATGAGCATAGTAATCGACGCCGTTGCAGCGCGTCGAGTAAGTTGTGGTTTCATGATTGAGCCTTATCTGTGCGTCACAGCCGCCGATCGCCTGCATAGTTTCTTAAATAAATTTATCTTCGACCAAAAAGCTTTTCAATGTCCGAGAGCTTTAACTCAACATAGGTTGGTCGGCCGTGATTGCATTGACCTGCGCCTGGCGTTGTTTCCATTTCTCGCAACAAGGCATTCATTTCCATGGCGTTCAACCGTCGACCTGCTCTGATCGAGTGATGGCAGGCGCAGCTTGCAAGAACATGGTCGAGTTGACGCGATAGGCCGCGAATATCGTCAGCTTCAGCGAGTAAATCTGCGATGTCTGCAACAAGTCTTTTGTGATCAATATCTCCTAGAGCTGCAGGGCTTTCACGGACAATTACAGCCCCGGGGCCAAAAGCTTCGAGCACGAGGCCAAATGTTGCAAGTTCCTCGAGTGCGACCATCAGAGCTTCTATGCGCGAAGGATCAAGATCAACGACGACAGGAATGAGTAGCATCTGACGAGCAATGGCATTGCGCGCGCGATCGCTTTTAAGTTTTTCATAGACTAGCCGTTCATGTGCTGCATGTTGATCAACAATAACGAGCCCGTCTCTTGTTTGGGCGATAATATAGGTTTCGTGAAGTTGCGCCCGCGCTGCGCCGAGCGGCGCGTTTTCTGTCTCCATACTTACTGCATGTATATCTTTTATTCGAGAGATATCGTCATTTGCGCTTGTATCGGCTGATGGCGCGCCAATATCGAACGCCCTTTGTGGCGGCATATAATTATTTGGCGCCGATGGCGAGCGACTGACGTCCCAATTTACAGGCGCAGTGGACGTGAAGCCAGGTGAGCGTGCGAACATAGTGATTGCGGCGCGCGCTGTTGAATTTGCGCTGCGATGACTTTCGCGAGCAAGCGATTGTTTGAGTGCGCCAACAACAAGTCCGCGGATGAGGCCAGCGTCCGAAAATCTAACCTCTGCTTTTGCAGGATGAACATTAACATCAACAATTTTTGGATCGCACTCGAGAAATAAAACGAGAGTTGGGTGACGGTCATGCGCAAGAAAATCCATATAGGCTGCCCGTATTGCGCCTGTGAATAGCTTGTCTCTTATAGGGCGTCCGTTAACATAGATGAATTGTTGCTGAGCATTGCCGCGATTATATGTCGGAAGGCTTGCAAGACCTGTTAACATAACGTCGTCGCGCGACGCCTCAATGATAATCGCATTGGTTTCGAATTCTGAACCCAGAACTTGTGCAATCCTGCGGGCGCGTCCAACATTGTTTTCGTCGCAGGTGGGGTAGTCAAATAAAACGCCGAGATCAGACGAAAAGCTAAATCGCACATGCGGATGCGCCATCGCCAGTCTTTTTATGACGTCGCTGACTGCGGATGTTTCCGTTCGTTGTGTTTTTAAAAATTTTAATCGTGCAGGCGTTGCTGCAAAAAGGCTGCGGACTTCAATACGCGTTCCGCGCGGCCAATTGCTTGCAGTGAGCCCACGTTTTTCGCCTGCTTCAACACGGAGCATATGCCCATGCGGCGTATCTTGGATACGCGTGTCAATGGTAAGATCGCTGACTGCCGCAATAGACGGAAGCGCTTCGCCACGAAAGCCTAAGGTCAAAATATTGGTCAGATCGCCATTAGGAATTTTGGATGTTGCATGACGTTCGATGGCGAGAGAGAGGTCTCTCTCATCCATTCCGCAGCCATCATCAATGACACGGATAAGCGCACGGCCACCATCTTCAATCGCCACATCAATTTTCGTGGCTTTGGCGTCGAGCGCATTTTCAACAAGCTCTTTGACAGCAGACGCTGGTCGTTCGACGACTTCGCCGGCAGCGATTCGATCAACAAGAATAGGATCAAGACGACGAACAGCCATTTATTGTTTGCTCTCTAAGCGCATCAAGAGGCGTAAGGGTTACGGCGTTGCGCTTGTCGAAGACTGTTGACGCCAACTTTCCAGCGTTGGCCCAAACATCGGCATAGCGTAGCGTGGCGTTCTTTGGGGATGCGAGATTTTATTTGAATGAGCATTCCATTGTTCTGAGGCGTGAAACAATGGTACGACATAAAAACCTGAGAGTAACACCCGATCAAAGGCACGCACCGCGGTGACAAACTCTTCATGTGTTTGCGCTGCAAGCAGAGCTGCGATCAAGGCGTCAAGCGCAGGCGATGCGGCGCCAGCAAGATTAAAAGAGGCTTCTTGCGTCGCGCTGGCGGAGCTCCAGCGATTGCGTTGTTCATTGCCTGGAGACGCGGAGGCGATCCACTGGCCAATCATCATGTCGAAATCAAATTTTTGACGACGTCGCTGATATTGAACCTCATCAACAAGTCGAACCTGCGCGTCAACGCCAATCCGACGCAGTGATGTGACATAATTTAGTGCTAGACGTTCCTGGTTGCGATCCTTGACCATGATTTCGAAAGCAACTGGCGTGTCGCCCTGTTTCAAGACGCCAGCCTCAAGATGATATCCCGCCTGATCCAAGAGCTCGAGCGCACGCTTCGCCATATCGCGGTCTCTGCCCGAGCCATCATGAGTTGGCGGCTTCCATTCGCCCTCCAGAATGTCCCGTCTGACTGCGTTGGGGAAAGGCGCAAGCAGCGCTCTTTCTTCTCGACTTGCCGGACGACCAGAGGAGGAAAGTTCGGACTCGTCAAAGAAACTTTTTGTGCGCGTATAAAGTCCAGAATACAGGTTGGCGTTGACCCATTCGAAATCAAACATGAGACCAAGCGCTTCGCGTAACCGTGGATCTTGGAAAATGTATTTACGCGTGTTGAAGACAAAACCCTCTAATCCCTTCGGCATGTCATTTTTCAGCGCTTCCTTAATGATACGGCCGTCTTGTGCAGCAGGAAAATCATATGCGCTTGACCAACGCATCGTGCTGGTTTCCTCGCGATAATCGAGCAGTCCGGCCTTGAAGGCTTCAAAAAGTGAATTACCGTCGCGAAAATACTGAATATCGATTTCATCAAAATTATAGAAACCGCGCTGACTAGGCGTATCAAGTCCCCAATAATTTGGATCACGTCGCAGTAATAGCCGCGCGCCAGGCTTGACGTCTGCAACAATGTAGGGACCTGAGCCCAAGGGCTTTGCAAGCGTTGCGTCAGCAAAGCGTTCAATATTTGTTGCATGCTTTGGCAATACAGGCATGATGGCGAGGATCATCGGTAATTCACGATCATTGGCGCCAGTTAGATCAAAAGCAATTGTGTGTGCGTCACGCGCGTCAATAGATTTAACGAGATTAAAGGCGCCGCGTTGTTGTGGTCGCCCTTTTGACTTTAATAGCTCAAAGCTAAAGACAACGTCATCAGCGCTTATTTGCGCGCCATCGGAAAAATGCGCCGCAGGATTGAGATGGAAAACAATATGTGTCCGCGCCGGGTCGATCTCTATTGATTGCGCGATGAGAGGATAAAGCGTGAAAGGTTCATCTTGCGATCGCGCCATCAAACTTTGAAAAACATTTCCAACCAAACCTTGCGCAGCCGATCCTGATTTCAGATTGAAAGGATTGAGACTGTCAAAGGTGCCAGCCAAGCCGATGCGCAGCACGCCGCCCTTTGGCGCCGTCGGGTCGGCATAGGGAAAATGGTCAAAGCCCTCCGGCAGTTGCGGCGCGCCATGCATGGCGAGACCATGAGCGGGGTGTAGTCCAGAAGAGGGCTGTATGAAGGTGGGCTGCCCAGCCTGAAGCGACATGCATGGCGTCACGCTCGCCAAGCAAACGCCTAAGAAGCGGCTCCAAAATCGGCGGATAACGGCTTTGCGCCAGCGAATCGCAGCAATTGTCATGAGTTAACCTTAGTCGAAGCTGGGACCGCTTTAAGGCGGCGAGGCTTAAAGTAAGCATTGATTTGCAGTTTTTCAGTGAAAACCACCAAAAGGTCGCCCAGATCTGTTCCCAGACGGCTGGAATTTGCCGCCGCGACCATGTATGAGCAGTCTGTCTTTCCGACGGTTGTCGGATGCACTCGCGGTTTGGGGTAAACTGTCTATTCGCGGATCTGCCGCGCCCTTTGGGGTGTTGGCGCTCTCTGTGTGGAAGACCAGGCCACCTATTTGCGGCGCTCATTGGCGTCGTGTTGCCGAAAATCGAAAGGATTTCCGATGTCGATCCAATTCTCGCGCGGTTGCGCGATCGCCCTTGCGGGAGCCTTCCTGCTGGCCGGCTTCCAGGCTCAGGCACAAGCTCCTGCGGCGCCGGCGGGGGCGCAGGCTCCAGCCGCCGCTCCAGGTGCGGGCGCCCCGCAACAGGGCGCAGCGCCAGGAGGCCCGGTTGCGGCCACCTTGACGCCGGTTCAGCCTGACTGGACAAAAATCTGCGGCGCTGATCCCGCCAGCAAGAAAGAAATCTGTTACACCACCCGGGATTTTGGTGTCCCTGGCGCAAAGCCGGAAGATCCTCCACAGCCGTTGTTAGCGCTTGCTGTATATGATCCCAAAGGCGACGATCAGAAGTTGATCAGACTGCTGTTGCCGCCAGGACTTATGCTCAAGCCTGGTTTCCGTTTCGCAATCGACAAGGGTGCTATGGAAACGGGCGCGTTTGAAATCTGCTTCCCGAATGGTTGTTTTGCTGAAGCCAAGGTGAAGAAGGCTGTCGTCGATAGCATGAAAAAGGCTGAGAATATGACGGTTATCGTCAAAAATCAGGCCAATGCTGAAGTGACCTTTTTCCTTCCTCTGAGCAATTTCGGCAAAGCTTTTGACGGCGCGCCAATTGATCCGAAGGTGCTCGAAGATCAGCAAAAGAAGCTGCAATCTGAATTGCAAAAGAAGGCTGAAGAAGAACGCAAGCGTCTTGAAGGCAAAGGCGGCGCAGCGCCGGCTCCAGCCGCCAAGTAAATTCAAGTAAATTCTGCTCCAGCTCACTTGGAGCTGCCAAAAAGATATGCAAAACGCCCGGACCTTAGGTCCGGGCGTTTTGTTCAGCGTTGTGCGGCGTGCGCGCGACACGTCAGAAGTCAGCTAAGAGATTAGTGGCG
>Ga0007791_10000456_pt1 | contig 12928 bp, 13 predicted proteins | sample CryBogmetaGMA05M_FD_60368 | JGI IMG/M metagenome (GOLD analysis project Ga0007791, IMG submission 60368) | Freshwater microbial communities from Crystal Bog, Wisconsin, USA - MA0.5M | ecosystem: Environmental > Aquatic > Freshwater > Lake | place: Crystal Bog, Wisconsin, USA | collected 2009-07-06 | reverse complement strand
GCACTAGGGCCTGCGCCAGGTGCAGTTCTTCCAACGTGCTGTGGGGACTGACGAGCGCGCCAATGGAGGCGGCACCGTGGTTGCTTCTGATCTGTTGCAGCCCGTTGGCGACGTACTCGAGCGCGGTCTGCCAGTCCACCGCCTTCCAGCTGCCGCCCTGCTTGAGCATGGGGGTGGTCAGCCGGTCCTCGCCGTTGAGCGCCTCGTAGGAAAAGCGGTCGCGGTCGGCAATCCAGCACTCGTTCACGGCCTCGTTTTCCAGCGGCACCACGCGCATGACCTTGTTGTTTTTTACCTGGACCACCAGATTGGCGCCCGTGGAGTCATGCGGGCTCACCGACTTGCGGCGCGACAGCTCCCAGGTACGTGCGCTGTAACGAAACGGTTTGCTGGTCAGGGCCCCGACCGGGCAGATGTCGATCATGTTGCCGGAGAGTTCGGAGTCCACCGAGGCACCGACAAAGGTCTCGATCTCGGCGTGTTCACCGCGGTGCGACATGCCCAGCTCCATCACGCCGGCGACTTCCTGGCCAAAGCGCACGCAGCGTGTGCAATGGATGCAGCGGCTCATTTCCTCCATGGAGACCAGGGGGCCCACATCCTTGTGGAACACCACCCGCTTTTCTTCTTCGTACCGGGAAGACGAGCCACCGTAGCCCACGGCCAGGTCCTGCAACTGGCACTCGCCGCCCTGGTCACAGATCGGGCAATCGAGCGGATGGTTAATCAGCAGGAACTCCATCACCGACTTCTGCGCCTTGATCGCCTTGTCGCTCTTGGTACGCACCACCATGCCCTGGGTGACCGGCGTGGCGCAGGCGGGCATGGGCTTGGGCATCTTCTCGATGTCCACCAGGCACATGCGGCAATTGGCCGCGATGCTGAGCTTCTTGTGGTAACAAAAATGCGGGATGTAGGTACCCGCTTTCTCGGCAGCATGCATGACCATGCTGCCGGGGGCGATTTCAACCTTCTTGCCGTCGAGTTCAATTTCGATCATCGTGTCACTCGCTCAAACGTGGGCAGGGACCATGCAGGTCTTGTGCGTGACGTGGTACTCAAATTCATGGCGGTAGTGCTTGATCATCGCGCGCACCGGCATGGCCGCAGCATCACCGAGCGCGCAAATGGTGCGCCCCTGGATGTTTTCCGCCACGTTGTCGAGCAGATCCATGTCGCTGGGCCGGCCGTGGCCAGTCTCGATCCGGTCGACCATGCGCGAAAGCCAGCCGGTGCCCTCCCTGCAGGGGGTGCACTGGCCACAGGACTCGTGCATGTAGAAGTAGCTCAAGCGCTGCAGTGCCTTGACCATGCAGCGTGTATCGTCCATCACGATCAGCGCGCCCGAGCCCAGCATGGAGCCGGCCTTGGCGATGGAGTCGTAGTCCATGGTGCACTCCATCATGATCGAGGCCGGCAGCACCGGCGATGAGGAGCCGCCGGGAATCACGGCCTTGAGCGGACGCCCGCCACGCACACCGCCGGCGAGCTCCAGCAGTTGGGCGAAGGGCGTCCCCATCGGAATCTCGTAATTGCCGGGTCGCTCCACGTCGCCGCCGACCGAATAGATTTTGGTGCCGCCGTTGTTGGGCTTGCCGCAGTCCAGGTAGGCTTTGCCGCCATTGCGGATGATCCAGGGCACCGCCGCGAAGGTTTCGGTGTTGTTGATGGTGGTGGGTTTGCCATACAGGCCAAAGCTCGCCGGAAACGGCGGCTTGAACCGGGGCTGCCCCTTCTTGCCTTCGAGCGACTCCAGCAGCGCAGTCTCTTCGCCGCAGATGTAAGCTCCAAAGCCATGCGCGGCATGCAGCTGGAACGAAAAACCGCTGCCAAGAATGTTGTCGCCCAGCAAGCCGGCGGCCCGCGCCTCATCCAGGGCCTCTTCAAAGCGGTCGTAGGCGGAAAAGATCTCGCCATGGATGTAGTTGTACCCTACGCTGATGCCCATGGCGTAGGCGGCAATGGCCATGCCTTCGATCACGATGTGCGGGTTGAACTGCAAAATGTCGCGGTCCTTGCAGGTACCGGGTTCGCCTTCATCCGAATTGCATACCAGGTACTTCTGGCCAGGAAACTGGCGCGGCATGAAGCTCCACTTCAGCCCGGTCGGAAAACCGGCGCCACCGCGGCCGCGCAGGGCCGATTCTTTGACCGTGGCGATCACCTGGTCCTGGGTCAGGCCCTCGGTGCCGTCCTTGCCCAGGATCTTCGCCAGCGCCTGGTAACCGCCGCGTTCCTGGTAATCCTTCAGGCGCCAGTTGGCACCATTGAGTCCGGCATAAATCTGCGGCGTGATGTGCCGGTCGTGAAAACAGGTCTGCACGCCGGTCGCCCGGAACTGGGAAAGGATCTGGTCGGCACCCATTACTTGCCCTCCGTGGCCCGCAGGCCATCGATCAACTGGTCGAGCTTTTCGTCCGTCATGAAGCTGCACATGGACCGGTCGTTGACCAGCAGCACCGGCGCATCGGCACAGGCGCCCAGGCATTCGCTCTGTTGCAGCGTGAACATACCGTCCGCGGTGGTCTCATTCATGGCGATTCCCAGCTTTTTTTCGAGGTGGTGAAGCGCTCTTTGCCCATCGCGCAACTGGCAGGGCAGATTGGTGCACACATTGAGCTTGAACTTGCCCACCGGCCGCTGGTTGTACATGTTGTAGAAGGTGGTGACTTCGTGCACAGCAATCGGTGCCATGCCCAGGTAGTCGGCAACGACCTGCTCGCTGGCGGCGCTGACAAAGCCCAATTCCTGCTGGACGATGGCCAGGCAGGCCATGACAGCGGACTGCTTTTGGTCGGCGGGGTACTTGGCAACTTCCTTGGCGAAGCGCGCTACGGCGGCGTCGGAGATCATCGGTCAATCTCTCCAAAAACAATATCCATGGTTCCGATAATCGAAACCGCGTCGGCAATCATGTGGCCACGGGCCATTTCGTTGAGGCCTGCCAGGTGCGCAAAGCCAGGGGGCCGGATCTTCAGGCGGTAAGGCTTGTTTGCGCCATCACTCACGATGTAAATGCCGAACTCGCCCTTGGGATGCTCCACCGCCGCGTAGGCTTCGCCCTCGGGCACGCTGAACCCTTCCGTGAACAGCTTGAAGTGGTGGATCAACTCTTCCATGTTCGCCTTCATGGACTCGCGTGAAGGCGGTGCGACCTTGTGGTTGTCGGTAATCACCGGCCCCGGATTGGCCTGGAGCCAGTCCACGCATTGCTGGATGATGCGATTGGACTGCTTCATCTCCTCCATGCGCACCAGGTAGCGGTCGTAAACGTCACCGGTTTTGCCCACCGGAATGTCAAAGTCGAGCCGGTCGTAGACATCGTAGGGCTGCTTCTTGCGCAGGTCCCAGGCCACGCCGGAGCCCCGCAACATCGGCCCGGTAAAGCCCATATTGAGGGCGCGCTCGGGAGTCACCACACCGATGTTGACGGTGCGCTGCTTCCAGATGCGGTTTTCGGTCAGCAGCGTGTGGTATTCCTCCATGCAGGCAGGAAACCGGCGCGAAAAATCGCCGATGAAGTCCAGCAGCGAGCCCTGGCGGTTCTGGTTGAGCTCGGCAACGCCCTTGGCGTTGCGCACGCGGCTGGCCTTGAACTGGGGCATGGCATCGGGCAGATCCCGGTACACGCCCCCAGGCCGGAAATATGCCGCATGCATGCGCGCGCCACTGGCCGCTTCGTACATGTCGAAGAGGTCTTCGCGCTCGCGGAACGTGTAGATCAGGATGGTCGAACTGCCGCAGTCGTTGCCGTGCGAACCCAGCCACATCAGGTGGTTGAGCAGCCGCGTGATTTCCGCAAACATGACCCGGATGTACTGCGCGCGCAGCGGGACCTCGATACCCAGCAACTTTTCAATCGCCAGGCAGTAGGCGTGCTCGTTGCACATCATCGAGACGTAGTCCAGCCGGTCCATGTAGGGAAGGGCCTGGATATAGGTCTTGCTTTCCGCCAGCTTTTCCGTGGCCCGGTGCAACAGTCCGATGTGCGGATCTGCGCGCTGGATCACCTCTCCATCGAGCTCCAGCACCAGCCGCAGCACGCCGTGCGCTGCCGGATGCTGGGGCCCGAAATTCAGGGTGTAGTTCTTGATTTCAGCCATGCATGGAACCGCTTACTGCAGGCCTCCGTAGTGGTCTTCGCGGATGATTCTGGGCGTGATTTCGCGCGTCTCTATCGTCACCGGCTGGTAGACCACCCGCCCCTGCTCGGCATCGAACCGCATCTCCACGTGGCCGGAGATCGGGAAGTCCTTGCGAAACGGATGCCCGATAAAGCCGTAGTCGGTCAGGATGCGGCGCAAATCGTTGTGGCCTTCAAACACAATGCCAAAAAGATCGAAGGCCTCGCGTTCAAACCAGTTCACCGAGTTCCAGACGTCATGGACCGAGTCCACCATGGGCATGTCGTTATCGGGCGCGAACACCTTGAGCCGCAGGCGCTGGTTGAGACTGACCGACAGCAGCTGGCTGACAACGCAAAAGCGGGGGCCTTCGTAGGCTCCATCCCGGTACTGGGAGTAGTCCACGCCACACAGGTCCATCAGTTGCTCGAACTGGCAGCCAGGCGCATCGCGCAGCACACCGGCAGCGGCACGGTAGTTGCCTGCGGACACCACCAGCGTGACCTCACCCAGGTCCACAGAAATCCGCTCCACCAGGGTACCCAGGGCCGCAAGGACTGCGTCGCGTGTGGCTTCGGGTCGGACAGAGAAAGTCGTCATCAGCTCTCCCTCAGGCGCGGGCAATGGTTTCGGTGCGGCGGATCTTCTGCTGCAGTTGCAAGATGCCGTAAATCAGGGCCTCGGCCGTCGGCGGACAGCCCGGCACATAGACATCTACGGGAACGATGCGGTCGCAGCCGCGTACCACCGAGTAGCTGTAGTGGTAGTAGCCCCCGCCGTTGGCACACGAACCCATGCTGATGACCCAGCGTGGCTCGGACATCTGGTCATAGACCTTGCGCAGGGCAGGCGCCATCTTGTTGCACAGCGTGCCGGCAACAATCATCAAGTCGGACTGGCGCGGGCTGGCACGAAACACCTCCGAGCCAAATCGGCTGATGTCGTAGCGCGCAGCAGCAGCGTGCATCATCTCCACGGCGCAGCAGGCCAGACCAAAGGTCATCGGCCAGATGGAGCCGGACTTGGCCCAGTTGGCCACCGAGTCGTAGCTGGTGGTGACAAACCCCTCTTTGAAAACGCCTTCAATCATTGCATCACTCCCAATCCAGGGCGCCCTTTTTCCACATGTACACAAAACCGATGGTCAGCACGGCAACAAATTCCAGGCCGATCAAGAACCCCAGCAGGCCCGTTTCGCGCAAAGACACCGCCCAGGGGAAAAGGAAGGCTGTTTCCAGGTCAAAAAGAATGAAGAGAATCGCCACCAGGTAGTAGCGCACGTCGAATTTCATGCGGGCGTCTTCAAATGCCTCGAAGCCGCACTCGTAGGGGGAGTTTTTGGCCGCATCAGGCCGGTTCGGTCCGAGCAGGTAACCCAGCACCTGTGGCACCACACCGACGCCAATGCCGACCAAGATGAACAGGAGCACAGGCAGGTATTGATCGAGATTCATCTTGGAGTCTGAAATCCGGTGCTGGCGTACTCCGGGGATTCCGGGATACACGGTAAATATCTGGTGCCGTCGGCGAGACTCGAACTCGCACAGCTTTCGCCACTACCACCTCAAGATAGCGTGTCTACCAATTTCACCACGACGGCGGCGCCCACTTGCCGGATTTGCTTGAGGTGCCCCGCGGCTTTTTGCTCGTCCAACAGCCTTAGAGTTTACCCTGAATTCCCTCCCGTTTTGAGAGGGCCGCAGCAATTACTTCGAGGGGATTTGTGCAGCGCCCGATGCCGGTGCCTCGACTGCGGAAGCCTGGGCTGCAGGCGCGGGAGCCACAACAGCGGCGCCTTCGAGTACGCTGCCCGAACTGGCAGGACGCAGGTTACCGAAGTAAGCCAGCGCCAGCGTCGACACAAAGAAAACGGTGGCCAGAACCGCGGTCGTGCGGGAGAGGAAATTGGCGCTGCCGCTGGCGCCAAACAGGCTGCCCGAGCCACCACTGCCGAAGGCAGCGCCCATGTCCGCGCCCTTGCCGTGCTGCACCAGAATCAGCCCGATCATGGCCAGGGCTGCCAGCATTTGCACGCTCAAAATAATCGTGACTACTACGTTCATACTTCACTCCTCATACGCTAATGGGGTGCGCCCTGCCCGGAGGCGGCCGCGATAATGGATAAAAAGTCTGCCGGCTTGAGCGAAGCGCCGCCCACCAGGCCGCCGTCAATGTCCTGCTGTGCGAGCAACTCGGCCGCATTGGCGGCATTCATGCTGCCGCCGTAAATGATGTGCACGCGGTCGGCATGTTCGCTGGCAGCGTGCAGCTGGGACCGCAGTACCGCATGCACCTGCTGCGCCATGGCCGGCGTGGCTGTCTTGCCCGTGCCAATAGCCCACACGGGCTCGTACGCGACCACAATTTCACTGATGCAATGGCCATTGGCATGGATCACGGCCGCGAGCTGGCGTTTGACCACGGCTTCGGTCTGCCCGGATTCACGCTCGCGCAGGGTCTCGCCAACGCAGACCACCGGAGTGATGCCGCAGGCCAGGGCGCGCTGGGCCTTGAGGGCCACCACTGCATCGGTCTCGCCGTGGTACTGCCGCCGTTCCGAGTGTCCGACGATGGCGTAGCGGGTACCAAATTCCCGCAACATTTCGGCACAGACTTCCCCCGTGTAAGCGCCAGCGCCATGGGCGGACACATCCTGCGCTCCCAGGGCAATGGCCTGGTCTGCAAGCAAGCCCTGCATCTGCGGCAGGTACACGGACGGAACACACACCGCCACATCACAACGCCAGCCATGGGAGCCGGCCAGCAAGGCCTGAATCAGTGCTGCGTTGGACGCAGCCGATCCATTCATTTTCCAGTTGCCGGCAATCAGTTTGCGCTTCATGCATCACCCCAATCCAGCATGATCTTGCCCACGTGCTGGCCCGACTCCATCAGCTGGTGCGCAGCCGCCGCCTCATGGGCGGCGAATACGCGGTGGATCACCGGCTTGATCCGGCCCTGTTCCAGCAGCGGCCAGACATTGCTCAAGAGAGAGCGGGCAATGGCCTGCTTGAAGGAAATCGGGCGCGGGCGCAGCGTCGAACCGGTCACGGTCAGGCGCTTGCGCATCAGCACGCCGGCGTTGATCTGCGCCTGCAACCCCCCCTGGACAGCAATGATGACCAGCCGGCCATCTTCGGCCAGGCAATTGAGCTCGCGCGCCACGTAGGGTCCGGCCACCATGTCCAGGATCACGTCCACGCCGCGGCCGTCTGTGAGGCGGGCGACCTCGGCTTCGAAGTCCTGGGAGCGGTAGTTGATGGCATGGTCCGCACCCAGGGCACGGACTGCGTCGCACTTTTCCTGGGAACCAGCCGTGGCCAGCACTGTCGCGCCCATGGCTTTGGCCAGTTGGACCGCCGCCACGCCAATGCCGCTGCTGCCCCCTTGGACCAGCAGCGCTTCACCCGCAGCCAGTCGCCCGCGGTCGAACACATTGCTCCACACCGTGAAATACGTCTCGGGCAGGCTCGCCGCCTCGGTGTCGGTCAGCCCCCGGGGCACCGGCAGGCACTGGGCCACGGGCGCCACACACCACTGTGCGTAACCGCCGCCAGCCACCAGGGCGCAGACACGGTCACCCCGCTTGAACCCGGCTTCCTGCATGGCGAGGGCGTCACCGCTCTCTATCGTTCCGGCCACTTCCAGCCCGGGAATGTCGGAGGCGCCCGGCGGCGCGGGGTATTGGCCCGAACGCTGCAGCACGTCGGGCCGGTTGACGCCGCTGGCCCGGACCCGGATGCACACCTCGCCCGCTGAAGCCACGGGCATGGGGCGCTGCGCCGGGCGCAGCACGTCCGGACCGCCGAAGGATGCAATTTCTATGACTTTCATACAGAAAAGTGCCGCAAACCCAGGAAAAACCTTGGCTTACTGCTATTTTTTCAATAGCATACGATGATCAGCCCTGGTCGCTGTTTTGCGACGGACGGTCCAGCAGCGCCTTCATGGACAGCTTGATACGGCCTTTTTCATCGGTCTCCAAGACCTTGACCTTCACGATCTGGCCTTCGGACAGGTAGTCCGTAACCTTCTCGACCCGCTCGTGGGCAATCTGGCTGATGTGCAGCAGTCCGTCCTTGCCAGGCAGCAGGTTGACCAGCGCGCCAAAGTCCAGGATCTTGGTGATCGGGCCTTCATAGACTTTGCCGATTTCCACTTCGGCCGTGATCTGCTCGATGCGGCGCTTGGCTTCCTCGGCCTTGGCCGGATCCGCCGAGGCGATGGTGATGGTTCCATCTTCCTCGATGTTGATCTGGGTGCCGGTCTCTTCGGTCAGCGCACGGATGACGGCGCCGCCCTTGCCGATCACATCACGGATCTTCTCGGGGTTGATCTTCATGGTGAAGAGGCGTGGCGCGAAGTTGGACACTTCGGTTTTGGCTTCCGACATGGCTTCCTGCATCTTGCCCAGGATGTGCATGCGGGCTTCCTTGGCCTGCGCCAGGGCGACCTGCATGATTTCCTTGGTGATGCCCTGGATCTTGATGTCCATCTGGAGTGCCGTGATGCCATTGGTGGTACCGGCCACCTTGAAGTCCATGTCGCCGAGGTGGTCCTCGTCGCCCAGAATATCGGTCAGCACCGCAAAGCGGTTGTCTTCCTTGATCAGGCCCATGGCAATACCGGCCACGTGCGCCTTCATGGGCACGCCGGCATCCATCAACGACAGGCAGCCGCCACAGACGGAGGCCATCGAGGACGAGCCATTGGACTCGGTGATTTCCGACACCACGCGCATGGTGTAGGGAAACTCTTCCTTCGATGGCAGGCAGGCCACCAGTGCACGCTTGGCCAGACGTCCGTGGCCGATTTCACGGCGCTTGGGGGTACCGACCCGCCCGGTTTCGCCGGTGGCAAAGGGAGGCATGTTGTAGTGGAGCATGAAGCGGTCTTCGTAGTCACCGCTCAGGGCGTCGATGCGCTGGGCATCGCGCTCGGTGCCCAGGGTGGTTACCACCAGCGCCTGGGTTTCGCCCCGGGTGAACAGGGCCGAGCCGTGGGTACGCGGCAGCACGCTGTTGCGGATCTCGATGGCACGCACGGTGCGCGTGTCACGGCCGTCAATACGCGGCTCGCCGGCCAGGATCTGGCTGCGAACAATCTTGGCTTCAATTTCAAACAGCAGGCCTTCGACGGCCACGCTGTCAAAGGCGGCACCCTCGGCCTTGAGTGCGGTCATCACGTCGGCATAGGCGGCGCGGCAGGCCTGGGTGCGCGCCTGCTTGTTGCGGATCTGGTAGGCAGCAACCAGCTTGTCCTTGGCCAGTGCGTCGATCTTGGCGATCAGGGTCTGGTCCTTGGCGGGAGCCTTCCAGTCCCAGACCGGCTTGCCGGCATCGCGCACCAGTTCGTGGATGGCGTTGACCGCAATATTGCCTTGCTCATGGCCAAACACCACGGCGCCCAGCATGATTTCTTCGGACAGTTGCTGCGCTTCGGACTCAACCATCAGCACAGCCGCCTCGGTACCGGCAACCACCAGGTCCATGATGGAAGACTGGCGCTGTGTCTTGCCCGGGTTGAGCACATACTCACCGTTGACATAACCGACGCGGGCTGCGCCAATCGGTCCGTTGAAGGGCACGCCGCTGATGCACAGCGCCGCGCTGACGGCAATCAGGGCAGCGATATCGGCATCGACTTCCGGGTTGAGGGACACGGTGTGGACCACCACATGGACTTCATTGAAAAAGCCTTCCGGAAACAGGGGGCGGATCGGACGGTCGATCAGTCGGCTCGTCAGGGTCTCAAACTCGCTCGGGCGGCCCTCGCGCTTGAAAAAGCTGCCAGGGATTTTTCCTGCGGCATAGCTCTTTTCCAGGTAATCCACCGTCAGCGGGAAAAAGTCCTGGCCGGCCTTGCCTTCCGTCTTGGCAACGACTGTGGCGAGCACCACGGTGCCCTCCATGTCCAGCAGGACAGCGCCGGACGACTGGCGCGCGATTTCACCGGTTTCCATGGTGACCTGGTGTTGGCCCCACTGGAAGGTTTTGCTAACTTTATTGAACATGGTCATGGTGGTTCTCCATCGATTTAGGGATGTAACGGGAAGTGCAGGCCACTTCGCCCTAGCCCGGATTCAACACCACAGTCCACGATGCCATTCCAGAGTGACTTGCACCAAATCAATCTGGAATGACACAGCTTCGTACTGTATTTGCTGTTTCCGAAGTAAAAAACGCCTGAGCTAGTGTCCTAACTCAGGCGCCTCTGGCTCTTTTCGTCGCTTACTTGCGCAGGCTCAGCTTGGCAATCAGGGCGCTGTAACGCGCAGCGTCCTTGTCTTTCAGGTAGTCCAGCAGCTTGCGGCGGCGGCTGACCATGCGCAACAGACCGCGCCTGCCATGGTGGTCCTTGGCGTGGGTCTTGAAGTGGGGAGTCAGCTCGTTGATACGGGCGGTCAGGAGAGCCACCTGAACTTCGGGGCTACCGGTGTCACCGGCCTGGCGTGCGTTGTCTTTCACGACAGCGGCTTTGATGCTGGATGCGATCATTTCATTTCCTGTGGGTGGGAAGCCGGCGTTGGCCATCGTCCCGGTTCATGAACTTGCGTCCGGTGCTGGAACTGCTCCGAACGTGCGCCCTGCAATCTGCAGAGCCTTGCGATTATAGCCTGCGCGCAGCGCCCGGCATTCCCCATCCCCTTCAAGGGCGCTGCATGCTGCAGTTCGTCGCCATTTCGGCCGCCGCCATCGGCAGGGTTTTGACCACCCGAAAACCATAGCCGGAGCCTTCCACGTCAAACTTCACCCCGGGGGTACCCATGCGGTCCATCACCCCCACGACCAGCGGCTGCTGAAACTGGTGGTCTGCCGGGCGCATGGTTCCAGCCTGGCCAAAGAGGGTAACGCTGGCCCGTTCGAGTTGCAGTGCCACTGCCACCATGTCCCAACCGCCCTCGCCCGCGTGGCGCTCGGCCGCCTGCAGCGACTGCGCCAGCGCCTCCACCAGCAACTGCATACGCATGTGGACGTAATCGTCGGCGGGGTCCGGATAGCGGGTGCGAAAGGCGCGGTAAAAAGCTTCGCTGCCGGCGGTCTGCACATTGGGCAGCCAGTCGGCCACCGCGATCACCCGGCCCAGCCCGGCATCGCCGATGGCGGCCGGCGCCCCCAGGGCATTGCCGTAGAAGGTGTAGAACTTGCCGTCGAAGCCGACGTCCCTGGCGGCCTTGATGAGCAGGGTCAGATCGCTGCTGAAGTTGCCAGTCACAACCGCCTGCGCGCCGCTGGCCTTGATCTTTTGGGCGTAGGGCAAAAAGTCCTTGATACGCCCGAGGGGATGCAGTTCATCGCCCACGATCTTCACATCGGGCCTTTGCAGTCCCAGCTGCCGCCGGGCCTCGCGCAGCACCGCCTGGCCAAAACTGTAGTCCTGCCCGATCAGGTAGGCGCTGTGGACCGCCCGGTCTTCCCGCAGGACCTGCACCAGGGCGGCCATGCGCATGTCGGCATGGGCATCAAAGCGGAAGTGCCAGAAACTGCATTTCTCATTGGTCAGCGCGGGATCCACGGCGGCATAGTTCAGCAACAGGACACGTTGGCCGGGCGCGCGGGCGTTGTGCTTGTTGATGGCGTCGATCAGCGCCGCTGCCACGGCCGATGAGTTGCCCTGCAGGATGAAGCGGGCGCCATCGTCGATGGCGGAGCGCAGCGCGGAAAGCGCCTCCTCTGTCTGGCCCTTGCTGTCATAACGGGTCAGCACCAGGGGCAGCTGTTGCGCCCCAAGCCGGACACCGCCGCGCGCGTTGACCCGCTCCACCGCCCACAACAGATTGCGCAATACCGCTTCGCCCCCGTTGCCATTGGCGCCGCTCAAGCCCTCGATCATGGCCAGCTTGATGGGGCCAGGCACGCCCTGGGCTGCGGCTGCGCCACAGAACAGCACGCAGCCCACTAGCGCCAACATGGCCTTTTTCAAGGCCTGGCGAATCACAATATTCATGGTGCAGTTCTCTTGAATTGGCGCGTAACGCAGGCAGTTAGGGTGCATGCGGTGCCCGTGGTGGGCGCCGCGCAGTGTACTAGGAGCCAATGATGTTTTTTGCTGCTGCCCAACCCCAGTTCCACCTCCAAGCCCATGCGCCCGCCGGGCGCGCGCTGGAGGGATTCCTTCGGGATGCCATGGCCGGCGCCCGCCAGGCGTCGACCCGCTACACCGAGGATGCCGCCGGATTCACGCTGGTGATGGACATGCCCGGCATTGCCAAGGACCAACTGGCCGTCACGGTGGAGGGCGCCGTCGTTCGCCTGCAGAGCCGCGAAGGTGCACCGCGGCAGTACCGTGCCGCCTATGAGTTGCCCGCAGACCTTGACGTCAGCGCCAGCGAAGCGCGGCTGGAAAACGGCGTGCTCACCCTGAAGCTGGCCAAACTGGCGCCGGCCGGCAAGTCGGCCGAGTTGGTGATCCAGTAGCGCAAGCTGTCAAAGTCTCAGAGGGTATCCAGGGGCCAGCGCGGCCTGACGTCAAAAGCGTAGGAGGTGGTGGCCTGTTCCTTCCCGGATTGCAGGCGCATGGCCGCAGCCATGGCAATCATGGCGCCGTTGTCCGTGCACCAGCGCAGTTCGGGGTAGTGCACCTTCACACCACGTGCGGCACACTCGGCGTCGAGTTGGCGCCGCAGTTCGCTGTTGGCACCCACGCCCCCGGCGACAACCAGCCGGCTCAAGCCCGTTTGGCGCAGCGCTGCCAGGGATTTGCGCAGCAGAACTTCCACGATGGCCGCCTGCGTGGACGCTGCCAGGTCATGCTGCAGAGCCATGGGCAAGGCCGTGAACTCTGCCACGCCGGCCGCGCTGACC
>Ga0007791_10000453_pt1 | contig 12967 bp, 15 predicted proteins | sample CryBogmetaGMA05M_FD_60368 | JGI IMG/M metagenome (GOLD analysis project Ga0007791, IMG submission 60368) | Freshwater microbial communities from Crystal Bog, Wisconsin, USA - MA0.5M | ecosystem: Environmental > Aquatic > Freshwater > Lake | place: Crystal Bog, Wisconsin, USA | collected 2009-07-06 | reverse complement strand
GCTGGCCACGCTGATCTACACCTCCGGCACCACCGGTAAGCCCAAGGGTGTGCGGCTGACGCAGGACTCGTGGACCTACACCGCGGCCGCGATGGATTCCATCGGCGTGCTCTCCGATAAGGATCTGAACTACCTGTGGCTGCCGCTTGCGCATGCCTTCGGCAAGGTCATGCTGTCGCTGCCCCTGGCGATCGGGTTCACGACCGTCATCGACGGCCGTGTAGACAAGATCATCGAGAACCTCGCCATCATCCGGCCGACCATCATGGGTGCGGTTCCGCGCATCTTCGAGAAGGTCCACGGCAAGATCAACGAGATGGTCGCCAAGGAAGGTGGCGTCAAGAAACGGCTCTTCGATTGGGCAACCGGTGTGGGCATTCAGGTGTCTCGGGTCCGGCAGGCCGGTGAGCGGCCGTCACCGCTGCTGGCGGCACAGTACAAACTCGCCGACCGACTGGTGCTGTCGACGATCCGGGATCGTTTCGGCGGACGGATGCGGTTCTTCATTTCCGGTTCGGCCGCACTCGACCGCGAAATCGCCCAATGGTTCGACGCGGTCGGTGTCATCGTGCTGGAGGGCTACGGCCTGACCGAGACGTCGGCGGCCTCGACGATCAACCGGCCGGCTGCCTATCGGTTCGGCACTGTCGGGTGGACGCTTCCCGAGACCGACGTCAAGATCGCCGAGGACGGCGAGATTCTGTTGAAGGGTCCCGGCGTGATGAACGGCTACCACGACCTACCGGAGGCCACCGCCGAGGCCATCGACACCCAGGGCTGGTTCCACACCGGTGATATCGGCGAACTCGATGCCGAGGGCTTCCTGCGGATCACCGACCGCAAAAAGGACATGTTCAAGACCTCGCAGGGTAAGTATGTGGCCCCGTCGGCCATCTCGGCGAACTTCAAAGCGGTCTGCCCGTACGCCAGCGAGATCATCGTCTATGGCGAGGGCAAGCCCTACTGCGTCGCACTGGTCAGCCTGGAGGCCGACGCGATTGGCGAATGGGCGGCCGATAACGGACTGGGCGGCAAGTCGTTCGGAGAAATCGCCCGTGACGAGAAGACCCGCGAGATGGTCGACGGCTATGTCGAGCAGCTCAACAAGCACCTCAACCGCTGGGAGCAGGTCAAGAAGTTCTCGATCATCGACCGGGAGCTGACGGTCGAGGCCGGCGACCTGACGCCGAGCCTGAAGCTCAAGCGCAAGTCCGTGGTGGACAACTTCCACGACAGCATCGACCAGCTCTACGTCTAGACCGGTTTCCGGCTGGTCACCCGCGCTCCGACGTCGTAGTGTGTGATACGCACGAGGTTGGCGTGGCAGTTGGGGAGATTGGGATGAAGTGTTACCGCACGGCCGTGGCGGCGTTCGCTGTCGCGGGCGCCGCGCTGGCATCAGGGATCGCCCACGCCGATGTGATCACACCCGCATTGGGAGCGCCGTGCCCAGCTGATCTGGGCGGCGTCATGACGCTGCTACCTGATGGACAGACCTATGTGGTCTGCCAGGAGGAGATTCTGTCCCTGTTCGCCTGGCAGGCCGCTCCGGTGCCTTTCGAGCCGAGCAGCGCGTGGCTCAGTTACGGGCCGGCGATCAATCTGCACGGGCAGGCGATGCGCAACCCCAATCTGTCCTCAGGTCAGTGGACCGCCACTCCCCAGGATCCTGAAACGGTATGCCGCGCCCAGCAGCAGACCGTGGTCGAAGCCGGGGTGCTGACGCCACCGCAGGTTTTCCAGGCCGACCCGGGCGAGACGCTGTCGGTGGAGATGCTGCCGAAGCTGTTCTACGTCGAACTGTCCGGCAACTGCGTCTGGACCGAGGACTGACCTCGCCGGGGGAAAGCACGCTGCCACGTCGCGGCACCTGCCGATCAGCCCGCCGGACTTCGACATCGTCGATTAGTGGCCGAACTGCAGCAGGCCCGCCACCGAGGGGTGACGGGCCTGCTGTCGCCGAGAAAGTTCGATTGTTTGCGCTCTATCCGCCGGTGATGACGTTTCCTGGCAGCGCGGTCGGCGCCCGAGGTGCCAGGACCGAGGGAGTGAACGAGTTCGCGCCGCCCGGTGTCATGGTCGAGGCCTTCTCCGTCGGTGAGGGCGGCGCTTCGGATGATGGCGCGGGTGCGCTGGAACTCTGGTTCGGCGATGGGGTCTGCGACGGCTTGTCCTTGTCGCCGCCCTTGCTGCAACCTGCGCTCATTGCGGTCATACCGATGATCGCGAAACCACCGAGAAGAAGTCCGATTCGCGCCGATGTACCGGATGAAGTCATGATGGCCGAGCCCCCTGTTGATCTGCGCCACACATTGCTGTTGACCATTCCACGACGTCGGTGATCGTCAGGCTAGGGCCGAAAGTCTCCGGAATCCTGAGATTTCACCAGTCGGTGACTCGGCTGATAGTCGGTCTTGTTTGCTCGTCATCGGATGCCGGTTGGGTCCGCAGCGTTTACGATCACGGCGACAGGAACGTGAACTCATGCTTTGATCGCCGCAGCCGGGTGATCTCTTAGGAGGTATCGATGAGCAGCAATCTTGAGGACGGTCCAGTCGCCGTACCGGGCGATCATCGGCCCACGGAGCGCGACAGCGCGAAGTTGAAGGCCGGCGCCGTCGGCTTATTCGGTGTGCTGTTCATGGCGGTGGCCAACGCAGCGCCCATCACAGCGATGAGCTTCAACGTCCCGATCGCCGTCGGTTACGGCAACGGTATCGCCGCCGCGGGCGGCTATCTGTTCGCCACGATCGTCCTGACCATCTTCACCCTCGGCTTCGTCGCCATGGCCCGCCACGTCACCACCGCCGGCGCCTTCTACGGGTTCATCTCTCAGGGCCTCGGTCAGATCTGGGGCATGGCCTCGGGCCTTCTCGCGACGGTCGCCTACGTCATCTTCGAAGGATCGCTGATCGGCGGCTTCGCCTACTTCGCCGCCCAGTACGTCTTCCAACCCTTGGGGATAACGGTCAACTGGCTGATCATCGGGATCATCGCGGCCGTCGTCATTGCCCTGCTGACCTATTACTCGATCACCCTGGCCGCCGGGTTGCTCAGTGTCACCCTGGTGTGTGAGGTACTGCTGCTCTTCGCGTTGGGGTTGTCGGTGTTGTTCAAGGGCGGCCCCGACGGCTTCGCTCCGGGCAAGACGGTGAATCCGGCCGCCGGCTTCGGCAACCTGGCCGAGAACGCATTCGGCAGTGGCGTTACCGCAGGCATCGCGGCCATCGGCATCTTCTTCGCCTTCTGGTCCTGGATCGGTTATGAGACGACCGCCGTGTACGGCGAGGAGTCCAAAAATCCCAAACGCAACGTGCCGTTGGCCACGATCATCGCCGTGGTCGGCCTCGGATTGTTCTACACCTTCATGTCGTGGATGGTGGTCGTGGGCAACGGTTTTCAGCAGTCCGTCACGGTTTCTGCTGGCACCACTCCGATTGACCTCTGGCTTAATCTCGTCCACGCAAACCTGGGCGGGCTGCTGGAGAACGTCTATAAGTTGTTAGTCGTCGTCGGCTCCTTCGCCTGCGCCATGGCGTTCCACAATGCCGCCAGTCGCTACATCTATGCGATGGGGCGGGAGAGCATCACGCCGTTCGTGCGCAACACGGTGGGTTCCGTCAACGCTAAGCACGGCTCTCCCGCCAACGCCTCGTTGTTGCAGACCTTGATCACCATCGTGTTGATGACACTGTTCGCCTTCTTCACCACCGTGTACGTCGCCGATGACAGCGGCACCCCGGTGGCAACGCCGGACCTGATTCCCTACGTGAATGTCTATGGGCTCCTTGCCCTCATCGGCACCGCGATGGTGCTGATCGTGCAGACCATCACGTGCTTCGCGGTGATCTGGTACTTCTGGGTGAAGAAGGTCCACCAGGGCAACGTCATCACCTCACTGATCGCTCCGATCATCGGAGCGGCAGGCATGATCTACGCCCTGTACCTGCTGTGGTCCAACCGCAACTTCGCCGCGGGCCTGGCGGCCGATAGCCAGGTGTTTCAACTGATGCCGTACTACGTCATCGGAATCCTGGTCGTCGGTGTGGTCTACGCACTGGTGGTGCGGGCCAAGGCGCCGGATCTCTACGCGGAGATTGGCAGGACCACCGTTTCGGAGGCGCACGAGCGCGTCTGATCGACCCATGACCGATCACCTGAGATGGGAACCGGACGCCGACGCCGATCCCGCGACGTACACCTACACCTTCGGTGGCGTGGCTCCCGTCGCCTCGGTGCGACCCGGCACGGTGCTATCCACGTGGACGTTCGACTGCTTCGGTGGGCGAGTTCGGGCCACCACGGATATGGCGAGCCAGGTGTGCGATCCGCGGATGCTCAATCCGCAGTCCGGGCCTTTCTACGTCGAAGGTGCAGTGCCCGGGGACACCCTCGCGGTGCATTTCATCTCGATCCAACCCCGGGAGGCCTGGGGCGTGAGCAGCACGGTGCCGTTCTTCGGTTCGCTCACCGCAACCCCCACCACCGCGATGCTGCATGAGTCGCTGCTGGAACGCACCTGGATCTACGAGATCGATCGCGCTGACTCGGTGGTCCGATACGCCGCCGCCGACACCGACTTCACCGCAGCACTGCCGCTGGATCCAATGCACGGCACCGTCGGCGTCGCGCCCGCGCTTGGCGAGGTGCGATCGTCGCTCACGCCGGGGGATTGGGGCGGCAATATGGACACGCCGGAGATGCGCGCCGGTGTGACGTGTTACCTCGGCGTCAATGTCGAAGGTGCGATGTTCAGCCTCGGCGACGGCCACGCCCGTCAGGGTGAGGGCGAGACCTGCGGGGTCGCTGTGGAGTGCGCCATGGACACGACGCTGGTTCTCGATCTGATTCCGGGTATGCCCACCGCGTGGCCGCGTCTGGAGAGCGATGAGTTGATTATGACGACGGGCTCGGCCCGGCCACTGGAGGATGCTTTCCGGATCGCGCATCAGCAGATGGTGCTGTGGGTGGCAGAGTTAACCGGGCAATCGACAATCGATGCCTACCAACTGGTATCGCAAACTGCACTGACACCGATCGCCAATGTCGTCGATACCAACTACACCGTCGTGTGCAAGGTACCCAAGGCGATTCTCGGACGGGTGCACCCGATGAACGGTATACACACCAAGATGCGCAAGGTCAGTGGGTCAAGCCCTCGGTGATCTGCTCGAAGACCACCAGGTCGACTTTTCGCCGGAGTTCGGCGATGCGATCAGGGTCGGGTGCTGCGACATTAACGAAGGCCTGCAGGAGCTGGACCATTCGCGGCGGATCACTGGACATCGCGTCGGTATAGACCGCCGCAACTTTCGCGGTGTTGCGTTCGGCGACTGCTTCGGCGAGTTCCAGCGCGGCAAGCCAGTCGCGAACTTCCGGTTCGATGTTCATGTGCTCCACCCGAGGATTGAATTCATTGGCGTGGTGAGGCAGGGCGTGGCTGTGAGGGCGGGGACCTGGTTGCCCTCGTCGAAGAATGGAGCCGCGGTGCTGCCGGCCATTGAACAATGATCCACCATGTGGCCGCAGATGTGTGGAAGGTGACAGCGGCGCGTCGCGACCTGTTCGGGTTGTCAGTAGTAGTGGCTGCGGCCGCCGACGGCGTGGCCCATCGCACCCAGAACCATGAACGCCGCACCGATCACCAGCAGCACGATCCCGATGGACCACAGGATTGAGATCTTAAATACGAATCCGAGGACGAGGAGAATGATTCCGGGAGAGATCATTAGATTTCCTTAGCGTAGTGAAGTTGATGGATTGACTTGGAGCAGTTCGATTTGGGTTCCTGTTCTGGCGCCACACCATGCGCCAGTACGCCCCGAAGTAGGCGAACACCGCCAAAGCGGTGAGTACGGCCAGACAACTCGTCAGAGCAATGACCGCGATGATCGTCATAACTAGAAGCCTCCCCTGCCCTAGGTCTCTAGACGCTATTGCCGTCTGCCTCCTGGCGGCTAGTGCCAATAGACCTCCGGTTTGCCCCGGGGTCTTTTGACTCTGATGTGCAACTGGCGCGGGGGGCTAACTTCGGGCTGTGAGGTATCGGCCGTCCCGGACCGATACCCGCACGGGGGAGAGGCGGACATTTTGACCATCGAAAACAAGGCGCACAACAAGATCGACGAGGTTGTGGGCAAGCTCAAGGAAGTGGTCGGCAAATTCACCGGTGACGAGAGTGCTGAAAACGAGGGGAAGTTCGAGCAGATGAAGGCCAACCTGAAAGACGCCGGCGAGAAGGTCAAGGACGCCTTCAAGGAGTAGCAGGTACTGCGGTGCCGCTGTGAATTCGCTGCACGTTGGCTGTGTCCGGATGTGAAATCTGGACGCACGGTTGACACGTGATCAGAGACCCGATGTCGCCGGAAACCCAGCCTTCACCGGGGTCATCCAGGTTCAAGAACGGCCGCTACGAAATTCCGCTCGGAGGAGTCCATGACATCCGGTGCGTGCGTGGCGGCCGTTCGTATGTCCAGCCCGCGCAGCGTTACTGACCGAATCCGGTAACTGGTCGTCGTGGTTGCCTAGTTCCAGCGGCGGCCGTCATGCTCCGCTCGAAGCCGGTCGCGTGATTCCTGGTCAGCCCATCTCTGCACTTCCGGGCTTGCCGGAATCGCCTTGCCGGCCGGGTGGCGCAGTTTGGCCGCCAGAATGGCTGCCTGTCGCCTACTCATTGGGATCGGCTCATTGTCATCATCCCTGACCTGTTCAGGCGCATCTGATTGTCCGGGGTCTCGGGTGCGGCCGGGATGGCCACTGCGTCTGTCCTCAGCATTGGCCATGCAGCCATGCGGTAACAGGGCCTTTTGGAGTGCATCAGCAGAGCCTTTCGGCCCAGCCAGATCGGCGGATTCGTCGAATTTTGGGTGACGTGTCAGTGCGCGCTGAAAGCATGGCCGGATCATGGTCCAAGCAGTGGGCATTGTCTGCAGTGACAGGCCCGCATGTGAAGGAGGCGATTGGCAGTGGGACGTAAACCGAGCGATGACTACGACTACGGAGAGCCGGGCAAGTGGGGCGAACCCCACGAGTTGATCGACTTCGTGGAGGGAGGCGATGACGACGATGACGACTGATCCCGATATCGACTGGGAGGACGAAGGCTGCGGCGAGGACAACAGCGAGGAGCCGAACTATGGATAGCCACCCGACCCGTCCCTATGACGCCGGTGACGACTTTGATGAGGCGGACTACGGCGACGACGACTTGGACAAAGACGACTGCAATGACGAGGGCATCGGGTGAGGGATGAACGGCAGGAACGAGATGTTGCCTCCAAGGGGTTTGATTCCGATCGCGTCCGACAGTCACCGTGCAGTACTTCACTCGGCATCAAGCGGGGCGCACGTTGCTGCCCTGATGTCGTAACCTGCCTTCTTTTCCTGGTTTGGGTTTGACCCGCGTGCGCAAACGCGTGCGCGCCGCGATTGAGAGGTATTCGACCATGCACATTCCGGATGAGCCGCTATCATGAGCAGGTGGGAATTCAATTCGTCAGCACCATAGAAGGTTTAGATCGCATTGAACAGTGCAGGCCTAAACCTGCGAAATTTTTCATACCTAAATGGTTCAGGGATACTCCCCACACTGACGCATATAGTGGGGTGGCTACCGCGAAGGTTTGCCCGTCTTTTCCCGACTACTTTTCTCTTGGCTATGTGCTTCCCATGTGGTCGGACTGCAGAATCAAGTACGACGATAGCACCAAAAAATGGGAATGGGCGACGCCGTCGAATTTATTTGCCTGGAAAACACATTCCCCCGAGCAGTTCCTGAACTATGTGGATGCCTCATTTAGCGGTGTGCAAGGGGAATTCCTGTTCAAAGCCATGTGCCCGTGGCGGATAATTACGCCGCCAGGTTGGTCCGTCCTCCAATTGCCGCTCTTCTATCACTTTAATCGGGAGTGGTCCGTTCTGCCCGGCGTCATAGATACAGACATTCACAATGAAATCAACCAACAGGTCCTTTACCACGGAAGTGGACGAGTGATCACCATGAAACAGGGAGATCCCTTTGTTCTATACGTGCCGTTCCAACGAAGTGCGCGGTTGGAATTGGAAATCTCGTACAGGACTGAAGAGCAGAAAGCGATGTTCGCAGAGAGAGACCTCTACTGGGATTCGAATTTTGCGCCGAATGGAATATACCGATCGTGGCAGAGGGCAAGGGATCGGAATGAACAGCATGGTTAGTCGGCGTGGGCCCGTTCGGGTTCGGTGACTTGCCGTTTGAGTTGCTAGACCCGGTTGTGCCGGTTGCCGTGGTCTTCTTCGTTTTCGGCGGTGAACGCGCCGTTCACATTCACAAACATTGGTGCGCGATACTGGGATTGAACCAGTGACCTCTTCCGTGTCAGGGAAGCGCTCTCCCGCTGAGCTAATCGCGCTGGTCTGGAGGTGGAGACGGGAATCGAACCCGTGTGCACGGCTTTGCAGGCCGTTGCCTCACCACTCGGCCACTCCACCGTTGGGGTCTGATGCCTGTTCGCACCTTTCGAGCGGATGACGGGATTCGAACCCGCGACCCTCACCTTGGCAAGGTGATGCGCTACCAACTGCGCCACATCCGCGAGCCGTGGGCGAGATCGTCGCCCACTGCGAAGATTGACAATAGTCCACGGACGCGAAGCGGCACAAATCCCCTGTGTCAATTGCCGTGGCGACCATATTCAGCGGAAATGCCCCTACGTGTTAATCTTCGTGCTCGGCAAGCTGCCACCGTAAGGTGTGCCCGTCGGTCCCGTGGCTCAGTGGGAGAGCGTCCGCTTCACACGCGGAAGGTCGCTGGTTCGATCCCAGCCGGGACCACCACAAAACCCCTGCTAGATACCGCGACCAGCGAGTCCTGACCTCGCCGACTGACTGCTTTAGTGACAGCGTTGCGGGATGCAGCAATCGGCTGTGGATTGGGCTCGGCCCTTGACGATTCACGGGGTCGGCAGCCTCGTCACAAACAGTTACTATCAGCCGTCAGCACCGGATTGAATTGGCGCTCGTCTCGCGGGCCCGCATCGGCATGCCGTCGATCACGGCATAGATCGCCTGAACATCCGGGATGCCAGCGACGCGCAGTTTCTCGCCGCCGTCTTTGCCGATCAACACCACGCTGAAGCCGTCCGCGCCAATCCCAAACTCTGACAACAATCGTCGTGCCTGGTTGGTGTCGATAACGTGGCCATCGAGATTGCTGGTGCCTTCGGTGACGATTCGGCCAAGCACCATGCCGCGATCCACGAAGTCGCAGCGACTGGCCTCTAGTCGGCGTATCGTTTCAACGAGCCTTGGATCGCTTTCCGTGGGAGCGAACAGCAGCAGTGGACGGCGTTCCCACAGATAGTCCCTAAGTTCGGTGGCCATGGCCCGAGCCGGCCCGAGCGCAGCAGCACTGGTCACCAGAAAGATCACTGTGAGTGTGTTTCGGATGAATTGCCAGGAAAAGACCATGCACGCCCCGGACTGTCTAGGCCGGGCGGAAGATGAGAGCCACACCGTTCATGCAGTAACGCAGGCCGGTCGGATTGGGGCCATCGTCGAAGACGTGGCCGAGGTGACTGCCGCACTGGCGGCAGAGGACCTCGGTGCGCGACATGCCCAGCGAACCGTCGTCGTGCTCGACGACGGCGTTGTCGAGGGCTTGGTAGAAGCTGGGCCAGCCGGTGCCACTGTCGAACTTTGTTGTCGATGAGAAGAGGTCCAGCACACAACCCGCACAGCCGAAAAAACCGGCACGGTGCTCGTCGTTGAGCGGGCTGCTGAAGGGGGTCTCAGTGCCCGCGGCACGCAGGACGTCGTATTGGGCCGGGGTCAGTCGTTGTCGCCACTGCGCATCGGTATAGGTAACCGCAAAGTTCTCGGTCGAGGCGTTGGGCGGCGGGTTGGCTCCAGCGAGGCTCCCCAGTGAGCTGCACCCGGCGGTCATACCGAGCAGGGCTGTGCCGATCAGCACGTGCCGTCGGGTCAATGCCGACTGCGACTGCGGCTGCTGTGGTCTCCAGGCGGGCATAGTTCAACCGTACTGTCTGGCCCAGACGACCAACGGCGACAACGGGCCTTACCAATCGGTGACGACTCGACGAAATGTGGGCGAGCTTGGTCGCCCGCTCGGCAGTCCTTGCTGCAGAGCATGATCGACGTCCGTTGTGACATGCCGATCCAAACCCTTACATTGATGGGATGGGACATGGCAGGACTTTGACTGATCAGCGGTGCCGGATCGCGCGAGCAGGCGCCTTGATCGCCTGCATGGCGTTGTCGATCATGTCGTTCGGTAGCACCGGCCACATCGCTCGGGCCGATACCACCAACGTCGTCGTCGCGTTCGATGATCCCGCCGCGGTGGCCGGCTGGACCACGGTCAACGACCCGGTCATGGGCGGTTTGTCGGCTTCGACGGTCACCTTCGGTGATGGTGGCCTCGTCTTCTCAGGCACCATCTCGCTGGACAACAATGGCGGGTTCGCCTCGACCCGCGGTCCCCAGGATCCTGGTATCGGGCAGCGAGCAACCGGCGCGACGGTGCTTGGTGTGCGAGCACGGGGCGACGGCAAGACCTACGTATTCAAGGTGGACTCCGCAGGGCAGCCCTGGTCTTATATCCAGCGGTTCTCCACCGAGGCTGGCTCGTGGCGTACCTACGAACTGCCTATCGGCGGATTCCAGGCGGTGGGCATGCGACTCGATCCGGCGCCCTACGCTCCGCAGAGTCTGGACCCCTCCACCGTCAGCCGGGTCTCGATCTACATTCTCGACAAACAGCAAGGCCCCTTCGAGCTGATTGTTAGCGCGATCAACGCCTCAATGTGAGTCACTTGAGTAATCCCACGACAGGGTTCTCACGGGTGTCATGCGGATGTAGGCGGCGCCCGGTCTGGGTTCGGTGGGCCATTCGGACTCCGGCACGCCCCGTGCCCGGGCACCTTCCCGCGCGAGCTGGAGTGCTTCGCTGTGGTCGCGAACGATGCGGGCGTGGCCCTGGAACATCACGCCCCGAATATCGGCCATGCTGGAGCCGTCTTCGAGCATGACACTCACGTTTGGGTTGCCTTCGACGTTGGCAACTTTGCGTGTCCCATCTCGCACACCCATGACGATGTCGCGGCCAAAGCGAAAGTATCCCAGTGGTACGGAGTGCGGGAAACCGTCACTGTCGATGGTGCTCAATACCGCCCAGCCTGGGCGGCTATCGAGATACGCCTCAATTTGTTCGTCACTGAGTTTTCGTGGCATGAAAAGAGGTTAACAAGAACGAAATCGGCGCTAAGCGTGGCGGTTCGACGACATCAGCACGGTCATCATCTGCGTCGCCCGAAATTATGGCCTGACCCGGCCATGGTCAATCGGGGATGGCTATACGCTGACTCGGGTGCACGCGCGTGTGAAGAACGGGCACCCGCCCAAGATCTGCGAGCGTTGTCAGCGTCCGTTCGAGTGGCGCAAGAAATGGGCGCGGGACTGGGCAGAAGTCAGGTACTGCTCCGCGGCGTGTCGGCGTGGCACACCCCGCGCCGCGCCGGTCCAGTAGCCCGCTACCTGACCACAGTGGGGCGGCCGAACCGGGTCCGCACCGGGTGAGAACAATGCCCGCCACTCTCGAAAACGACCGCCAGACCTATTCGCAACCGGAGGCGGACAGGCCGGTGTGCGGTTAAATGCGCTCATGAAGATCGACGGATCGGTGGCAGTGGTCACCGGAGCGGGCTCAGGCATTGGCAAAGCCATCGCGGCTGCACTGGCATCAGCGGGCGCATCGGTGGTGGTCGGCGACATTAACGCGGTGTCGGCCGCCGAGACCGCAGCGATGATCGGTGGGGCATCGGTGGCCGCGGATGCCGCGAGCGCCGACGGCATCGCGGCACTGCTCGGCACCGCCAGCCGGGAGTTCGGCCCCGTGGACATCTACGTCGCCAATGCCGGCATCGTTGGACAACCCGGCCTCGGCGACGACGAAGCCGCCTGGGACCAGATCATCGACATCAACGTGCGCGCCCACATCCGCGCGGCCAAAGCTGTTGTGCCGCAATGGCTTGAGCGCGGAAGCGGGTACTTTGTCGCGGTCGCATCGGCGGCAGGCTTGCTGACCCAGCTCGGTGCGGCGCCCTACAGCGTCACCAAGCACGCCGCCGTCGGGTTCGCCGAGTGGTTGGCAATCACATACGGCGACAACGGAATCGGTGTGAGCTGTGTGTGCCCGATGGGTGTCGACACCCCACTGCTGCGCACCATGTCCGACTCGCCGGACGCGCAGGCTCAGGTGGCCGGTGCCGCAGTCACGGGCGCGGGTGCCGTCATTAGCCCCAACGAGGTGGCCGACCTGGTGGTCCAGGCCGTCATCGACGGGACGTTCCTGGTGCTGCCGCATCCAGAGGTGCTGGCCATGTTCGGGCAGAAGGCAGCCGACCACGACCGGTGGATCGCCGGGATGCGCCGCTACCAACGCAGCCTGCGGTAGGTGTCGATCCAGGCTTCAGTCGCGCGGCCAGACGATCATCGGCACTTTCAGTGCCCGCATGATCTTGCTCGCGGAATGCCCGACGAAGAGTCGTTTGGGCTGGGCCAGCCGGCTGGAGCCGATCACGACAACCTCGTCATCGGCGAAGTCCAGGCCGCGCACGGCGTCGCGTATGGAATCGCCATGCCCGACGACGCTTGTCACCTCGCCCAGCACAGCCTTGGCCTTGGCGACCAGGGTGGCGGCGTGCCGCTCGGCCAGTTCGGTCCACTCCTGACGATTGTCCTCGCCGACGGCTACCAGCGACATCAGCCGCAGCGGTACCTTCCATTCGGTCGCGAGCCGGATGGCATTGCCGAGGAGATCCTCGGCTCCGGGGGACATGCCGGTGGCACAGGTGATCCGGGAGACGCCGGGATGGAATTGGTAACCACTGGGCGCCAGGGCCACCGGCACTGGCGAGGAGTGCAGCAGGGTATCGGCGAGGCTGCCAACGGCGAATCGCTTGGTCCGGAC